>Ga0255056_10000355_pt1 | contig 13369 bp, 11 predicted proteins | sample Cases_109_1_MG_FD_183639 | JGI IMG/M metagenome (GOLD analysis project Ga0255056, IMG submission 183639) | Seawater microbial communities from Amundsen Gulf, Northwest Territories, Canada - Cases_109_1 | ecosystem: Environmental > Aquatic > Marine > Gulf | place: Canada: Northwest Territories... | reverse complement strand
TTTATTCCGGCCCGGCGCAAGCCGTGGCGGGAGACACCGGGCCGGCCGTGGTGCCCCTCACCGATACTTCCGGCCTCGTGTCGAGCCTGGGGGAATGGGACACCAAGAACCAGCACCGCATTTGGTGGAACGACTCGAAATCGCGGTGGGACGCAATCCTGCCGGCGGCGGCGACCACGGCAACTCCTCCGGGGCCTGCCGCTTCGGCATCGCAGTGGTGGATCGCCAGGGGTGTAATCGGCGGGATGCCGAGTTATGGGCCGGTGGTCAACACGGATTCGCGGGGACGCCCCGACGTGTATTGGGACACGGCAAACGAGCGCCTGTACGTTCTCGTCAGCACCACGACGACCACCGTCTTTTCCGCCTTCGACTACAACTCGGGCCCCGATAGCTACACCCTGTCGGAGGGCCCGGTGGCTCTATCAGGGATGGGGATGTCTGCCTCCCGTGCCGCCATCTATCGGACTCCCAACGGGAACCTGTGGGCGTCGAGGATGGGCAGCGCCGGGCTGATGGTGGCGAGGTCCGGAAACGGAGGCGCCACGTGGGCGGATCCGGTCAACCTGATCGTCCCGGTGGCGGGGGGCCAGACCCAGCTGACCCATTTCACCGATGGTGGAACCTTCGTCGCGGTGGCGGCCGCCGAGGACGGTGACGCCAACGGTGAAGCAGGCCGCCTGTCGAAATACCTCTTTTACCGGATCGGCCAGGGTGATGCCACCTGGGACGATGCGACCATGGCCCAGGGGACCCTGACCCTCGACGTCCTCCCAACCAATGGGGACACACTCACCGTCGACACCAAGACCTACACCTTTCAGACCGTACTGACCGATGTCGACGGCAACGTCGCCATCGGTGCCAGCCTGACCCTGGCCCAGGCGCGGCTGAACCTCGTCGCCGCGTTCGATCGCAGCGGCATCGCCGGGGTCGACTACGCAGCGTCCATGAAAACGCACCCCACGGTCTCCATGGACGATTTCAGCGGCAGCCAGGCGGTTCTGACGGCCAAGGAATCCGGTGCCGGTGGCAACGCCATAGTGACGACCGAGACGTTCACTGCGCTGACGAACGTCTTCGATGCGGCGACGCTGGGAACGACCACGGCCGGGGCGTCTTCGTGGACGTCCGAGGTCGTCCCGCTGGCGGGGGGGCCGATACACGCCGACGACGAGCTGAGCCTGGTCAAGGACGGCTCGGACAACATCTATATCGCCACGGAGACGCAGAACGGCGGCCCCGGGGATCCCCAGGTGGTGCTCTTCGACCGGACTCCGGGCGGAACGTGGAACCAGACAACGATCAAGAACGACCAGACCAGCTCGGTGGGTGACCGCAAGCGACCGGTGGTGGCGATCCTCGATGCCGACATCTATGTGATCTCGACCATCCGGGATAAATCCGAGAGCGGGTACCTCAAGGCGCCGCTGTCGACCCTGGCCTTTCCGAATCCAAACAACCCCACGTGGACGCCGCTGTTCGACATCTCCTCGGAGCATTTCCGCAACAACATCGTTCCCCGATTCCCCACGACGACCGCCAAAGGTCTCCCGGTGCTCATCGACAACGTGGACGACGACACCATCTGGCAGACGAAGCTCCCCAACTCGGGGAACCAGCCACCCGGCGTATCGGCCGGCGTGGATCAGCTGGTCGGTGTGAATCTGGCGACCACCCTGCCGGGCGTGGTGACGAACGACTTACTAGGCAATCCCGTCTCCAACGCGTGGACCAAGATCAGCGGACCGGGCGCGGTGGCGTTTGGCAACGCGACGTCGGCACAGACGACGGCGACGTTCGACAAGATCGGCAATTACGTGCTGCGTCTGACCGCAACGGAGACCGGGCCCGAGCCGCTGTCGAATCAGGACGAGGTCACGATCACGGTGCAAAAGGATGCCCCTCCTCCACCTGCGGGAGAAACGGTTGGTCTGGTAGACCCTTCCCAGGGATTCTGGAATCTGCGCAATAGCGTTGGGGCGGTGACCTCGTTCTTCTACGGCGTCCCGGGCGATTTCCCGTTCATGGGTGATTGGGATTGTGACGGGGTGGATACCCCTGGCCTGTTCCGCCAGTCGGATGCGTTTGCCTATCTGAGGAACTCGAACACCCAGGGGATTGCCGATATCCGGTTCTTCTTTGGTAACCCGTCCGATATCCCGTTGGCGGGCGATTTCAACAACGACGGCTGTGACACCCTGAGCCTGTATCGGCCCTCCACCCAGGAATTCTTCATCATCAACGAGCTTGGTGAGAACGAGGGCGGCCTGGGGGCGGCGGACTTTTCGTTCGTGTTCGGTAACCCCGGCGACAAGCCGGTGGTGGGGGATTGGGACGGCGACGGTATCGACGAGGTCGGCCTGCACCGTGAGTCCACCGGGTTGTTCTATTGGAGAAACACCCTCACCACCGGGAATGCCAACGGGACGATCTTCTTCGGCGACCCGGGTGACCGGTTCGTCGCTGGGGACTGGGGCATCGTTGACGGCAAAGACACCCCGGCGGTGTTCCGACCCTCCGACACCACCGTCTACTTCCGCTATACCCTCACCCAGGGCAACGCCGACGCCCAATTCGTCTTCGGCCAGTCGGGATGGCTGCCGGTAGCCGGCGAATTCGGCCTCGGCTAGGGAGGGTGGTGAGCAATCCTCCAGCGCGCCGTCGCGATTGGGAGAAACCGAGCTTCTGCAAAACTTGATCTAGCAGCGGCCCGTTGCACTCGTCATTGTTCAGCACTCACCTAGCCCCATGCCCATATCACCCTGATCACCGCCTGGCCGAGACCGACCATGTTGATGGCGCCATTGCCCCTTTCGCCCGGGACCCAACCAGAATCGATCGGATGATGACCACCCCTCCTCCGACACCAACCGAGGTGTCCGACGTCTTGTGCAGCCTCCAGGAGCGATTCGGCTGGGAGAGCGACGCCACCCGCTTCGAGGCCACAGCCCGCTGGCAGCGCCGCTCCGGAGCGGCCTTCTACCGGATGATCGGATCTCCCGGCGGGATGGAGGCTGTGGTCAAGGTGGGAACGAGCTGGGAGCCGGGCCACGCCCAGCGCGTGTTCAGGTCCATGGTCGATCTTGAACAGCTCATCGATGCGGCAGGCATCGACGGCGGGCACGCCATCCGCCCCATGGGCTGGGCTGACGATCCGCCCTCGATCGTGATGCCCTACGTCGAGGGGTCGGACCTGGTGTCGATACTTCGCGACCCAACGGACCCGGCGTGGGAGGTCGATCGGAGCATCCTGCGCTCGTGGATGGTGAGCGCAGGGGCGATGCTGGCGGCTTATCACGAGTCCGGGGACCCGTGTTCGCACGAGGAGATCGAGGCCGCTGGCGCCAACGTCCTCCATCTCGCCCGGCAGATGCTGGTGTCCAAGTCATCGATCATGCGGGTCATGAGCGCCGCCGATTGGCGCCACCGGTGTGCCGGGTTGTTTGGTGATTTCGGGCCGGGGAACCTCCTCGGAGCGTCGGACGGGGATCTGTTTCTGCTCGATCCACCCTATCGACGAAGAGCGGACCTCATCCATCGCGACATCGCCAACTTCACCTTTGAGATGCGTCGCCAGCTCGCCGGCCATGGCTACACCAGCAGCCGCCCGGTGCGGCGCCGTTTTCCCGAGATGCGTTCGTCGTTTCTCAGCGGCTACGCCGGCGCCTCGAATCACGGCGGGCTCGACCGCGACGACGAGGCCCTGATCGCCCTGTTCGAGTTGCGACGGGCTGGCGGGATGGCTCGAAAGCGATGGCCGGGGCGGCCGCGTGATTCGGCATGGTTCGCCGGATCTGCGCTGGTCCGGCGCCTCGAGTTGGCGCGGTTGAGAGCATGACCGCAAGGGAGCGCATCCAAAGACAGCCCGCCGACATATCGATCTGACTCTCGGACCGTGTCACGTGCGCGCCCGGTAGGGTGGCGATCAGCCCGACCCGGAGGAGGAAAGCCATGAAATGGTTTGAGAAGCTGCTGGCGCCCCGCTACACCGTCCACGCTCACTGTGACCTGTTCTGCGGCGTCTACGACCCTGCGCAGGCGATGATCGAGGCCCACTCATGCCTGAAGAGCGCAGAGAAGTACCACGCTTCAGACGACGAGGTGTTCCGCGCTCGAGCCGTCGCCATCAAGGAGGAGCGCGCCGAGCTGGTCAAGCACCACCTCTGGGTGCTGTGGACCGACTTCTTCGAGCCAAAGCACGTCGACGAGTTCCCGGAGCTGCACGACCTGTTCTTCCGGGCCACCAAAGCGGCAGGTGATTCCAAGAAGTCGATGGACCCTGCCGTGTCTCAGGGCCTGATCGACCGCATCCAGGAGATCTCCGACGTCTTCTGGGCAACCGAAAAGTCCAAAGCCGCCGGCGTATACCCACCGAACTGAGTCGCGAGTCCCGAGTCGCGAGCCCAATAAAAACTGAGTCAAGAGTCTGAAGTCAAGAGTCTTGAGCGCCGAACTCTTGCTCGCGACTCGCGACTCGCGACTCACAAGACCTCCATCATGTCGGTGTCGGGTTCGGGGGTTTCCTCGCGACGGAACGCGGCGGCGGTCAGCAGGTCGTACAGGAATGAGCCGAGGGCAAAGGCGATCGCCCCGAAGATGGCGGTGCCCGCGACCACCGCCAGGAGGTTGACCGCCGTCGTCGGGCCGGAGACGATGCTGGTCACGCCCCACGACACCACGAAGGCGGCTGCGGCCCCGACGACGGTGGGTGGGATCGCCCGGCCGGCGATGCCGAGGACGCCGCGCAGCCGCGCCCGCCCGGCGGCACCCGAGTACCACAGCAGCGCCAGGATCGTGGCGTACACGAACAGGGTCAGGACGCTGGCGAGCGCGACTCCCTCGATACCGAAGGTATCCGTGAGCACCCAGTACAGCGGGATGGCGATCACGGTGACCCCGGTTCCAACCAGCACCGGGGTCCACATGGCCCGCTTTGCGTAGAAGGCCCTGGTGAGGATCTGGAGCCCGCCCCAGATCGGCACGGCAAAGGCGTAGAAGAACAGGGCCGCGGCCGCCGCCGAGGAGTCGGCCTCGGTGTAGGCGAACCGCTCGAACAGGGCTCTGATGATCGGCAGGGCGAGCGCGGCAAGCAGGCCGGCTGCGGCGATCGACAACACCAGCACCCACCGCAGCGCCTGGTCGACGGTGCGGTGCATCGCGTGGATCTTTCCCTCGGCGAACATCCTGGCCAGGAACGGGTACGCCGCGACACTCGCCGCCTGGGCGATGATCCCCACCGGGACCAGCATGGTGCGCCTGGCGTAGAGCAGGTTGGTCTGGGTGCCGTCCCCGACCATGTCGCCGAAGATCGACATGAATCCCTCATCGAGGGCCACCACAGACTGGCCGATCATCAGCGGGATGGCCAGGGCGATGTATTGCCCGACGGCGGGATGGCGCCATGGGGCGACGAGATCAAATCGCATACCGACCCGCTTTGCTCCCCACCACTGGATGGCGAGGCTGCCGACAAAGGCTCCGACAACTGCACCCCAGATGAACCCCTCGGGGTCGGCGGTGCCGGTGACACCGGCGTAGGCGATGCCGCCGGCGATGATCATCAGGTTATAGACGACCGGGGCGAGGATGGGGATCGAGAACACCCCCTTGGCAAACTGGACTGCTGCGAACATGGCGCCGACCACGAAGGCGAACTGGGCGGGGAGCACGATGCGGGTGAGCCGCACGGTGGAGGCCACCTGCTCGGGCGTGAAGTCCGGGTAGAGCACGTCGATGACCCATGGGGTGATCGCCCATCCGATGGCGATCAGGGCGGTGATGCCGATCGCCAGCCAGCGGACGATCGACGAGAACGCTTCCCACCCTTCTGGCTCGTTGTCATCGGCGAGGTAGCGGGAGAAGATCGGGATGAATGTGATGGTGAGGAATCCGCCGGCGAGCAGGTAGTTGGCATAGTCGGGGATGCGGAACGCCGCCACGTAGGTGTCGGTCACGCCGTCTGCACCGAGCATCCCGGCGAAGATCATCTCTCTGACCACGCCGAGCAGGCGGGAGATCAGGATCCCGCCGGAGACGATGAGCGCCGCGATGCCGATGCGGCCGGTCTTCAGCCGGTCGGTGGAGTCGGTCATGACTCGCTTACGGTAGAGCCGCGGACGGTCTCCGCCCGGTTACTCCGACGCCAGATCGCGTTGGCGCAGCACGATGGTCACAAAGGCGATCGAGAACAGCGCGAGCACAGCGGTCCGCAGCAGGCTGGTGGACACCGTGACGAGTTCGATATCAAACTCTTGGAGTATGGGATCGACCAGAGCGTTCGGGGCCAAACCGTTGAAGGTCGAGAACCCGAGCCGCCACGGAGACAGCGCGGACAATCCGGGCGCGGCAAAGGCGACGCCGTTCTCGAAGATCAGCACGAACAGCAAACCGACGAGAACCGCCCGGTCGGTGAAGAATCCGAGCGGGACGAAGATCGCCGAGTAGACGATGGTCGCTACGAGCCCGCCTGCGACCAGCGGAATCACCAGGTCCCAGGTGCCGGTCTCGATCGCGAAGGCCGCGGACAGGCCGAACCCTCCGAGCGCGTTGAGGGCACCGGCCACGAGGATTGCTGAGAACACCTTGGTCGCGGCGATGACCGATCGCGGGATCGGTCTCAGGACGAGGAACGACAGGGTTCCGTCACGTCGCTCGGAGCCGAGTGCTGCCGAGGCGATGATCAGTGTCACGATCGGCACCAGCAACGGGAAGTACAGCGTGATGACCATGAGGAACAGTCGCTCGAGCGCAGCTGCCTCGTCGGAGAAGGTCCCCGCCATCAGGAGGTAGACCAGCGCGAGAGAGGCTTCGGCGATGAGGAACACGACGGCCCGGCGGACCGGAAGCAACTGACGGACGGTCGCCGACACGATGGCGAGTGCTGCGGTCATCGGCGACCAATCAGGTAGCGGAAGACGCTTTCCAGCGAGGCATCTTCCGGACGGAACACGGTCGGAACCGCCTCGACGCGTTTGGCGGCCGCAGCGACGCCGCGTCCCAGCGCCGACAGATCCTCGGTTTCGACCATCAGGCCACCGTCTTCGACCGCGACCCCGTGCACGACCGCATCCTCGAGCAAGCGAGCGGCCAGCTCCCGGGGCCTATTGGTCTCGACCCGCACGCGGTAGGGAATGTCGGACATGGCACGCCTGATCGCCCTGACGTCACCGGCGGCTGCCAGCCGGCCGTCGACGATGGCCAACACGCGATCCGACATCCGGTCCACTTCATCGAGGATGTGGGAGGAGACGATGACGGTCTTTCCCTCATCGCCGAGGGTGCGAAACAGGTCGATGAGGCGAAGCCGCTGCACCGGGTCGGTGCCGTTGAGCGGTTCGTCGAGGACGAGGATCTGCGGATCGGCCACCAGCGCCGCCGCCACCTTGGCTCGCTGACGCATCCCTTTCGAGTAGCCCTCCAGTTTGCGATCGGCGGCATCCTCGAGTGCCACGGTCTGGATCGCCCGGTCTGCTGCCGCCCGTGGCTGGTCGATTCCGGAAAGGACCGCTGCGTATTTGACGTAGTCGCGGCCGGTCATGTGGGTGTAGACCGCGCTCTCCTCTGGGACGAGGCCGATGTCGGAGTAGACCGACGGTTTGGCGCGTGGCCAAACGCCCAGCACGCTGATCTCACCCTCGGATGGCCTGAGGAGGCCGGTGAGCATGCGCAGCATCGTCGTCTTCCCAGCTCCGTTTGGACCGAGCAAGCCGGTTACTCCCGGCCCGAACGAGCAGCTCAGCTTCGACACCGCCACCTTCGGCCCGAACCATTTCGATACCCCGGTGACCTCGACGGTCGGATCGTCAACAAACGCCGGGTTGTCGGTCACATCTGACTCCGGTAGCGCCAGATCACGATCACCGTCGAAACGACCGCAATCACGATCATCACTGAAAACGAAACCCAGGGGTCAAACCCTGCGGTCGCCATGGGAGCGGTGCTCGCAGAACCCCAGATCCAGTCATTGACGTGGGTGGGGAGCTCGCCGACCGCGAGCATGGCGGCGTACTCGCGACCGGACAGCAGTGTTTCCTCGAACAGGATTGCGCCCAGGATCGTGCCGACGATCAGCGTCCCGAGGTAAAGACCTGTGGCCGCCGACTTGCGGTTGGACAGGGTGGCGAACAGCAGTGCAAGCGGGGCGTACCCGATGGCGTAGACCGCGGTGGAGGCCAGAATCTTCGCGATGTCTCCAGCGTTGGACCATAGGGCGTTGAAGAATCCGTCGGCGTCGAGCGCGGCGAACCCGATGTACATGAGCGTCTGCGGGATCAGCAGGAAGCCGGCCACAACGGTGAGCAGCGCAGCGAACCGTGCCGCGACATAGTCGTCCGGACGCATCGGCCGGGATGAGTAGATCGACAGCACACCCTCGCGCCGATCGGGGATGAGCAACTCGGGAGCGGCGAGGGCGACGAAGAGCAGAACGATGGTGCCCGTCAGGTTGAAGTAGTCGGCGTGGCTCCCGAACGGCGATTCCGCGTCGGGGGAGAAGGTCGAGAGCAGGAACGCAAAGCCGACAAATACGATGGCGGGGAGCACCGCGAAGACGGCCAACGCCCACGGCATGACTTTCTTTCGGGCCCGCCGCTTGATACCGAGGACGCGATAGTTGCCATCGCGGAAGGTTGCGGACACGGCCCCGCGCCGGCCGGTCCGCTCACCGTCGTATGGGACATACCCGAGGTCGTAGACGACCCCGCGGTCGCTCATCGTGCCCCTCCCTGCCGGAGGAAAACGTCCTCGAGCGTCGTCTCTCGCGGCCCGAGGCTCAGCATGCCGGCGCCCGTGTCTGCCAGGGAGTCGCGGATCAATAGGAACGGGTCGGCTTGTGCCGCAGTGACGACCAAGCGATGGCCGTGTACTTCGACCTCGGCTCCCCTGGTCCGCAGGTTCGCCGCCACCGCTGCTAGATCCCCGACAACCTCGACGCTTGCGACGTCGGCCTCCACGAGTTGGTCGAGCGGCCCCGACCTGATGACGGTGCCACCGTCGAGCATCAATACCCAGTCGCACGTCCGCTCGATGTCCCCCAGAACGTGCGACGAGAAGAGCACGTTGATCCCGAAGGTACCGAGCCGGGAAATGAGATCGAGCATGTCGTCCCGCCCTGCCGGGTCGAGGCCCGCGGTCGGCTCGTCGAGGAAGACGAGATCGGGATGGCCGACGATCGCCTGAGCGAGTTTGGCGCGTTGCTTCATGCCCGTCGAGTACTCGCCCTGGCGCCGGAAGCGCTCCTCGTCGAGTCCAACGAGCGTAAGGACCTCGGATGCTCGCTGCCTTGCCGCGTTCTTCGGGAGCCCGGCAAGGCCGGCAGCGTGGACGAGGAAGTCCGCGGCGGTCATATCAAGGGGCAGGCACTCGTTCTCGGGCATGTAACCGATCCGGGATCGGATCGACAGGAATTCGCTGGTGGCGTCTTCCTCGAACACTGTGGCGCCGCCGGTGGTCGGTGACAGGATGCCGAGCAGGATGCGGATCAACGTGGTTTTGCCCGCGCCATTCGCCCCGACCAGGCCGATCCTGCCGGCCGGCACGTCGAAGTTGAGGCTGTGTAGGGCGACGACCTTGCCGAAGGCGTGCCCGAGGTCGCGAGCAGAGATCAACGAGTCGGTCATCGGCTTCGGTCTCCCCCGCTTAGCGGGGGAGACGCGGCAGAGGCCTCCTCTGCCGCAGAGGGAGTCTCTCCTACGACATGACCATGCCGCCCTCCCAGCCGTCCCGCCCGGTCCGTCAGCAACATCCCAACGAAGATCAACAGCCCGCCCACGGCGATTCCCAGTTCGAGGTTCTCGTTCAGGAGGAGGATCCCGCCGACGAGGGCCACGAGCGGCACGAGGTAGCCGATCAGGGACACGCTCGTGGCCGAGATCGTCCGCAATAGGACGTAGAAGATCATGAAGGGCAGGAACGTGGAGGCGATTCCCATATAGAGGAGCAGGCTCCAACCGAGATTACTGACATCGTTGGGGATCCCGTCGATGACGAGCATCGCCGGAATGAGCAGGAGCGCACCAACGACGAACTGGACGCCGGTCACCGTTGTGGCGTCGTACTCGCCGGCGTGGCGCCGCGCATAGACGCCCGCGTAACCAATTGTGGCCACCCCGGCGATGCTCAGACCCGCAGCAACCATCGGACGTCCTGCATCGCCGAGACCGGTGTCACCCGAGGCGAGGAGGACCATGACGCCGGCAAACCCGACCGAAAGCCCGATCACCTTTGACCGTGTCAGCGGCTCGTCGCGCAACATGAAGTGGGCGTAGATGGCCGTCGCCAAAGGGATAAGGGCGGCGAAGAGGCCCACAAACCCGGCGGACGCGTTGGCGTAGGCAAAGGTGAATACGACGTAAGGAAAGGTGAGGTTGAGCAAGCCCATGACCGTGCCGATCTGCAGGTTCTTTCCACCGATGGTGCGGACGCCACGCACGAGGAGCAGTCCTCCAACGAGGAGCGCGGCGATCACCACGCGAATCGTGACCATCGTCCATTCGCCAACGCCGTCGAGAAGGGCGGCGCGGGTGGCGATTCCCCCCGTCCCCCAGCCGACGGCGGCGACGACGAAAGCGAAGAGTGTGCTGCGCGTCAACACCGTTCAGCGCCTACGCGATTTCCAGCCGTCGGACAGGTACCGCCACAGCCTGACGGTCGCCTGCGTCTCGCGGGCTTCGGCAACCGGCTCGGACTCGACCGGGGTAGGCATCCACGGCTCGACCTGGCCTTCGTCTCCCCCTGGCGGGGGAGACGCGACGGGGCTCTGCTCCGTCGCAGAGGGGGCCTCCGCCCCGCTCGGCTCGACCTGCTCTTCGTCTCTCCCGCTTGGCGGGGGAGACGCGACGGAGCTCTGCTCCGTCGCAGAGGGGGCCTCCGCCTCGGCACCTCCACCCGAGGGGGATGCAACGGAACGGAGCTCCGCCAGCCGCTCTCGGAGGAACATCGCCTCGGTTTCTGCTTTGGCGGCGCGTTCCCTGGCGTCGCCGAGCTGCTGCCCCGCCTCGTGGAGGTTGCCGAGCTGATTCAGCATCTTGTTCCAGGCGTCGAGCGGCACGATCATCATCTCCGACGTTTGCTCCCCCCTCAGGGGGGAGTTCGGTCCGCCAGGACCGGGAGGGGGGTCAGAGCGTTGTCGCGAAGGCGCCTTGACCCCCTCCACCTCGCTTTGCTCGGTCTCCGTCACCCTGATCGGCACCGGGGCGAGTGGCCGACCCAGATCGTGTGCCCGGCCGCGAACCGCGTTCAGGTCGACGATGCGAAGCGTGCGGCCGCCATTGCCTTCGAGATAGGAATCCACCGTGCCGCGGCGAGCCCAGGAACCGAGCGTGCCCACCGGGATCCCGGTTGCATCCGAAGCTTCCTTGAGGGTCACCCAAACGGTGGGCTCGTCGGAAACCGGCCTCCGATCCTGCGAGACCGCCGGACGACCGCCCTGGCGCGACCGGCTGGCGCGTAGCGCTTCGGTTTCCCAGCGACGGTCGTCCATGAGGCGACAGAGTAGTGGCGTATGTCCATGCCGAGCCGGAGGACCAGGGACCTAGTATCAGGCTGTATGCCAGACCAGTCACCGGGAGTCGATGAAGTGCGGTCCCTCGTCCGCGAGATCGTGGCCGGCGTACTCGATGGCGACGAACGGGCTGTTGCGACCGCTGAGCCAGACGAGAAGCCGGCCGATGCTCCTTCCGAAGGCATTGCCGTTGGCGCCGACCACGGCGGGCTTCCGCTGAAAGAGAAGGTCGCCTTCGAGCTCCGACAGGCCGGCTACAAGGTCCACGACTGTGGAACCGACTCCACCGATGCGGTGGACTATCCGGACTTCGCCCATGAGGTGGCCCGGTTGGTCGCGGACGGCACCTGCTCGGAGGGAATCGTGTTCGACGGAGCGGGAATCGGCTCGGCGATGGTGGCCAACAAGGTGCCAGGCGTCAGGGCCGCCCTTTGCTACGACCTGTCGACCGCACGGAATAGCAGGGAGCACAATCACGCCAACGTGCTGAGCCTCGGCGCGGGCCTCATCGGACCGAGCCTCGCCTGGCAGATCGTCCAGGAGTGGCTGGTGACTCCGTGGGGCGGCGGGCGCCACGAACGGAGGGTCGAAAAGATCACCGAGATAGACCGGCTGTATCGGAGCCAGCAGTGACCGGCGAGCTTGGTAGCGATAGCGGCATCATCGAGCGCGAGGTGCTCGTCGAACTGATCACCAGAGAGGTGATCGCCGCGATTGCTGCCGACTCGGACATTTGCGACAACCCGGAGGCGGTGCGCCAGGTGGTCGCCAACGGCGCCGACCGCGTCGCCTTTCACGGTGTGGCCTCCGATGTGCCGCTCGACGTTGCCAGGTACATCGATCACACGCTGCTCAAACCGGAGGCGACCGAGGCCGAGATCGATCGGCTCGCAGACGAGGCGAGGGAGTTCGGATTCGCATCGGTCTGTGTAAACCCCACCTGGGTGAAGCGGTCCGCCGAGCGACTCCGCGGCTCAGCGGTCAAGACCTGCGCCGTGATTGGTTTTCCGCTGGGGGCGAACACCCCCGAGATCAAGGCCATGGAGGCCAGGCGAGCCCTTCGCGACGGAGCCAGGGAAGTGGACATGGTGATCAACGTCGGAGCATTGAAGTCCGGCGACTATGACTTCGTTCGCCGGGACATCGAAAAGGTGGTCGACGCCGCGCACGAAGGGAGCGCCATCGTCAAGGTCATCCTGGAGACCTCGAAGCTCACCGACGAGGAAAAGGTCATGGCCTCGGCCCTCGCCAAGGAAGCAAAGGCCGATTTCGTCAAGACGTCCACCGGTTTCGGTGGTGGGGGCGCCACCGTGTTCGACGTTGCCCTGATGCGTGAAACGGTCGGGCCGGACATGGGCGTCAAGGCATCGGGGGGCGTTCGGACGGCCGAAGAAGTCGAGGACATGATTGCCGCGGGAGCAACGCGAATCGGTGCATCGGCCGGGGTGCAGATCATCGGCGGATCGGAAGGAGACCACGGTGGCGACAGGTATTGAGATCCGCTCCTATGCGTTCCTGGACTCGCTCCAGCCGCAATACGCCGCGTTCCTCGGCACGATCGCTCAGGGGTTCCTCCCGCTGGCGGGTGAGGCGTCGCTGTTCGTCGAGGTGTCGCCGGGCATCGAGATCAACGCCGTCACCGACGTCGCCCTGAAGGCGACCAACGTCAAACCCGGGATGCAGATCATCGAGCGGTACTACGGGCTCCTCGAAGTCCACTCGCCGGACCAGGCGGAGACGAGAGCCGCCGGGGAGGCGATCCTGGAATCGGTAGACCACAAAGAGGAGGACCGGCTCAAGCCGAAGATTCTCTCGTCTCAGATCGTCAGGCGCCTCGACGACCATCATGCCCAACTGATCAACCGC
>Ga0255056_10000351_pt1 | contig 13403 bp, 13 predicted proteins | sample Cases_109_1_MG_FD_183639 | JGI IMG/M metagenome (GOLD analysis project Ga0255056, IMG submission 183639) | Seawater microbial communities from Amundsen Gulf, Northwest Territories, Canada - Cases_109_1 | ecosystem: Environmental > Aquatic > Marine > Gulf | place: Canada: Northwest Territories... | reverse complement strand
CTGTTGCTTCGTTGCGTCGCGCTCGAACCGCCTGACTGACCGACTGGCCGGGTCGATTGCGGGACAGGGGCTAGCGAACGGCCGCGTGCGGTGCAACTCCGATCAGGGCTGTCGATCGGCGGTGCTCGCCAGATCGTGGAGCAGGTGGTCGACGATGGTGGCGAAGCGGCGCTGCGCGTCGCGGCCGACCTCGGTGACCTCTTCGTGTGAGAGCGGGTGGTCTGCGATGCCGGCCGCGAGGTTGGTCACGAGTGAGATCCCGATGACGTCGGCGCCTTGGTGCCGTGCGGCGACCGCCTCGGGCACGGTCGACATGCCGACGAGGTCGGCCCCCAGCCGGCGCGCCATCTGCACCTCGGCGGGTGTCTCGTAGGCCGGGCCGGTGAACCAGGCATACACCCCCGCCTTCAGCGAGGTCCCCGCGGCGGCGGCCGCGGCGTGGGCGCGGGCGCGCAACGCGGCGGGATAGACGGTGCTCATGTCGGGGAACCGCGGGCCGAGCCGGTCGTCGTTGGGGCCGATCAGTGGGCTCTGGCCGGTCATGTTGATGTGGTCGCGCAGCAGGACGAGGTCGCCTGCCTCGAGGCCGTCGCCGCATCCTCCCGCGGCGTTGGTCAAGATGACCGTCCCACACCCGTTGAGGACCGCGAGCCGGGTGCCGAATACGACGTCGGAGAGGGGGCGTCCTTCGTAGTAGTGCACCCGCCCGGCGAAGATCAGCACGCCGGCGTCGCCGAACGTCGCCGAGACGAGCTTGCCGCCGTGACCGGCAACCGTGGGGACGGCGAAGTGCGGGATGTCCGTGTACGGGATCGTGACCGCGTCGGGCAGGGTGTCGGCGTAGTCGCCGAGTCCCGAGCCGAGCGTGATCGCGACCCGATGGTGACGCCCAGTGACCCGGCTCACGTACTCGCTCGCTTCGTGGAGTTGTTCGTAGAGGTCGGTCATGACCAGATCCTCACCGATTTCGTGTCGTGACACCACCCTCACGATCCGCATTCACTGTGACGCCGGGACGCGCAGAGCGGTTGACGGCGCCCTCCGAGGTGCATTACACGGGGTGGCCCCGATTCCTGACCGATGATGCTTGCCACATCGCGTGGGCCGACGCGGGGAACCTGACGGAGGCGATCTCCTCGGTGTCGGGCTCGGTGTACCGAGTATGGTTCGAGCCCAATCATGCCCATCGAGCTGACCGTCTCGTTCCATGGCGGTTCAGGCGGCAAGAACAACCTGCACGTCTACCCCGGCGGTGCCGACGTTCTCGAAAAGGGCCATCCCGAGCGCGACGAGTTACGCGGCTTCGCGTTGGGGTTGCACGCGGACTCCGACCATCTCTACGTGGTGAACGCCCACAAGAGCCTCAGCCAGATCCTGCGGTACCGGTCCAACGCTGACGGCGGCTATGGGCACGGCGAGATCTGGGCGTCGGATCACCTCCATCATCCCTTCGACGCGGCGTGGGGGAGCGACGGCAACCTGTACGTGTCGAACCAGGACACCACGAGCAACGGCAACATCCGGATCACGGTCTACCAAGGGCCGGGTGGCGAGCGCCCTGGTAGGTACGTCGGTTGTTTCGCGGAGGGGTTCTCCACGCTGCGCGGAATTGCGTGGGCGGGCGACACGTTGTACGTGGCCGACGAGGGCGGCGGCGCGGACGGCACGGGCGGAGTCAGCCTGTACGACCAGGCGGGTACGTCGCAGGGAAGTTTCGCTGTCAGGAAGCCCGTACATGTGCTCTACGACGGGTCGCGCTACGTCTACATCGGCAGCTCGCACGAGAACGCCGTGTACGTCTACGACACCACCGGAATGGTCTCGCAAAGACCCGCGCAGCTCTTGCAGTCGACCGAGGACGTCCCGATTGACGCCGTGTCGGGCTTGGCGATCGTCCCCAGCGATGAGACGACCTACCTGTTTGTCGGCGACCGCAAGGGCCGTGCGATCAACCGGTATGTTCTCGACGCCTCGGCTGACCCGCCGACAGCGTCCGGTGCAACGGTCTGGCTGTCGAACTTGCCCGACCGTCCCGAGTTCCTGGGAATGCTGGGAAGCGGGTCTCTGAACTGACCCAGCGCGTCCATGCGCGTCCTCGGGGCCACGTGCTCGGACGAGGTCAGCGCAGCTCGAGACCGCCATCGCCGGCCGACGTAGAGCCGATGAGGGCCGCGTCGTGGCCGGTTGTGGCCAGAGCTGCCAGGACTGTCGCCGTCTCACCGGGATCGACGCCGAAGACGAGGCCACCGGATGTCTGGGCATCAGCCACCAGCAACTGGTCGAGCTCGTCGTGAGATCCTGGGTCGAGAAGCGTCTTGCCCCATGCCAGGTTGCGGCGGCTGCCACCGGGCATGATCCCCTCCCGAGCTAGGTCGACCGCGCCGTGCAGGAACGGAATCGCGTCGAACTCGATCGTGACTGTCACCGAGGACTCTCGCGCCATCCGGCCCAGGTGCCCGACGAGCCCGAATCCCGTCACGTCGGTACACCCGGTCGCGCCGCCCTCGGCCGCGGCACGCGCGCCGACGTCGTTCAGCCGGGTCATCGAATCCACCGCCGAACCCGCGACCTCAGCGGATGCGACGCCGGCCTTGATGGCCGTGGTGATCACCCCGACGCCCAAGGGTTTGGTGAGAATGACGTCCTGGCCGGGCAGCAATCCTGCGTTGGTGAGGATGTGATCGGGATGAACCTCACCGGTCACGGACATGCCGTACTTGGGTTCGGGGTCGTCGATGGTGTGCCCCCCGACGACGACGAATCCAGCGGCTGTCGCGATGTCCTGTCCGCCGGCGAGCACCTCGCTCAGCAGCGACGTCGGCAAGGCCTCGGTGTTCCAGCCGACGAGGTTGAGCGCGAAGATGGGGCGGCCGCCCATTGCATAGACGTCCGAGACGCTGTTCGCCGCTGCTACCTGCCCCCACGTGCGGGCGTCGTCGACGACCGGTGTGATGAAGTCGGCCGTCGAGATCAGTGCCCGCTCGTCGTCGAGGCGCCAGACGGCAGCGTCATCGCCGGTCTCGGGCCCGACGAGCAACTCGCTGGGATGCTCCGATCGGATGTGGCGCACGACCTGCGCCAGCTCGCCAGGGGCGAGCTTGCAGCCTCAACCCGCGCCGTGGCTGAACTGGGTCAGCCGTGCCGAGCTGTCGTCACCCATACGTCTCCCCGGTCCGCGTCATGAATCTCGGCCGGTTCTGACGGCGCGGCGGGCGAGTCCACGTCCAACCGGGTGCCGCGGTCTTGATCATTGTCCGGCCTCGGACTTGATTGTCTGGTTCATGTGGTCCACGTCGTCGGACCAGTCGTGTCCTCTCAACGGTGATACGACGTTCGGCATGCGCCGGCGCAGCGCCAACGTCCGCGCCAACGCCTGCTCGAGCATCGGCTGCAGTTCGTCCCGTACCGGTGAGCTGGTCACCAGTTCGATCACGCCGCGCGGATCGGGTGGTGCAAGCAGCAGGTCGACACCGGCTCGAAGCGCGTTCATCCCGATCTCGGCGTCGGATGCCGACGAGTGCCGGATGTCGGGCATCCACAACGAATCGCTGATGACGACACCGCCGAACTCGGCATCGGTACGAATGCGCTCGACGATGGGCGCTGAGATCGACGCAGGGCGACCTGTCGGATCTGCGGCCGGGAACGTCGCGTGGGTGACGAGAACCGCATCGACGCCGGCGCGGACGGCCGCACGAAATGCCCGGAGCTCGACGTTGTGCCAGTCGGCGAGGTCGACGTTCAGAGCGGGCGGCGACGTGTGGCCGTCGCCTTCCGCGCGGCCGAGTCCGGGCCAGTGCTTGACCACGGAGGCGGCCCCTGCGGCACGGATCCCCTCAACGGTCGCAGCGACCATGTCGGTAACCAGGTCGGGGTCCGCGCCGAACGCACGATCCCCGATCGCCGGGTTCTTGAATCCGACCGCTGCAACGGGGCCCTCGACGACGCCGACTCCGAACGAGGTGGCCATCGATCCTGTGAGTTCGCCGGCCCGGCGCGCGAGGTCACGATCACCGGTCGCTCCGATCGCCTTGGCCGGGGGCAATGGCAGAACGGGTAGTCGATTCACCCGTCCACCCTCTTGATCGGCGACGATCATCATCCTCGGTAGGCCGGCCGTCGTAGCGGCCGCCTGCAGCTCCTCGGTGTACTCCGCTAGCTGGGTTGCCGACTCGACGTTGCCGAGCGGCAACTTGCCGAAGTGTGGATGAAACGGGATCCGGTCGAGGAGTAACACCCCTCCCGGTCGAAGTTGTTCGATGACTTCGCGCGGTGTGGCGGCCCCGTAGATCGACCGGTTCGCCGCTGCCTGCTCAGTGGTGACGTTCGCCGTCGAGCCCCCGTAGATCGGTAGCACCATCGCCTGGCCGAGCAGTCCGGCCAGATCCAGATCCGCGACGTGGAAGCGATCGGTCGTCATGAGTTCGCACGTTACGCCGAACAGCGCTCTGGCTGCGACGTCCACACCGACGTGGCGGTTCGGCGACGCCGACAGGTCGGATGCCCGCTGTCGCCAGATTGGCGGGCGGACCGCGTCACATTTTGAGGTACTCGATGACGGCGAAGCTGGCCACCACGCCCTCACCGGTCGCTGCGGCGACCTGGGCAATGGCGCCCTTCCGGCAGTCGCCGGCGGCGTAGATCCCGGGCACATTCGTCTCGACCGATCCGGGGGCGACGTCGACGAATCCGTTCTCGTCGAGGTCGACGGTGCCGGAGAGGAACGACGTGTTCGGCGTGAGACCGATGAAGATGAACGCGCCGTCGGCTTCGATGTCTTCGTCTTGGCCGGTCTCGTTGTTTCGGGCTCGCAGCGCTCGGAAGCTGCCGTCTTCGTTGGCGACGAACTCGATGCTGGTCCTGTTCATCAAGGTGGTGACGTTGTCGATCGTCTCGAGCTTCTCGGTATAGATGGGGTCAGCGTCGAACTCGGGTTCGCGGGCAACGAAGGTGACGTGCTCGGCGAAGTGTGTCAGGTAGATCCCCTCCTCGAGCGCGCTGTTCCCGCCCCCGATCACGAGGATCGAGCGGCCTTTGTAGAACGGAGCATCGCATGTCGCGCAGAAGTGGACACCTTGCCCGATGAGCTCGTTCTCGCCCGGGATATTCAGCTGGCGGTACTGGGAACCGGTCGCCACGATGATCGCCGTGCCGTCGTAATCAGCGAGGTCGGTCGTCACACGGAAGTACCCGTCCCGCCGCTCGATGCGACGGACTTCGGTCCCCTCCTTGATCACCGCGCCATACGTCGTCGCCTGCTCTGCCATGCGGTCCATCAGATCGGGACCGGAGATGTCGATGAAGCCCGGATAGTTCTCGATCTTCGCGGTCAGGAAGGTGTTGCCGCCCACGTTCTTGCGCTCCAGCACGGCGGTGTCGCGCCGTGCCCGCTGGAGATAGATCGCAGCCGTCAGCCCGGTCGCCCCGGCGCCGATGACCACCGCGTCATAACGTTTCGTCGAACTCTCTTGCTCGAGACCGAGTGCGTCCCTGAGCGTCGCGTTGTCGGGGTTCACATACCATGTGTCACCAACGAGAATCGTCGGGATCGTCCGCTTTCCGTCGTTGATCGTCTCGATCTCGGCGGTCGCCCAATCGTGTTCGTCAACGTCGATGTGCTGGAACTTGATGTCGTTGTCGTTGAGATAGTTCTTGGCGCGACGGCAGTCGGGGCACCAATCGGCTCCGTACAGGACGACCCGGCCCTGGGGGTTGATACCCAACACCGTCGCAAGGGTTGCGTTGTCAGGGTTGACGTAGGTTCGGCCGAGGATTTGTAGCGTCGGGATGACCCGCTTGCCGTCGGTCAGTTCCTCGACGGTCTGCACCGCTGCCTCATCGAGCTCGGTGTCGCGGTAGTCGAACTCCACTCCGTTCTCATCGAGAAACGACTTCGCCCTCCGGCAGTCCGGACACCAGTCGGCTCCGTACAAGACGATCTCGTTCATGGCGTTCCCCTCTTCCCTCTGAAGTACTGAGCGGAGCAATGCGTGCGGGCCACCGCCTTGGCGGTCAGGTTGACGCAACCGACATTACCGCAGTCGAACGGTGCGCTCGAAGGGGCAGCCCGGCTGCGACGAAGATGCTCGATGAGTCGCGCGCCGCGGAGGGCCGCTCACCGCGCTTTGTATGATCGGGCACGGTATGACTCGAGGACACACCGGTCGGGCAGGATCCTGGTGAGCACCCCCGGTATCGGGATGCGTGCGGCATGGCACCCGACGCCGCTCGTCGGGATCTCGCTACCCGGACATCCGCCCGATGTACATGTCGCGGCGAAACTCGAGGCGGCCAATCCCACCGCCAGCGTGAAGGACCGCACGGCGCGTTGGATGGTCGACGCGGCGGAGGACTCGGGTTCCCTGGCGGCGGGCGGGACGATCGTCGAGAGCAGCAGCGGCAACACGGGCATCGCGTTGGCGGCCATCGGTGCCGAGCGGGGGTACCGCGTCGTCATCGTGTGTAAGAAGACCGTGCCGGACGAGAAGGTGAGCCTGCTGCGGCTGCTCGGTGCCGAGGTTCGCCAGATCGACGATGCCGAACTCGGAACGGACGGTCACTATTTGCGGCTCTGCGCGCGGATTGCCGCGGACGAGGGCGGCGTCTTCTTGAACCAGTACGACAACGTGGCGAACCCGCTGGCACACTACGCGAGCACCGGACCGGAGATCTGGGAGCAATCCGGTCACCAGGTCGACGTGTTCGTCGCCGGTGGCGGCACGGGGGGCACGATCACCGGGATCGCCCGATACCTGAAGGAGCGTCGACCCACGGTCAAGGTTGTGCTGGCCGATCCCGTCGGCTCGATCTATGCCCATGCGCACGCCACCGGAGAGCTGTCCGATCCGGTGCCGTACCAGGTCGAAGCCGTCGGGCAGGCGGAGCGGATGATCCCCGGGAACATCGATCTCTCGCTGATCGATCGCGTCGTCTCGGTGCCTGACGCCGACTCGTTCGACGCGATGCGCGACGTCGCCGCCCGGCGGGGAATCCTCTGCGGCCCGAGCGGCGGTCTCGCTCTCGCAGCGTGCCGGGTAGTCGCAGGCGATGCTCCGCCTGGCACTCGCATCGTGACCATCCTGCCCGACGCCGCCGACCGGTATCTTTCGCGCGGCATTCGCTGACATGGCGGCGGTCGAAGTCGTCGCACCCGCGCTCGCTACCGCGTTGTCCGGTAACGCGATCACCGCCGAGAGGTACGTCGAGGTGTTCGCCGAGCTCGGCCACGCCTCCAAAGCCGTCAGTCACCCGGGTGGCGAGGCCGACGTGGTCGTCGCGCTGAATGCGTACCGCAGTGCTCGGGCGATCGAGTCGGCGGCAGCTGGTCGTTCGCTCGTCGTCGTCGTCCTCACCGGCACCGACATCTACCGCTTCCTGCGGAGCGATCCGGACGTCGTGCTGGGAGGGCTCGCGCGGGCCGACCGGATCGTCGGCCTCAACGATCGGATCGGCGACGATCTCGAGCCCCACCATAGATCGCGGCTCGACATCATCCACGAGGGTGCCGCGCAGTCGGTGGTCACGCGTGATGCCGCGTCGACCGAGTTTGGCGTCGCCGTGGTCGGGCATCTCCGCGACGAGAAGGACCCGTGCACGGTGGCCGCCGCCGTCCGGGACCTGCCAACGGACAGTCGTGTCGTGGTGAACCACTACGGGGCTGCGCACACTAAGGAGTGGGCAGAGTGGGCACGCGCCGAGGTGAGCGCGAACCCGCGGTACCGGTGGTATGGCGAAGTCCCGCGGGAGCGCATCGCCTCGATCTACTCTCGCAGCCGTGTGCTCGTGAACTCGTCCATCATGGAGGGTGGCGCGAACGCGATCTCTGAGGCGGTCATGGCGTCTTTGCCGATCCTCGCCTCCGACATTCCCGGCAACGTCGGGGTCCTGGGCGACATGTACCCCGGCTACTTTCCCGTCGGTGACGCCTCGACGCTCCGACAGGCGCTTCTCGGTATCGAGCAGCGACCCGACCGGTTCGCCGAACTGGAAACCGCGGTCGTCGGACTACAGCAAAGGCTCAACCTCGACGTCGAGCGCCGCCGGTGGTCGGCGTTGTTCACGGAGCTGGGCGTGTGATGACCGGCGACGGTTACGACGAGATCTCTGCCCGCCGCTATGCCCGCGTCGAGAGCCGACCCGATTCGTTCTCGCTCCGGCTCGCGCCGAGAATCCAACGACTGTTCGAACGTGGCCGCGAGGTCGGCTCGGACATCGCCCCAACCATGCTGGACATCGGCTGTGGGACGGGCCAACTCACCGACCACTTCCGTCAGTCCGGCTACATAACGGTGGGAGTGGACCGATCGAGCGCGATGCTCCGCCATCGAATCGCCCACCGCTCGGGTCACCGCGGCGCGGTTGCGACCGCTGACGCCGCTCACCTGCCGCTGGTGGGCCGATTCGATCTGATCACCGCGACGTTCAACGTGATCAATCACCTCCCCGACAAACGATCGGTGGCGTCGCTGATCTCCGAGGTCGGTCGACTACTCGAGAGCGACGGACTCTTCGTCTTCGACATCAACACCAAACTCGGCCTGACGCGCACGGCCGGGCTCGTCGAGATCTTCTCCGCGGCTGAGGAGTACACGGTCTGGACTCGCCATTGGTCGGGTGAACAACTCATCCTCGACGCGGACGGCTCGTTCGTGGACGATGACGTCCGATACCGGTACCACGAACGAATCACCAAGTTGGTCGTGCAGGTCTCAGAGATCGACCAATGGTGCGTGAGTGCTGGACTGAGCGCACCGAGCTGGAGATCCGACGATCTCGTGACACCGCTGCAGGACCCCGAGCAGGAAGCCACCGCCTACGGGATCGTCCTCGGCGCGGAGACCGGAAAATCCTCTTGACCGGAAAATCCTCTTGAAGGTCAGTTGCCGGATGCGTCTTGGATCGCCTTGGCGGCACCGGCCGTCCAATTCTTGTCGGTTACCCCGGCGAGCAGTCCCGTCAGCGCGGATGGGGTGATGTCGAGGTCCGGCAGGCGCCCGAGAACGAAGGCCGCGTAGTAACTCGCCCACTTCTCGTCCCGTACCCCCTTCAGATAGACGGTCTGAAACTGATGATGGGAGGTTGCAGCCTCGTTGAGTGTCGTTTCCAGCTTGTCGGTCGTGGGCATGCGCTGTCTCCGTTCGAGCGGGTGAAGTCCTTGACGGTAGCGATCCAGCGTTCGCACGGTCAACGGCGAGGGATTGATCGGGGGAGGCGAGCAACCGAGACCCGAATCCGACTGGGCACTCGAGGTCTTTCACGGCTCGTTGGCCGTACGAGTATCGTGCGCCGGCGAGCCCTCGCGCAATGAACACGGCCGATGATGCGAGGGGCGAGGAGACTCGTGATGAGCGGGACACCAATCGAAGACCTGGGCTTCCTGAGCGACTGCCGTACGACCGCGCTCGTCGACCGCGACGGCTCGGTGCAGTGGCTGTGCTTGCCCGATGTCGACTCGCCGTCGGTGTTCGGGCGGCTGCTCGACGACGCCGCCGGGTACTGCACCGTGGCCCCGACGGCGGCCTACGACAGTGACCGCCTGTACCGCGATGGCACCTTGATCCTCGACACGACGTTCCAGACGGCGTCGGGGACCGTCGTCGTGACCGACGCGTTGACGTTCGGGGCGGGAGTCAGGGGTCACGAGCTCGGCCGAGGTTCGGAGGGATTGCTCGTTCGTCGAGCGGTCGTGACCGACGGTGTGGTCGAGCTCCGCGTGGAGGTCGTGCCACGACCCGAATACGGGCGGATACACCCGATCGTGGTGCCCGATGCCGGAGGGTTCCGGACCCGGGGTGGTGCGTCCGCGCTCGTCGTGTCCTGCTCGGCGCCGCTCGTATTGAAGGATTCGTCCGCCTCCGCCGTTGTCGAGTTGGGCGTCGGTCAGTCCGTCGAGCTGGCGGTTGCTCATGCCGATCCCTGGGCGGACCCGCCACCGATCCTGACTGCCGACGAGATCGCCGAGTGCCTGGAGGAGACGGCCGAGGCGTGGCGGAGCTGGAGCGATCTCCACCAGTCCTACACCGGTCCGTGGGCGGACCTGGTGTTGCACTCCGGTCGGGTCCTCCAGGGACTCACTCACAGCCGGACCGGCGCCATCGTCGCCGCAGCCACGACGTCGTTGCCCGAAACCGTCGGTGGCTCACGCAACTGGGATTACCGCTACGCCTGGGTCCGCGACGCATCGTTCACGATGGATGCGTTGTGGGTCGCGGCGTGTCCGGAGGAGGCGGTGTGCTTCTTCGAGTTCCTCACGACCGCGGCCGCCTCGGCACTCACCGCCAGCGGACATCTGCCGATCATGTTCGGTGTCGACGGGCGCCGCGACCTCAGCGAGCGGGAGCTCGATCATCTGACGGGATGGCGTGACTCACGGCCCGTTCGGGTCGGGAACGGGGCATGGAACCAACGACAGCTCGATGTCTACGGCGAGCTCTTGTCGACCGCTCACCTGCTGCGCGACCAGCTCGACGACGCATCACCGGAGAGCCGCCGGTTCCTCGTTCAGGCGGCAGATGCTGCCGCGGTGCGGTGGCGTGAACGAGATCAAGGGATCTGGGAGGTCCGAGGCCCGCCGCGGCACTTTCTGTACTCCAAACTGATGTGCTGGGTTGCGCTCGATCGTGCGATCGAACTCGCCCCGTTCCTCTCGGCGGACGATCACGTCGACGATTGGGCTGCCGAACGAACGCTGATTCGTGACGCCATCCTCTCGGACGGCTGGAGCGAGGAAGCGGGCGCGTTCACCCAGTCCTTCGACAGCACCGACCTGGACGCCTCGAACCTCGTTCTGCCGATGGTCGGATTCCTGCCAGGCGACGACGCTCGGGTCGTCGCGACGATCGACGCCACCATCGAACGCCTGAGCGACGACCACAGCCTCGTCTACCGCTACCTGGGCGACGACGGCCTCGACGGCGAGGAAGGATCGTTCCTACTGTGCACCTTCTGGCTCGCTCACGCGCTCGCGCTGGCCGGCCGTGTTGACGAGGCCCGCGCTGTATTCGAACGAGCCGCTGCGTTTCGCAACGACCTCGACTTACTGGCCGAGGAAGTGGACGCCGAACACGGCTCACTCATCGGCAACTTCCCTCAGGCGTTCAGCCACGTCGGGCTCGTGAACGCAGCATGGGCCATCCACCAATCTGAGCACCCTGAGAATGGAGCAGCGCGATGAATTCGAGCCCCTACGACGACTGGCCCAACATCGCCGCAAGGCTGCGACGGGACCTCTCAGACGGACTCGACGTCGCCGGCGTGGTCGAAGAGACCGATGTTCTCACCCGAATCGGAGCAACCAGCTTCGAGGTCGTGATCGACTCCTCGGATCTCGAAGGCACCGATCAGGCCAGCGCGTACGTCGTCGTGCTCGATCTCCTTGCCACTCGCATGCGCCAGGGGGCCGAGCAGGTTCTCGGCTGCCTGCTCTTCTCGACCACCCCCGACGCCGAGGCGCTGGTAGTCGGCCTCGTCGGAATGGGCCCCGACACCGGAGTCTTCGCCCCCATCATCCCCCTCGGCCGGGCTCAGGCCGAGGCGCTCGCCACGGCGGGCATCGCACTCGAAGAGCTCATCGACGACGCGACCTCGCTCATCGGGATCGCGGCAGATCGAACCCCGATCAACACAACGATTGCGGAGAACCTTCTAGCCGAGCTCGACGAGCTCATCTACCGCCGAACAGACGCGTGACGCTGAACCTCGATGACGGGCTCCTCTCGCCTGCCGTCGACGCTGCCGAAAGCGGCTATCCGTCGTCGTTCGCCGGCCGGAACGTCGCAATCGCTCGTCGAGTCAGTCCCGCTTCATGGCGGCTATCGCCTCCATCTCGAGGTCGACGTAGTGGTCGCCGGAGACGTCGAGGACGACCTTCTGGATCGTGCCACCGGTGAACGCCCACGGGTGAACACCGGGGAAGTCTTCGGTGACCGGCGCGCCGGCGCAGCGCCCGACCATGAACCCTTCGCCGGCAACCGAGAACGCTCCGGACTGGGTCTCGATGTCCTGTTGGGCGACCTGCTTGTCGTTGATGTACAGCGTGGCGGTGCCCAACGTCTTCATGTTCGCCTTGTCGACGCTGGACATCTCGAAGTCGATCCCGACGATGCACGATCCCTTCGGCAGGTCCGCGGCGGCAACGAGCATCTGCTCCTTGAGCCCGATGAAGTTGTTGACGTACTTCAGCTTGCCGTCCTTGACGTACAGCGAGTGGCCACCGAACCGCGAGCCGTTTGCGAACAGCACGCCGTCGGGCTTGTCGCCGAAATCGACGAAGACCCCGAACTTGTACGAGCGGCCCCGAATGGGGACCATGTCGCTCTCCGGCAGCATCGAGGTGTTCGGGTAGTAGGTGTACTGGGTCTTGGAGTGGTCGACGAGCGACGGACGGGTCGTGCCGCCGACCAGGGTGAAAGGCCGGCTCTACACCTCGTTCCAGCCGCGTTCGACCGATGCCACCGTCACGTGGAACCTCAGTTGGGACGGCACACTTCTCGCTCTCGCTCTCGCTCTCGCTCTCGCTCTCGCTCTCGCCTCGGCCGACGCTGCCGCCGAAGTCACGATCACGGTCCGTGTTTACGAAATCATCCCGGGCAGCGGATCCTCCACAGTCGGCGCCACAGTGTTCGAGCGGATCGTCCACCAAGAGGACAACACCGCTGCGCTCCAAGGCGTGTCGCTCATCGATGTCATCGGCAACAACACCCAGTCGGTCGTGCTGCCGCGCCTCGACCTCGGCAAGTTCTACCGGCTCGAAGCCGAACTGCACTGCTCCACCCGCGTTGCGTTCGTGCTGAGCGCTACCACCTGCGGCTTCGAAGGAGCGAGCGACCCCTCGAAGGGCCTGATCGTGAATGACTGGTCGATCCGCTTCGACAACGTCCCAGCCACCTGACCCGACACAGGTGTCGGTCAAGCTTGTCTGCGATTGCGGCGGAATGCTCGCACCCGCCGCAAGCCCCGGCCGCCGACTCCTGGCTGCGATAACGCCGATTACGTCCTGACACTTCGGTCGGCCCCGACGACGTGACAAGTCGCTGGGCTCGATCGACCGCAGCTGCTCGCCGGCCCTAGGTCAATGCTCACAAGCAGACGACGCCGTCAACAGAGAGCCCATAACATCGTCCGCGTCGACGAACCACACCCGAGCGATATCGGCACTTCTTCCGCACGCTGGAGCGCTCAGAACAACGTCGGCCGCACGGGTTGCATTGCCATCGGACCGGGTCGTCGAGCGTCTGGAACGACGAAGGGGTCGAGTCTCTCGCGAAGGCGGGCAATGATCTCGGCAGCGTTGCCGCGTCGGTCTGATTCAGACCGAGTTGCTCGGTTCAGAAGAGGGTTCCTTGGTTGCCGTCGGGTGGGCCGGTGCGGATGGGGCGGGGGAGTTTGAAGTTGAGGGCGAGTTC
>Ga0255056_10000347_pt1 | contig 13451 bp, 11 predicted proteins | sample Cases_109_1_MG_FD_183639 | JGI IMG/M metagenome (GOLD analysis project Ga0255056, IMG submission 183639) | Seawater microbial communities from Amundsen Gulf, Northwest Territories, Canada - Cases_109_1 | ecosystem: Environmental > Aquatic > Marine > Gulf | place: Canada: Northwest Territories... | reverse complement strand
TTTCCATTCTATGAATAGTTTTTCGTGCTCTTCCTCCTGGTCTTTTCCTGCCTTACCTCTTAAACCCCATGATAACTTGAAAAGGGAATTTTTGTCTATCATTTCCCATACCTCACTGGCATCAATTTTTGCAGAATCAAGATGAATTGGAATGTTGATTCTAGGAGGAACAGGTGGAGTTACAGGAACAACTTTGCTTCTAGTAATTTGGGAATCAGATGAAGGAGTTGGCGTAGTTTCCTTCCATTTTTCTAATTTTTCTTTCCATTCTTGTAATAGTTGTTCTTTGTCAGATACAATCTTGTCCATTGTTTTAAGACCTTCAAACATGGTATTGCAGTAAAAAACTCCAGATTCATAGAGACCATCATTTTTAGCAATTCTATTGATGTAGTTTGTGTTGATTGCAGCACCTCCACATAAAATTGGAATATTCATTTTGTTTTTTCTTGCATGTTCCACAAAGAATTGCATTTGTTTGGAAGTTGATACTAGGAGTGCAGACAAACCAATAGCATCAGGATTAACTTCTTCAATTTTTTCTAGAAATTTTTGAAGTGGAACCTGTTTTCCCAAATCATATACAGTGTAACCATTATTTTGAAAGATGGTTTTTACAAGATTCTTTCCAATATCATGAACGTCACCGTAAACTGTTCCTAGAACAAGCTTACCTTTTGTGGTGCCCTCCTCTTGGAGTAGATATTTTTCAAGCTCGCCTACAGCTGCCTTCATGCATTCGGCAGACTTGAGAACAAATGGTAGGATCAATTCTCCTGAACCAAACTTGTCCCCAACTTCTTTCATTGCTGGAAGTAGATCTTCATTTAGAGTTCTGATTGCACCGTCATGAGTAGTCTCTTTTGCTGCATCAAGTGATAATGTACCATTGTTGTCTTTGATTATGTCTTCATTTCCAAGTTTTTCTGCTATAGCAGATACAACATCATTTTGAATTCCATTTTTGAGTCTGTTTAAAATTCTAAAGTTTGCTCGTTTTCCAGCAGGCCATGCTGGATCAACATCAACTTTTTTAGATTCTATGTTTGCGTGAGAACCTACTTTTTCAAAGTAGGTAATCAAGTCAGATAAGGCGTTAGGATGAGAGTTAAAAATTAGGTCCTCTACTAGTTTCTTCTCTTTTTCATCTATTTCTCCATATGGAATAATTTCTTTTGCATTAACAATTGCAGTATCTAATCCGGATTTTAATGCATGATACAAAAATGCAGAATTTAGGATTTTACGTGCATATGGACTAAGCCCAAAACTGATGTTACTTAATCCAAGTGTGGTAAAAGAGTTAGGAAATCTTTCTTTGACTAGTCGAATTCCTTCCAGAGTATTTTTTCCTGCATCTAAGAATTCATCTTCTCCAGTTGCCAAAGTAAATGTAAGAACATCAAAGATAAACTGGTCTTCTTTTAATCCATACTTTTTTCCAGTCTCATAAAGAAGCTCCGCAGTTTCAACTTTTTCTTGTGGTGTCTTTGCCATTCCTTTTGGTCCAATGCACAATGCGATTGCAGGAAGACCATACTTTGCCATTAGTGGTGCAAGTTTTTCAAATCTGCTTCCATCTCCTTCAAGGTTAATAGAATTAATTATTGGTCGTCCAGGAATCTGAGTTACAGCTGATTCTACAACATCAGGATCTGTCGAATCAATTACAAGAGGAGCATCAATTTCTAAGCTAAGTCGCTTTACTAAATTTAACATGAATTGCTTTTCATTAGAAAGTTCAGTTGTTGCAACACAAACATCAAGACAATGCGCCCCGTCTTCAACTTGTGTTCTTGCTAAATCAAGTAATCCGTCATAATCATTCCCCAAGACAAGCTGTTTTGCCTTTCTTGAGCCTTGGGTGTTGATTCTCTCGCCTATAATTAATGGCGCAGGTAGCTGTTTTAGATCAACTGCCTTTAGTGCAGAACTTACTCTAGGAGTACTCAATGTGATAAAATGACATTGGTTTTTCTAAATACTTAACCCTTGATAGAGTGAGCTTTTTCGTCAATTACTTTTCTTAGTGCTGCAATGTGTTGAGGGTTTGTTCCACAGCAACCACCGATAATTCGTACCTTTTTGTATTGAGAAAGAAAATCAGCCAAAGCCTCGCTCATCTTTTCAGGAGTCATTTTGTATACTGCTTGTCCTCCCTGATTTTCAGGCATACCAGCGTTTGGAACTACAAGCAAATTATGCTCGTTTTGCTCATCAAGCCATCTTACACTTGGCGTCATTTCAATTGGGCCAGTAGAGCAGTTCAGACCAAACACATCGATTCCCATATCTGAAACGGTGGTATATGCCGCTTGAATGTTTGTTCCAAGCAACATTTTTCCATACTGATCCAAAGTAGTATTTGCAATGATGGGAATTTTTTTTCCAGTTTTTTCCACTGCATTATGACATGCTTCGATGACAATCTTTACCTCCAAAATATCCTGACTTGTTTCAATTAGTAATGCGTCAACTCCTCCAAGAATTAGTCCTTCAGCTTGTAGCTCAAATGCTTCTCTGATTTCATCAAGTGGTTTTTGTCCCAAGTCTGGATCATTTGAGCTTGGTAGATAGCCTGATGGACCCATTGAACCAATTACATAACGAGGTTTGTCAGTGTACTCTGAGCAAACATCAAATGCTATCTTTGCAATTTTTTTGTTAAAGTCTAATGTTTGATCTCCAAAACCATACTCATCTAATTTTATTTTGTTTGAACCAAAAGAGTTCGTTTCAATGCAGTCAGATCCTGCATCCAAATAATTTTTGTGAATTTGTTTTATCCATTCTGGATGAGTAAGTACTAATCCATCATTGAATCCATCTTTATTGTTTGGAAAATCTTCAGACGTTGGGTTATATTTTTGAATCTCAGTTCCCATTGCTCCATCAAACAATAAAACTCTGTTTTTAATTGCTTCAAGAAATGATTCCTTTTCACTCAAACAATTTTCAAAGTAAGTTGCTCAGTTTAACTCTTTTCTGAATAAAGAGACAACATATGTTGAAATTAGGTAAAGTTGTATTTTATGTTAGTTTATGCAAAAATTTCAGATTAACAATTTAGTTCGTAGTGCAACCTTTTTCCAGCATGCAGGCATATCGATTCTCTTTGTCTTTATGCCCTTAATTGCAATGGGTGTGACTGAATCAATTTTTGAAATTGGTTTGATAGTAGCGTCCTTTAGTTTTGCCCAGATTTTATCTGAAATTTACTTTGGAAGACACTCTGACAGGAAGGGAACTAGGCTCCAGTTCATAAGAATTGGGTTTATTGGATGTGCCATCACCTTTGGATTGCACTATTTTGCAGATGATATGACCATGTTGTTTTTGGCAAGAATTGGAGCCGGGGTTTTCAGTGGAATAATGATTCCTGCAATGATTGCCTATGCTTATGAGTCAAACCAAGAAAAAAGTAAAGTTGCAACAGTAATTTCATTTCATGCACTAGGATGGATGGCAGGAATAATAGCTGCTGGAGTTGTAAATGATGTAAAAATAATTTTCATAGTTAGTTCTGCTTTTTTCATTATAGGGTTTTTGATTTCTACAAGATTGCCAAACATAATTTCAAAAAAAGAGCTAGAACCAGGAACTACAAAAAAAATTATTGTAGAAAACAAGTTTTTGTTTTTATCATTACTGCTTCGCCATATTGGTGCAGCGTCTGTTTGGACAATTCTTCCAATAATGCTGATGGAGCAATTAGGAGCAGAGCTTTATCAGATATCCATTGTTTACATTTCAAACACGTTGGCTGCATTTGTTTTGATGAATTTGATGGCCAATAAAATCAAAATGTCAAATGTTACTAAATTTAAAGTAGGAATAGGAGCTACAACTTTTGTCTTTGTTGGATTAGCATTAATAACAGATTGGTGGATGGCAATGCCGTTTATGGCATTAGTTGGCGGAACTTGGGCCTTTTTGTTTATTGGTGGTAACTTTCATCTAATGGAAAACCATCCTCGCTCTACTTCTACTGGAATTTTTAGCTCAACTTTGTCAATTGCAACAGTTATTGGACCAATTGTTGGGGGCTCTATAGCATTTGCGTTTGATTATGTTTCAGTGATGTACTTTGCAATTGCAATTATTGTGTGTGCTTTTGCAGTTTCGCTAAAAATTAAAAAAGAGATTAAACTACCGTAATCCCCATCTAGACATTACTTTGTTTTCAATCTTTTTGAAGATAAAGCCATCAACTGCCATACCAATCAACATGATTACAAACATAATTGCAATAACTTGTGAAACATCATTTAGCTGGCGACCCACGTTGAGCAAAAATCCTAGCCCCAAGAAGGAAAATAGTAGTTCGGCACCAATTGCGCCCCTCCAAGCAAAGGCCCATCCCTGTTTAAAGCCAGAAATCATGTATGGAAATGCAGCTGGAATTAGTACATTTGTGATAAGCTGAGTTCCTTTTGCTCCCATGTTGCGAGCAGCCTCCACATAGTGTGGATCAATGTTTTTGACTCCAGTGTAGGTGTTTATTGTTACTGCAAAAATAGCTCCAATTGCTGTGACAAAAATAATTCCACCATCAGTTAATCCAAACCAAAGAATTGCAAGAGGAACCCAAGCAATTGATGGGATTGATTGCAAACCTAAAACTAAAGAACCAATAGTTTGGTTTACAGTTTCTACTCTTGCCATAAAAATTCCAAGAATAACTCCACCTGCAATTGCAATCGCAAGTCCAACTGCCAATCTCATAAGGCTAGTTCCAATGCCAAAAAATAGGCTACCATCAGATGCCATGTATACCAAATCTTCTGCAACTTCATATGGAGATGGAAAAATATTGTTTGGCCAAATGTCTGCCATAGAGATACCCTGCCAAACAAGTACAAGTATAACAAAAAATACAATTTTTTTAGCCAGAATATTTCTTTTCATAAAATCACTTGTTCTTTTTTACCTCTGGTCGAAGCTCAGAAAGTATCTCTTTCTGAAGACCTAAAAGATTCTCATCTTCTGCAAGTCTTGGTCGTTTAAAATCAACAGGAAATAATTTTTTTATTTTTGAAGGCCTGTTGCTAAACACTGCAACCTTTGTTCCAAGAACTACAGCTTCTGCTACATTGTGTGTTACAAACAAAATTGTTTTTTTGGTTTTTTCCCAAATTAGCTGCATCTCAACTAGCAGTAGATCTCTTGTTTGTGCATCAAGTGATGCAAATGGCTCATCCATCAAAAGCACATCAGGATCCATCACAAGAGCCCTGGCTATCGCTACTCTTTGCTTCATTCCTGTCGAAAGCTGATATGTAAAAGAGTCTGCAAACTTTGTAAGCTGCATCATATCCAAATATCTACTTGAGATTTGAGATCGTTTTTTCTTTGAAATTCCTGCCATCTTTAGGCCAAACTCTACATTATCTTGAACTTTTAACCAAGGAAACAGTGCTCCCTCCTGAAAGACCATAATTCTCTCAGGTCCAGTGTTTGTGACTGGTTTTCCATCGAATAACACCTGCCCTTCATCAGGAGTTTCCAAACCTGCAATAATTCTCAATAAAGTTGACTTTCCACATCCCGAGGGTCCCACAAGGCACACAAAGTCTCCACCTTCGACTTGAAGGTCCACACCACCCAAAGCCATAAGCTTGTGGCTTTCATGTTGGAAGTACTTTACAATCCCTTTAGTCTCAAGTTTTGTCATTGTTAATTGTTCTCCTCAAGTTGTTCATTTGAAGGTGGGTCAAAAAATATCCCATCCAAGCTGTATTCACCTCTTCCAAGATAACCAAGAGAGTCTGCTCTTTGTGCAAATGTGTAAATGGAATCTTCAATTGGGTTTGTAGTAATCTCTAGATTAACTAGTGCCTCATCAACTACACTGTCTGAAAGAGTTTGACCCATTGTGTTTTTCATAAATTCATTAAAAATAATTCTGGTCTCTTTTTGATTGTTATTGATCCAGCTTGTAGTTTGCTGATGTGACTCTAGCCAACTTTCAACTAGGTTAGGATTTGCTTCAACATACTCTTTTCTTCCAATTAGTAAAACGGATGCAAATTTTTCTTCTGGCCAAAGTTCTTCTTCATAAAACAATCGTTTGCCATCAAGCTCTTGGACTAAAATTGTAGCCCATGGTTCTGGAACCCAAGCTGCATCAATCTCTCCTTTAGTAAATAATGTGTAAATATCAGGATTAGGGATATTCAAAACAACAACGGAACCACCTTTCTCGTGTGGCTTTAATCCGTTTTCAGAAAGATAATTTCGCAAAGATACATCTTGCGTATTCCCAATTTGCGGTGCAACAATTCTTTTTCCTGCAAAGTCTTCAACAGAATTTATCTGAGAATTTGGATGAACGACAAAACTTGCACCACCACTTGCAGCTCCAGATAAAATTATAACATCATGTTTTTCAGATTTTAAAAATCCGTTAATTGCAGGGCCAGGTCCAACATATGCAAGATCAATTGATTTGGCAAACAAGGACTCTATTACTTGTGGTCCACTATCAAACAGTTTTGTTTCGATAGTAGTGGCATTTCCAAGATTGTTTTCAAAAATCCCTCTCTCCATCCCTACAATTGGAATGGCATGACCAATGTTTGGAAAAAATGCAACTCTAAGAGTATTCTCAGAAGTGTCCTTGGTTAAATCCGATGCAATTCCTGCAGCTATCGCTAAGAAAATCACTCCTATTCCTGCTAAAACTGCCGATCGCATTTTCATAAAACACCGTTATATTTGATGGATAAAAAATCATCTAATTTTAGCTCAAGCTAGCCAAAAATTTTCAGCGCAGAGTTTTGACATTTTAGCATCACAAAAGATAAATTCGAAATAACGACTGGAAAGATGATTTATGACTAAGAAAGGAATTTTAGCATTTTCTGGAGGGCTAGACACATCAGTTGTTGTAAAGTATCTTCAAGATGAACACGACATGGATGTAATTACAGTTACAGTTGATGTCGGTCAAGGTGACGATCATAAAAAAATTTCAGCAAAAGCAAAAAAACTTGGAGTAAAAAAACACTACAATATAGATGCAAAAAAAGAATTTGCTGAGAAATTTATTTTCCCATCAATAAAAGCTAATGCTCTTTATCAAAAAAAATATTGTTTAGCAACTGCACTTGCAAGACCATTAATTGCTGAAAAAGTTTTGGAGATTGCAAAAAAAGAAAAGGTAACAGCTCTTGCTCATGGATGTTCAGGTAAAGGAAATGATCAAGTAAGATTTGATATTACGCTTCGTTCTGGATCAGACCTTCCAATTATTGCACCAATTAGAGACAAGAATTTAGATAGGGAAACAGAACTAAAGTTTGCCAACAAACATGGAATACAAATTGATTCTGTTGCAAAAAAATTCAGTATTGATCAAAACTTGTGGGGCCGTGCAATAGAAGGTGGAGTTTTAGAGGACCCATACAAAGAACCACCAGATGATGCATTCATCTGGGTCAAAACAAAAAACTTACCAGACAAACCAACATACTTGGAAATTGAATTTGAAAAGGGAATCCCAGTAGCAGTTGATGGAAAAAAACTAGATGCCTTAAAACTAATTGAATACATTAACACCAAAGCAGGAGCTGCAGGAGTTGGAATCGTTGACCACATAGAAGACAGAGTTGTAGGAATCAAATCCCGCGAAGTTTACGAGACACCAGCTGCTACCTGTCTAATTGAAGCACATCAAGATTTAGAAAAAATGGTCCACACAAAACATCAAAACAAATTCAAGTCCATAATTGATGATGAGTGGGCTTATCTTGTTTATTCTGGACTATGGCAGGATCCCCTTAAAGCAGACCTTGATGGCTTTATTGAGGCCTCACAAAAACCCGTTTCTGGGACTGTAAAACTAAAGCTGTTCAAAGGAAGCATTCGAGTTGTTGGACGGAAATCTGAAAAATCTCTTTACAGTAAAAATATAGCAACTTATGGCTCAGAGTCAACCTTTGACCAAAGACTAGCAAAAGGATTCATAGAATTATGGGGAATGCAGTCAACAGAAGCTAATAAATTACAAAAGAAAAGGTCAACAAAAACATGAACTGCCCAGAATGTGACGCAACTCTAAACATTCCAGATGACGCCTCAGTAGGAGAGATTATCTCCTGCCCTGATTGTGGAGCAGACTTTGAAATCGCAAGTAAAGACGGATCAAATGTTATGCTAAAACAAGCAGAAACTGTAGGCGAAGACTGGGGAGAGTAATGTCAAAAGTTTGTATTGTTTTTGATCGTCTAAGATCTGAAGAGAAGATGCTGCAAAAAGAAGCATCAGACCTAGGATGTGAAACATCTATGCTTGATGCTAAGATCTCACAAATTAACACTGACAGCAAGAGAGAAGATTATGATCTGGGAGATGTAGTACTTGAAAGATGTGTGAGTTATTTTAGAGGTCTCCACTTTACTGCAAGTCTTGAGTTTATGGATGTTCCAACAATTAACACCTATGATGTCGCAAGTATTTGTGGAAACAAGATGATAATGACATTGCGTCTAAAAAAACAAAACATTCCAACTCCAAAGACATACTTTTCTTTTTCAAGTGAAAGTGCATCCCAGAATTTAGAAAAAGTTGGATATCCACTTGTAATCAAACCAATTATCGGAAGTTGGGGAAGAGGCGTAATGCCGCTAAAGGATAAAGATACTGCCGACGCTGTTATGGAGATTAGAGACATTAATGATGGTCCACATGATAGAATATACTACCTTCAAGAACTAATCCAAAGACCACCACGTGATATTCGAGTGATTACTGTGGGCGATGAGCCAATAGCCGCAATGTATAGAAAATCCTCAGATGGTTTTAAGACAAACATAGCACTTGGAGCAGATCCTGAGTTGTGCGAGATCACAAAAGAGATGGAAGAGCTTGCAGTAAAGGCATCAAAGGCAATGGGTGGTGGAATTTTAGGAATCGATATGATGGAAGATGAAAAGAAAGGACTGGTAGTTCACGAGGTTAACAATACAGTAGAGTTTAAAGGATTGGCAAGAGTTGCAAAAAAAAATATTCCCAAAGCTATGGTAGAATATGCACTAGCTTGCATTAGGAAATAAATTATACTTCATTTAGAGGAGATTTATCATGAAAGTAGGAGTAGTTGGAGCATCAGGATATGTAGGAGGAGAAACTCTTCGTTTACTTGTAAACCACCCAGATGTTGAGATCTCCATGGTGACATCACGACAACATGTTGGGGAGTACCTGCATAGAGTTCAGCCAAGTTTGAAGGGATTTACAGAACTCACTTTCTCTGAACTAGATTATGATAAAATATCAGACCAATGTGACTTGGTCTTTACTGCAGTCCCACATGGAACAGCAACTGAAATTGTTAAAGCCCTCTATGAAAGGGGAATTAAGATTATTGATTTAAGCGCTGACTATAGATTGCATAAAGCTGAAGATTATGATAAATGGTATGGATGGAAGCACCCACATCCTGATGATTTGAAAAATTCTGTTTTTGGAGTTCCAGAATTACACAGAGAACAAATCAAAAAAGCACAACTTGTTTCCTGTCCTGGATGTATGGCAGTAACATCAATTCTAGCACTTGCACCCTTAATTCGAAATGACCTAATTGATACTGACCACATTGTAGTTGACTCTAAGATTGGCTCATCAGGAGCTGGTTCAGGCTCTGGAACTGCACATGCGATGCGAGCAGGAGTAATCAGACCATACAAACCAGCAAAGCATAGACATACTGGAGAGATTGAACAAGAGCTAAGCGAAATTGCTGGGAGAAAGATTCGCGTATCGATGAGTCCACATGCAGTAGATGTAGTTCGTGGAATTTTGTGTACCAACCACACATTCATGAAAAAAGATTTGGAAGAAAAAGAATTGTGGAAGCTGTATCGTCAAGCTTATGGCGAAGAAAAATTTATCAGATTAATTCGTGATAAAAAAGGATTGTACAAATTTCCAGATCCAAAATTTGTAGTTGGTTCTAACTTTTGCGATATAGGATTTGATTTAGATGAGGACAACCATAGATTGATTGCTCTATCAGCTTCAGATAATTTGATGAAAGGGGCTGCAGGTTCTGCCATTCAAAACATGAATGTAATGTGTGGATTTGATGAAATGGATGGCTTAAGATACACACCATTAACTCCGGTATAGAAATGATCACAATCAAAATTGGTGGAAGTGTAGTAGATAATTTACATCCATCAACCATTTTGGATATCAAAAAAATTGTCAAGTCAGAAGGAGTTATCCTAGTTCACGGAGGAGGTAAAGAAGTTACCAAAGTTTGTGAACAGCTTGGAAAAGAACCAAAATTTGTAACATCACCTAGCGGAATAAAAAGCAGATACACCGACAAGGAAACTGCAGAGATTTTTACTATGGTGATGGCAGGACGAATAAACAAGACAATTGTTCAGATGCTTCAAAAAAATGGAATTAATGCCATAGGTCTTTCCGGAGTAGATGGTAAAATAATCCAAGCTGAAAGAAAAAAGAAATTACTTATAGTAAATGAAAAGGGTCGAAAGCAGGCAATTGATGGCGGATACACAGGAAAAATAAAGGAGATTAATTCGAGTTTAATCAAAACCCTGCTTGATCAAGGCTTGACTCCAGTGATTTCTCCTATTGCAATCAGTGAAGAATCAGAATTTCTCAATGTCGATGGAGATCGAGCAGCAGCATATATTGCAGGTAAGGTTGGAACAGACAAGGTCCTATTCATCACAAATGTTGATGGACTTTTGATGGATGACAAGCTTGTAACTAAACTAACACTTGCTGAAGCCAAAGAGATTAGACCAAAGATAGGTCCTGGAATGGAAAAGAAAATTCTTGCATCAACTGAAGCTCTAGATATGGGAGTAAAAGAGGCGTTAATTGCAAACGGCCAAAAAGAAAATCCTATATCCTCGGCAATATCCCACAACAACTGTACGGTGATTCAGAATGAGTGAAGATCAATTTATGGGAAATTTGTATCAGAGATTTCCAGTTACTATAGAGAAGGGAAAAGGATCTCATGTTTGGGATGTTGATGGAAAAGAGTACATTGACTGCATGGGAGGTTATGGTGTTGCTATTGTAGGACACCAAAATGAGCGAGTCGTAAAAGCAATCAAAGAACAGGTTGACAAAATTATTACAGTTCACAGCTCACTATATAACAAAACTAGAGAAGAGTTTCTCAAAACACTAATTGGACTTGCACCCAAAAATCTAACACAAGTTCATCTAAACAACAGTGGAGCTGAAGCAGTAGAAGCTGCAATAAAATTTGCAAGAAAGTTTACAGGAAAGAAAGGAATGGTTGCTATGAAAGGATCATATCATGGAAAATCCCTAGGAGCTTTATCTCTAACTTTTAATCCCAAATACAAAAAGGCCTTTCTGCCCTTGGTTGAAAAAGTTTCTTTTGCATCCTATGGAGATATTGAATCTCTGCGTGAAGCAGTGGATGATGATACTGCGTTTGTAATTTTAGAACCAATTCAAGGAGAAAGTGGAATTATTGTTCCACCAGATGGATTCTTGCAAGATGTACGAAAACTTTGCGATGAGAAAGGAATCCTTCTAATCTTTGACGAAATACAAGCAGGTCTGGGGAGAACAGGGCGATTATGGGCTTGTGAACATTGGAATACTTCACCAGATATTATGTGTCTTGCAAAGGGAATTGCAGGAGGAGTTCCAATGGGTGCCACTCTTGTAAGACCAGATATTTTAGCAGTAATTAGTAAAGGCGAACACTCTTCAACATTTGGAGGAAATCCACTATCTTGTGCTGCAGGAACTGCGGCTCTAAAAGCTCTTACAGAAGACGGACTAGTTGAGAATTCTGAAAAAATGGGAAAAATTTTCAGAGAAGGGCTTGAAAAGCTAAAGGAAAAACATCCCATCATAAGAGAGATTAGAGGAAAGGGACTAATGATAGGAGTAGAGATAAAGTTTGAGGTTAGAGATATTTTGATGAATTTAATTAAAGAGGGAGTACTAATGCTATACTCTGGAAGAAATATTTTAAGAATTCTTCCACCTTTAGTAATATCTGAAGAAGACATAACAAAAGTTTTACAAAGCTTAGATTCTGTACTAAGTGAAGAGGAGAAGAAAAAAAATGTTCAAGGATAAAATAGACGAGAAAATAATTGAATACCTAAAGGAAAACTCTAGAGAATCTTTTGTGGATATTGGTAAAAAGCTTAAACTTTCGGAATCTGCAGTTAGAAGGAGAGTGAAGAACCTTGTCGATAGCGGCACAATCAAGAGATTTACTTTGGAGCTTGGAGAAGAAAATGTAACAAGCGCAATAGTTCTAGTATCAGTTGATTCTGCAACAGACACATCAAAGGTTTCATTAAAGCTTGCAAAGCTTGATGGAGTGAAGACTGTTTATGAGATAACAGGACAGTACGACATTACAACCATTATCAGTGCATCAAACATATCAGAGATTAACAACAGTATTGATGCCCTTAGAAAGATTTCTGGCGTAATTGACACAAATACTGTGATAATTTTAAGAAAAATAATCTAAAACGATATTCGATTCAAAATTTTGAAATCTTGCTAAAATAGTATTATTTTTGCTAATTTCCAACGAACATAGTACGAATATGTTTATATGCTCAATTTAGGTCAGCGATTTCTGTAATGAAAGATCCAAATCACTATGCAGATATATACAACGAGTATGACAAAAACCCAAAAAAGATCAGAGTTCTCGACAGTACTCTAAGGGAAGGAGAACAACACCCTGGAGTTTCATTTACCAACAAACAAAGAATTCAAATCGCATGGATGTTAGATTATTTTGGAGTTGACCAAATTGAAATATCTCCAATTGTCTCAAGTGATCACAAAGAAGCAGTTAAGACAATTATTAAACAAGGACTAAAAGCTGACATAGTATCTCATGGACGAGCTCTCAAAGAAGATATTGATGTCTCATTAAGCTGTGACGCAAAGTGGTGTGCAGCTTATCTTGGCATTTCAGAAATTCACCTAAAGGACAAGCTACGTATAACACAAGAGCAGGCAATGGAAAGAGCAGTTGGGACAGTAGAGTATGCAAAATCTCACGGACTAAAAATCAGATTCACGGTAGAAGATGGAAGCAGAGCAGAACCAGAATTTCTCTTGAAGATGTGCAAAGCTATTGAAGAAGCTGGTGTAGATAGAATTAGCCTACCAGATACAGTTGGAATACTACGTCCAGTTGGAATGTATAATTTTGTTAAAAAGGTAAGAGAAGTAGTAGACACTCCTCTTGATGCTCATGTTCACAACGATATTGGATTTGCACTTGCAAATGCATTTTCAGCATGTGATGCAGGAGTGGATCAAATACATACTACAATTGATGGAATTGGAGAGAGAACTGGAATTCCACCTCTTGCAGAAGTTTCAGTTGCATTGACTTATCTTTACAAATCACCAAATGATTTCAGATTAGATATGCTTCAAGACCT
>Ga0255056_10000345_pt1 | contig 13463 bp, 14 predicted proteins | sample Cases_109_1_MG_FD_183639 | JGI IMG/M metagenome (GOLD analysis project Ga0255056, IMG submission 183639) | Seawater microbial communities from Amundsen Gulf, Northwest Territories, Canada - Cases_109_1 | ecosystem: Environmental > Aquatic > Marine > Gulf | place: Canada: Northwest Territories... | reverse complement strand
TCGATCAGGGAGCACGAGACCGTGATCGAGAAGTACCTTGGGAGTGGCCATGTTGGAGGGTAACGGCGTCCGCAGTGGCTACGACGGCGTCGAGGTGATCAAAGGAATCGATTTCACCGTTGCGGACGAGATCTTTGCCGTGCTCGGGGCGAATGGAGCCGGGAAGACCACCCTGCTTGCGACCATCGCCGGGCTGATCCCCCTCACTGGTGGCGATCTGTACTTCCTCGGACAGGAGATATCGGGACAACCCCCATGGACGACCGCCGCGCTGGGACTGGGGTACGTCCCCCAGGAGAAGGGCACGTTCCCAGATCTCACCGTTCTGGAAAACCTCAAGGTCGGCGGCATGGTCGGCACCAGGCCCCGCCAGGAGCGCATCGATGAGGTCTTCGAACTCTTCCCCGACATCGGGGCCATGCAAAATCAGAGGGCGGGAACTCTGAGCGGCGGGGAATCGCGGATGCTGGCCGCGGCGCGAGCCTTGATGCAGGATCCCAAGCTGCTACTGCTCGACGAGCCGACTGCCGGCCTCTCCCCGCTGTACCTCGACAACTTCTTCGACAAGATCAGAGAGATCCGCGAAACCAGAGGTGTCGGCATCATCGTCGCCGAGCAGAACGCCACCAAGGCGCTCGAGGTCGCCGACCGGGTGATGCTGCTCAGCCTCGGCGAGGCGTCCGAGATCATGGACGCTGCGGACCTCACGACCGACCAGCTCAAGGAGGGATATCGGATTTGAATTCCTCCCTGGAAAAGGCAAGAAGGAGGGGCAATCCCTCCTCGAAGGGCAATCGGAAGGATGGAAGGAAGAAAATATGAGAATACGAACAGTTCGGGTCGCGCGGGTGTTGGCAATCCTGCTTGCGATCGCGTTGGTGGCTGCCGCGTGCGGCGGCACCGACGATACGACCACAACAGCGGAAGCGGCTGCACCCGCCGAACCCGCCGATACGACCACAACCACAACAGCCGCACCGGCCGAACCGGCGGAAGTCGTCCCGATCATCGTCGGTGATTTGGCCTACTTCACCGGTGACTTCGGTGATATTGGCGCCTACCTGGCGGCCCAGGTGGATTTCCCGATCCTGGAGGTGATCAACCTTGATCCACCGCTGGGGAGGCCCATGGAGGTCATCCACGAGGACATTGGAACGGTCGGTGAGGCCCAGGCGGCCCGGAAGCTGCTCGAGCAGGACGGCGCCAACATCCTGGTGAGCGCCGCCCATAACTATCTCACCTATCGGGACTTCCTCCTCGACTGGCAGGTCGCGAACAATGGTCCGCTGATGCCGACGGTGCACGGTGGTGCGATCCCGGGCAACCTTGGCGGCCAGACCACCGAGCCCATCTTCCGGGCCCAGGGCCTGGATGAAGGGCAGGGTGTCACCGGCGTCCTGTACGCCGAGAGCGTCGGTGTCGAGAGCGTCGTGCTCATCACAACGCCGACATCCGGGTACCAGCTGACTGCGGACGCCATAGAGGACGCGCTGCCGTTGGTCGGGATCGAGCTCCTGGAGCGCATCGACGCCCCGGGCGAGCAGGCCTCGTACCGGACCGAGATCCAGCGAGCCGTCGACCTGAATCCTGATGCCATCATGATCCAGGGACAGGCCAGCGAGAGTGCCATCATGGTGAAACAGGCGGCCGAGGCCGGCTTCTCGACCTACCTGATCGGCGAGGCGGGCTGGGTCGAGCCGGAGTTCCCTGCCGCCGCTACCAACGAGGCGATTGCTTTCCACAAGGCAGTCGTCTTTCCGGGGTTCGGGTTCCAGGACAACGAGGCGTGGGCGTTCTACCAGCCGCTGTGGGACGGCAACCCGGACTACACCCAGCACACCACCGCGGATGACTTCTACTCGTACACCACGTACGACGTCTTGATCGTCACCGCGCTGGCAATCGAGGCGGCCGGTTCGATCGATTCGACCGACTGGGCCCCAGCGGTGCAGAGCGTCACGGATGCGCCCGGCACCGTGTGCTACACGTATGCGACTTGCCTGGAGCTGATCAGGGCGGGTGATGAGATCGATTACGACGGCGTCACTGGGCCGGCGACCTATAGCTCAACCGGCGTCAACGCAGTCATCCCCGCCGTCTTCGCCTACGGTGACGACGGTGACTTCTCCGAAGACTCGCGTGTCGACGCAGAGCGGCACCTGGAGATCCTCGACCAGGTCGCGTTCCAGTTCGAGGAGTAGGAGGTACGGCGGCCACAAAGGCCAAAACAAGGCAACGTCAAACGCGACGGCGGCGGGAAACACCCGCCGCCGTCGCTGCGAGGAACCATCCATGGAAACAGATTTTCCAGACTTCATCAGAGCCCTCCCGAGACCCGATGGTGATGTTGCGCTCGACGCCTACCTGTCCTCCGGCGACCGGGGACTGGTCATGTTCTACGAAGCCGCCGATGCCGATGTTGTCGTCCCCGAACACGTGCATGGTGATCAATGGGGCATCGTGCTCCATGGGACGGTGCGGATCCAGGTCGGTGAGGAGATGTACGAATGCCATCGCGGAGACACCTACTTCGTGCCCGGCGGCGTCCCCCACGTCACGTGGGTTGAAGCAGGGACTCGCGGCCTCGACATCTTCGAGGAGCACGATCGTTACCTGCCGGTGGCGGAATGACCACTGCTACGATGATGCCATCGATAATCGATGATTCGACCCGCTTTCCCGATGCGGATCCAGGTTTGCGAGGTGCAGCATGCTCAAAGCCGTGACCAGGGAAGAAGCGGAGCGCTTCGAGCTCCCGGGGCGGGACTGGTATCACTACAGCGGCCCGGCCATCACCGGTGCAAAGCACCTCACCCTCGGGTTCTCGGTGTTTCCTGCCGGCTCTGCCCCGGAAGGCCACGTCCACCCCTCCCAAGAGGAGACGATCTACATCACCGCTGGGCACGGTGACTTGGTGACTCCCGAGGGGACAGTGGCGCTCGATCCGGGAACGACCGTGTTCATCCCGATCGGCCTCCACCACGCCACCGTCTCCCACGGACCGGGTGACCTCGAGATGGTGACCGCCTTCGGACCTCCGGTCGTGCCCGGATCATATGAGGAGGACCAATGACCACCGGGCAGGATGTCGATTTGATCGAGCGACCCGACGTCACCGAGCTCAAGGAGTTGGCACGCCGGGCGAGGGTGGCGATCGTCAGGGCCATCGTCCACGCTCAGGGCGGACACCTCGGCGGACCGCTGTCCGCCACCGACATGCTCACCGCCCTGTACTGGAGGATCTTGAACATCCGGCCACAGGAGCCGCGGTGGCCCGACCGGGACCGCTTTGTGCTCTCCAAGGGCCACAGCTCGATCGCCCTCTACGCGGTGCTATCACTGCGCGGCTACTTCCCTGTTGAGGAGCTCAAGACCTTCGACGCCATCAACTCGCGTCTCCAGGGGCATCCCGACATGACCGCTCTTCCCGGCATCGATATGTCGTCGGGATCGCTCGGCCTCGGCTTCTCGGGTGCGGTCGGCATTGCCATGGGAGCAAAGGCGACAGGAGCCGGTTTCACCACCTACGCCATGGTCGGGGACGGCGAGTGCAACGAAGGGATCGTCTGGGAGGGAGCTCACGTCGCCGACCGGTATCGCCTCGACAACCTGGTCGTGGTCCTCGATCACAACAAGCTCCAGCAGTTCGGCTGGCGCGGCGAGAATGCCCACGACCGGATCCCGCCCTACACCGGCAGCCAGCTGGCCGATCGCTGGAATGCCTTCGGCTGGCGCGTGATCGAGGTGGACGGTCACGACATGGGCGCCTTCCTCGCGGTCATGGAGTCTTCGGACGTGCAGGACGCCGACGGCCCCGTTGCCGTTGTCGCTCACACGGTCAAAGGGAAGGGTGTCTCCTACATGGAGAATGTGTTCCAGTGGCACGCCAAGGTCCCCACAGAAGAGGAGCTCACGATTGCCCTCACCGAGCTCGGCGAACCGCCAACGGATCCCTCAGGCGGTGATGGCGCATGACCATGGAGATGAGTCAGCCGCTCAGGGTCACCTTCGGTGAGGTGGTGTCCGAGATGGCCGATGACGATCCCCGCATCGTGGTGCTCGACGGCGATCTGGGTAGCTCGACCCGTGCCGACATCTTCGAGAACGCCCACCCCGATCGGATGTTCCAGATGGGGATCGCCGAGCAGAACATGCTGGGGGTCGCAGCCGGCATGGCCACACTGGACCTGGTTCCGTTCGTCAGCACTTTTGCCTGCTTCGCGGTGGCCAGAGCTCTCGACTCGGTACGTGTGCTCATCGCCCAGCCCAACTTGAGTGTGAAGATCATGGGCGGGTACGCAGGGCTGCTCGCTGGGATGACGGGCAAGACGCACCTGATGTTCGACGACGTCTCGATCATGCGCGCCATGCCCAACATGACCGTCGTCGCGCCCGCAGACGACATCGAGGCGCGTCAAGTCTTCCATGCCATCCTCGACAAGGATGGCCCGGCCTACGTGCGGCTCACCCGGCAGGGCGCAACGCGGATCTTTGACGACGACTACCGGTTCGACCTGAGTCATGCAGTGGTGCTGAGGGAGGGCGGCGACGTAACGCTGATCACGAGTGGTGTCCAATCAACGCGGGTGCTCGCTGCTGCCGAGATCCTCGCCGGCCAAGGCATCGATGCGCACGTCCTCCATGTGTCGACGATCAAGCCCCTCGATGTTGCCGCGGTCGTCAATGCCGCGGAGCACACCGGCTTCGTCATCACTATCGAGGAGCACACGATCATCGGCGGTCTCGGCGGCGCCGTCGCCGAGACCCTGGCCGAGCACTCCCCTACCCCGATGCGGTTTCACGGGATCATGGACATCTATGGCGAGTCGGGTCCCGACGATGCCTTGCTGGAGAAATACCGGCTGTCTGCAGGCCAGGTCGCCGCAGTGGTCACCGAGCACCTGGAGGCGCGCCCATGAGCCAACTCGACATCTACCGCCTCGATGACCTGGTTGCCATCGTGCCGGGCGGCAGCGGGGGCATCGGATCGCACCTGTCTGCTGCGCTGGCCCGCGCCGGAGCCATCGTGTCCATCGTCGGGCGGACCGCCGAGTCAGCCAAGATCGTCGCCGACACCATCGATGACGAGGGTGGCACCGCGTTGGTGGTCACCGCAGATGTCACCGAGCGGGAAGGGGCCGACCGGGCGGTCGCAGAGACGATGGAGCGATTCGGACGGGTCGACATCATCGTGAACGCGGTGGGTGGAGGGGCGGGAAATGTCCTCTTTCCTGCCCACGAGTACCCGGACGACGCCTGGGAGTGGATCTTCGAACTCAACCTGACGAGTGCACTTTTCCCCACCCAGGCCGCGGTAAAGGCGATGATCGACGGCGGCCGCGGGGGGCGCGTGCTCAACATCTCGTCGGTACGGGGCCAGCTCGGGATCAATGCCGGCTACTCGGCGTACGTGGCTGCCAAGGGGGCGCTCGACGCGCTCACCCGCCAGGAGGCGACGGAGTGGGCCCAATACGGCATCACGGCGAACGCCATCTCCCCGACCTTCGTCGACACCCCGCAGGTGGCGATGCTGCTCGACGACCCGGAGTTCAAGGCGGGCATCATCAACCGGATCCCGCTGCGGCGCATCGGCACGCCGGACGACCTCATCGGTGCCGTGCTCTTCTTCTGCTCGCCGGCGTCGTCCTTCGTCACCGGCCAGATTCTCACCATCGACGGGGGACTCACCGCAACGCAGTGAGTCCCCGGAAGGAGCACATTCGTGGAACAGGTAACCGAAAACGTCTACACGAACACCAAGCTGCGGGGCTGTAACCCGAGCTTCGTGACCACGTCCGATGGCGTGGTCGTGATCGACACGCCGCAGCTCCCCACGAAGGCCGTGGAGATGCGCGCCGAGGCCGAGAGCCACGGTCCGATTCGCTACCTGATCAACACCGAGCACCACATCGACCACATCTTTGGCAACTACTTCTTCAAGGGGTCCGGCACGGTCGTGCACCATCAAGGTGTTTACGACAACTTCATGGTGCCGACGCCCGAGCTGAACCCGTACAACTACGCCAAGGAGGCGCTCCCCACCGACGACCCCGAGGGAGAGGCGATCTTCCCCGACGAGGAGACCTACTTCGAAGATCCCAATAAGGCATCGATCGTCTTCACCGGCGACATCAGGCTCGAGGTCGGTGATCACACCTTCGACCTACTCCACACCCCGGGCCACACCCCGGGCCAGGTTGCGGTGTTCGTGCCGGAGGAGCGGGTGGTCTTCACCGGCGACACCATCTTCTCCGAGTGCCAGACCTTGCTTATGACCTCGGATGTCGCCCAGTGGCTTGATGCGCTCGAGCGCATCAAGGAGCTCGACTTCGACTATCTCGTCCCCGGTCACGGTCCCGTCACCGACAAGGCCTACATCGATACCCAGCGGTTCAATCTGATGGAGTGGGAGACCGCTGTTGCGGCCGCCGTCGCAGAGGGTTGGAGCAGGGAGGAGACCATCGAGCGCGTCCACTTTCGCGACAAGTGCTCCGTCGACATCGGCCAGGAGTACATGATGGATCACATCCAGGAGAACAACGCCGCCGCCCTCTACGACAAGCTCTCGGCGTAGCCGCACGGATGTACGGGCTGAGCCCGGTCTCAGCCTGGCAGCCGGCCTGAGACAAGCCGGACGAGGGTGCCCGCCGCAAGCAGGGCGATCGCCATGGAAATCCATGCCGCGGTGAACGACACCCTTTCCGCGATGATGCCGAAGACGGCGGGCCCGATGGCGCCACCGACGAATGAGCCGGTCTGCGTGATGGCGGTCGACGCCGCCGGGGCCGCCTGGTTGGCCCGAACGACAGAGAACGTGAACAGTCCTGACCATCCCCAGCCGAAAGTGAAGCCGACGAGGGAGCCGACGACGACCAGCGGCTCCACCCCGGAGGCGACGAGGGCGAGACCGATCGCTCCGATGACCAGAAACAAAGAGACGGTCGGAAACCCGCCCGCCGCACGCCGATCGATATTCCAGCCTGCGATCAGCCGCATCGAGATGCCCAACAGGCTTCCCACGGCCAGCAACGCTCCCGCGGCGGCTGCGGAGAATCCGACATCGACCGCATAGAGAACGAGGAACGTCGCCAGACCACCGATCCCCATCAGCCCCAAGCCAGCTCCAATCGCTAACAGGACCAGCAGAGGAACGGGCGTGCTCAGGCGACCGCGGATCTCGGGCTCCCCACTTGTCTTCCGTCGAACCTCATACCGTGATGCGTCGAACGGGATCAAGAGGGTGGTGAAGACCGCAACAATCGCTGCGGCGAAGTACACCCACTCCCAACCGAACGGGATGGCGAGCAGGGGCACCCCGAAACCGGCGAAGGCCGCGGCCGCGGGAACGGCAGCGTGTTTGAAACCGTATGCCAACCCTTGCCGCTCACTCACCGTGCATCGAGCCAGCCCGAGGTTGGTGGCCGGCTGCGCCAACGCCACCCCTACGCCTGCCACGATGGCGATCAAGGCGAGGGTGGTCATCGAGGTGGCGAGGAACGGTGTCAGCGCGAGGGTTACCGCGGCGACCAGTGCGGCGAGCCGCATGCTTGGAGCCCAGCCGGTGCGCTCGGCCACCCGTCCCATCAGCGGAGAGGCCAGCGCCGCCACCGCAAAGAAGATCCCGACCACCACACCCACCCCGGCGAGCGTGATGTCGAGGTCTTCTGACAGCTGTACAGCCAGAGCACCGGGGAGGAAGCCGGGTGACATTGCCACCGAGATGGTGAGCACCGACGCCGAAACCACCCGCCAGGGAAACCCGGCGCTATCGGTCGTCGATCGCCGATCACCTCGTTGCCGGTCCGGGGTGTCGTGGCCCGGACCCGGCGGATCCGGCGATACGGTCACGGCTGGAGGATGATCTTGAGTGCGCCATCCCGGCGCTCGTTGTAGGTATCGATGGCCTCTGCGAAATCCTTCAGCGCGAAGTGGTGGGTGATCAGCTCGCCGACCCTGATGTGCCCCTCCACCACTAACGGGGTGACGGTGACCATCTCCCCAGCCGAGGCCCGGGCACCAACCAGCTCGAACTCGTAGAGGACCAGCTGCTGGAGCGACAGCTTCACGTCCTCCACGGGTATTCCAACCGTCGCAATCCTGCCGCCCTTGCGGATCATCTCGAGGCTCCACTGATAGGTCTGCGCCACTCCTGCGCACTCCAGGATGACGTCGGCCCCCAGACCACCCGTTGCTCGTCTGACGGCGGCGACGGCGTCCTCGTTCGTGTAGTCGACCACGTCGCTTCCCATCTCGGCTGCCTTGGCAAGTCGGGAGCCGCGGCCAACCACGATCACCTTGGCGGCACCTCGGGTTCGAGCGGAATCGGCAGCGAGTAACCCAATCGGTCCCGGCCCGAGGACGACCACGGTGTCTCCCGGACGGTTTCCACCACGGTTCGCAGTGTGCAGGGCAATCGATGCCGGGTCGAGCAGCGCTCCCTCATCGAACGACAGCTCGTCCGGGAGAGGAAAGATCGACTTGGCTCCGTGCACGACGAACTCGGCGAAGGCCCCCTGCCAGTTGTGGCCGTATTGGCGATGCAGCCCGAAGATGCCGTAGTTCTCACAGACGTTGTAGTGACCCTCAACACACTTCTGGCAGTATCCACAGGCGTTGTGCGAGGTACCGGCAACGCGGTCGCCCTCTTTCCACCCGAGCTGCTCGGCGCCGGGACCGACCTCGACGATCTCGCCCGCCCACTCGTGGCCAGGGATGAAGGGCCACCCCGGCGGCCAGAAATCTGGATAGTCACCGCGGAGGAGGTGAGCGTCGGTTCCACAGATCGTGACTGCTTTTACCTGACACTTCACCTCATACGGGCCGGGCTCGGGCACTTCGACGCTCTCCACTGAGAACACATTGGGCTCGGTGACGACAACGGCCTGCATGACGTTTCCTCCCATCTCAGATCACCGCGAGCGGATCAACCATCGACCCGGTCGCCCCGCGAATCTTGAGGGGCAGGGCAACGAACAAGAACTCGTACACCTTCTCCTGTGCGATCTCCTCGAGAAAGGCGCTCTCCATGAGATAGATCCCGTTCTCGATGAGGAGCCGGGTGTGCACCGGCTGAGGGTTTGACGGGGAGCCGCGGTCGGGAGCCGGCTGCACCTCATAGGTCTCGGTGTCGGTGCCGGTGGCAATGACACCACGCTCGAGCAGCCACTCGGCGGCCGACAGATCGGGCCCAGCGGTCTTATGTTGCTCCATCTGCTTGGCATCCGGCCAGAACGACAGGTACCCGGTGCGGATAAGCACGACGTCCCATTGGCGAACCTCAACACCGGACCAGTCGGCGATCGCCTCCATCTCGTCGGCATCGACGGGCGAGCCGGCGGGCAGAGCTTCGACACCGCGATATCCGGCGGCATCGAGCAGCACCCCCCTGGTGAAGAAGGGCGGCATCTTCTCGGCGTCACCCAGCGTCGGACCCCAATCGGTGAGGTGCTCCGCGGTATTGCCGCCCCCGTACCAATGGTTGTCCGGGCCAACCGTCATATGGGCAAGAGCGTCGAAGTGCGTTCCCGAATGCGAGGTGGCGCTGACCACCTCGGCCATGTAGCCGAGCCCGGCATCGTTTGGCGGTCCCCAGGGTTCGGCACCCTCCGCGCGAATCCCGGGCGGCGTCCGATACGACGTCACCTGGAATGGGGGGTGGCCGGGAAAGAGCGGCATCCCAGGGAAGCGTGATGCCGCCAGGCTGAACCACCGGCCTTCCCTGACTAATTGGGCGGCCTCGACGACCTTGCTGGTCGGGATATCGCCTGCGGGGCCGACTTCTTCGTAGATAGTCACGGTCTCTCCTGGAGTGCTTGCCAGACCCGTTCGGGTGTCAGCGGTAGATCGCGGATAAAGGCGCCTGTCGCCTCTCGAACCGCTCCGGCTACAGCCGGTGCGGTGGCGAGCAAGGCTCCTTCGGCGATCCCCTTGATGCCATATGGTCCGGGACCGTCGCCGTTCTCCACGCTGGCGCTGATCAGCTCGAGCGGCAGGTCGTTGCTGGTCGGGATTCGGTAGTCGATGGCTCCCAGGTTCTGAATCCTGCCCGACTCGTCGAGGATGATGTGCTCCATGAGGGTGTGGCCGAGGCCCATGATCGCTGCACCCTCGTCTTGGCCGACGACCTGGATCGGATTCATCGCCCGACCCACATCGCTTACGGTCACATATCTGTGGAGGAGGGTCTCGCCGGTCTCCTGGTCGACCTCGACCTCGGTCGCCGCGCAGTTGAACTCGAAGAAGGCGGCGCTACCGCCGAGGGGATGGTCGGGATCTCCCTCCTTGCGCATCTCGCCATTCCCGACGAGCTCACCGCCCAGCGGGCCGAGACCTTGCTGAAGCACCTCAACAATCGACACTTCGCCATCGGGAAGCCGCACGACACCGTCCTCGACGACGATCTGGGACGTTTCTATCCCATGGAGACGGGAGGCCATTTCACTCAGCTGTGCCTGGATCTCTCGGCAGGCGCGCAGGACCGCCGTCCCCATGATCACCGACGATCGGCTCGCCGAGGTCTGCTGGTCGTATGGAACCACTGCGGTGTCGCCCATGACGACCGAGATCCGGTCGAGGGGTAGGCCGAGCTCCTCGGCCACGATCTGGGCGAAGATCGTACGCGCCCCCTGTCCCATGTCCGACGTGCCCGAGTAGACAACACCGCTGCCGTCGGCGAGCAGTCGGACCGTCGAGTAGGAAAGAGCGGCGGTAGGTCCGGACTTGAGGCCAATGGCCAAGCCGCGACCACGGCCCGGCGGGACCGGGCTATCCCATTTGATCAGCTCGGCTGCCTTGCGTACCGATTGCGCCCAGTCGCCGTCGGCCGGAGTGTCGTCCGGGATGAAGGCCTCTCCCTCGCCGACGAGATTGCGCAACCGGAGCTCTAGGCGGTCGATGCCGAGAACGTAAGCGCCTTCGTCGAGGTTGGCTTCCCTTGCCCATGTCAACTGCGGGATGCCAAACCCGCGAAACGCCGTGCTCGGCGTGGTATGGGAGAGGATCGCCCGTGCCAGGATCCGGGCTGCCGGCGTACGGTACGGGCCACAGCCGAGATAGCTGGACTTGCCGACCACCCGATCGGCGATATCGACGTAGGCACCGATCAGGAAGTTGGCCTCGATGTCCTGGAACGCCAAGGTGCCGTCCTCGACAAACCCGGTGCGGACGGTGATCTCGGCAGAGGACCTCCTCACCGCCTGGAATGTCTCTTCGAGCGTCAGGATCAGCCGAACGGGCCGGCCGGTGTGGAGAGCCATAAAGGCCAGCAGCGGTTCGAGCTTTGCATTCTGCTTGCCGCCAAAGGCGCCGCCGGGGTCCGGGGCCAGGACGCGCACACTCGCCAATGGCATGCCGAGGAGCTTCGCCATCATCTTCTGCAACAGGTAGGGGTGCTGGATGGCGCTCCAAATCACGATCCCGTCCCCATCCGGCGCCGCCATGAAGCCGTGGGGCTCGATGGCGAAATGGGTGACGATCGGGAAGGTGTAGGAGTTGTCCACCACCAGGTCTGCGGACTCCGTATCGACATCACCCCACCCGAAGCGGTGCTCACGCAGGGTGTTCGTGCCGGCCAGGGGGTCGTCGGGCCGCATCCCGGGCTCCTGAACCAGAGGCGACTCCGAATCGAGTGCCTCGGCGACGCTGAAGACGGCGGGCAACACCTCATGCTCCACGACAACGAGGCGGGCGGCGGCCTCTGCGGCGTCCTTGGTCTCTGCGGCGACCGCCGCCACCGGCTCGCCGTGATACTTGGTCTCGCCGACGGCAAGGATGGGCCGGTCTTGAAACTGTGGGCCAAAGCGTGGCACCGGCTGAGGGAGGTCGGCAGCAGTCATGACGAGGCTCACTCCTGGCACCTGCTCGGCTGCCGTAGTGTCGATGCTGCGAATTCGGGCCCTGGCGACGTCGAGCGCAACCAGCTTGACATGGAGCGCGTGGGGCTGGCGGATGTCGGCGAGGTACTCCTGTTGACCGGTGACTCGCTCATGCCCGCCAACGCGACGTGCAGAGACCCCGGCACCGTCGGCGCTCATCGGTTCACCGACTCGGCGGCGGCGAGAACGGCTTCCGTTATCTGCTGGTATCCCGCGCACCGGCACAGATTGCCAACCAGGCCGTCGTGGACCTCCTCGACGGTCGGATGCGGATTCCGAGCGAGCAGTGCCTGGGCCGACATCAGTTGGCCGGGAATGCAAAAGCCACATTGAGCGGCACCCTTGTCGAGGAACGCCTGCTGCAACGGACCGAGCTCGCCATTGGATGCCAGGCCCTCGACGGTCGTAATCTCGCTGCCGTCAGCCTCGACCGCCAGCATGAGGCAGGAGTTCACCGACCGCCCATCCACCAACAGGGTGCAGGCGCCGCACTCCCCTTCGGCACAGCACTCCTTGGTGCCGGTCAGGTCGAGCATGTCACGCAGCACATCGAGCAGCGTGTGATGCGTCGCCACCTCGAGGGTGCGAACCGTGCCGTTCACGGTGAAGGCCATCGCCATGGCAGCGGCGGGCATCATGCAGCCGCCAGGCGATCGATGGCTCCGTCGAGCGCTCGCCGGCTCATGACGTCCAGCATCGCTTGGCGGTACTCGGCACTGGCCCTGACGTCGGTGATCGGGCTGGCGTGGCCGATCATCTCCCGCAACGTCGCTGCCCGAGCTCGCTCGTCGGCGCCTCGATCGGCGAGCAGGCCGCTGTGGTCTCGTACCAGAAACGGGCGAGGGGCTACGGCGCCGTAGGCGAAGGTGGTGGTCCCATCGGAATCGACCATACAGCACAGGCTGATCGTGGCCAGGTCCACTCCCCGTCGCCGGGTCACCCGGCCGAAGGTGGCTCCAGCGGGCCGCGATGGGATCGGAAGATTGATGGCGGTGACGATCTCTCCCCTCTCCAGCACGGTCTCCCCTGGGCCCACCAGGAAGTCGTCGAGAAGGACGTGTCGGGTTCCCGACCGGCCGATCACCGTGACTTCAGATGCGTACACCAGTAGCGCCGGCACCGTGTCCGCAGCCGGCGATGCATTGCAGACGTTGCCCGCAAGGGTTGCCCGGTTTCGGATCTGGATTGACCCGACAACGGCGGCTGCCTCGACGAGGGCCGGGTAGTACCGCCGTACTCGCTCGTCCCCGATCACATCCGTCATGGAGGCAGTGGCGCTGATCCGCAGCGCACCATCGGCCTCCTCGATTCCGGTTGTGAGCTCAGCGACCCGCTTCACGTCGATGATGAGTCGGGGCAGCATCCTGTGGCTGCGCAGGTTTACCAGCAGGTCGGTGCCTCCTGCCAGGAGCTTGGCGTCCGTCCCGTATTCGTCGAGCAGCGCGACCGTCTCGTCGACGGTCGTCGGTCGGACATAAGAGAAAGAGTTCATCGACGGTACCTCACAGCACCTTCTCTACCTTGTCGATGAGTGGCAGGCATCCTGCGGCGCGAATGAAGTAGCAGGGCCGTTGGGCAAACGTGTCAACG
>Ga0255056_10000343_pt1 | contig 13480 bp, 7 predicted proteins | sample Cases_109_1_MG_FD_183639 | JGI IMG/M metagenome (GOLD analysis project Ga0255056, IMG submission 183639) | Seawater microbial communities from Amundsen Gulf, Northwest Territories, Canada - Cases_109_1 | ecosystem: Environmental > Aquatic > Marine > Gulf | place: Canada: Northwest Territories... | reverse complement strand
ATAATGGCAACGGCCGTAGCGCCGAGAAGCGGCATGGAGGTTTGGCCGGACACCTCCCTCGCGGCCTTTTCTGGATCCATGCCGTCATTGATGCGCACCAACATGCCGTCGATGATCACGATCGCGTTGTCGACGAGCATGCCGAGCGCGATGATCAAGGCGCCAAGCGAAATGCGCTCGAGGGCCACCCCAGCCGGCCCCATGAAAATGAAGGTGGCGGCGATGGTGAGGACGAGGACGAACCCGATGATGAGCCCGCTCCGAAGCCCCATGAAGAGCAGTAAGACGACGACGACGATCGCGATGGCTTCCATGAGGTTGATCAGGAAACCGTCGATCGAGGCTGTGACCATGTCGGATTGCATGTAGATGACGCCGAGCTCCATTCCCAAAGGCGTCTGGTTCTCGAGCTCGTGGAGACGATTCTTGATGCCGTCTCCCATCGTCACGACGTTGCCGCCCTTTTCGGTCGAGATGCCGATGCCGATGGCGTTGTGGCCGTCGAAGTGGAGTTTGTTGAGTGGCGGATCCTCGTATGAGCGATTGATGTTGGCGATGTCGCGCAGACGCACCTGGGACTTATCGCCCTTGCTGATCCAAATATCCCCAAGCTCTTGCGAGGTGTGGATCAGCGAGTCCGGCTGAATCTTGACGTACTCGGTCCCGACGTTGACGAAGCCTGCGTCGGTGACGACACCTTCAGCGACGAGTTGCGCCTTGATATCATCGGGCGAAATTCCGATCTGGGAAACGCGTTCACGATCGAACTCTATGTAGACGATTTCATTGACGACACCGAAGAGCTCGACTTTGGCGACGTCTTTGACGAGGACGAGCTCGCGCCGAAGAAGCTTTGCATAGTCGTAGAGCTCGCGATAACTGTACTCGTCACCGGAAAGAGCCAAGAACACACCGAACACGTCCGAGTAGTCATCGATGACCAACGAAGGGCCCGCGCCGGGTGGCAAGTTCGACTGTGCGTCCCCAACCTTGCGCCGCAGCTCGTCCCAGACCTGAGGAAGTGCCTCTCCTGGCACGTTCGAACGCATTTCGACCGTAATCGTCGATTGCCCGGGGATGTTGCGAGACTCGAGCCTTTTGATCTTGCCTAGCTTTTGAATGGCTAGCTCGAGCTCGTCGCTAACCTCTTCTTCGACCTCGTACGAAGTCGCACCCGGATACGGGGTAACAACCAGTGCCTCCTTGATGGTGAACTCTGGGTCCTCGAGGCGAGGCAAGCCATTGAATGCCTTCATCCCGGCATAAACAGCCACCAGCGTCAGGACCACGACGATCGTCCTGTTTTTTAGGGAGAAATCGGTGAGGTTCATTGCCGCGTCTCGTCCGATTGCTCCATCTCGGTCACTTGGCGATCCTCGGTGAGGAGATGCACGCCGGTCATCGCAATCGCCTCTCCGCCCTCGAGGCCCTCGGTCACAACAATTCGATCACCGGTGATCTTGCCCACTTCGATCGGTCGCTTGGACACCGTCATCGATTCCTCGTCGACGACCCAGATGAACGGCTTCTTTCCGGTGTCGGCGACGACAGCCTGGGCCGGTACTAGGAACTCGTCTGGCGTGGTCGTGAGTAGCCCGGTGAGCACGAGCTTCGCGGTCATCCCCGAAAGCACTCCGACCCCTTCGGGCTTCTTCATGACGAACGTCGCGCGAAACGTCCTGGTGTTGGGATCGGCGGCCGTAGCCAGCTCAGAGAGCGCCACCGGAAACTGGCTACCAGGTAGCGCCGAAAGCTCCACCATCGGCTTTGCTTGTTTGTTCCATTTGGCGAGATCCAAGTTCGCGTTGCTCTGGCCGGCCAAGTCTCTCTCGGGAACGTCTACCACCACCTCCATGACGGACTCGTCTTGGAGGAGCAGCACGGGCTCACGCGCCGCGACATTACGATAATCGGTCACCAGCTTGCGCGCGATCACGCCATCGAAAGTCGCGCGAAGCTTGGTTTCTTCGAGCGCCTTCTGTGAAATCCGAAGCTCGGCACGGCTGACGTCGCGCGAACGGGTTGCCACATCGAGGTCCCGTTGCGTCCCCGATCCCGATGCGAAAAGCTTGCTCTCGCGACGGTACTCGGCGTCTGCCAAACGGAGCCGCGCTCGCGATGCCTCGGCCTGAGCCTGATAGTCACGCGGATCGAGGCGCGAGAGGACCTGACCCTTCTTGACCTTCTGACCCTCATCGACATTCCAGTCGATGATGTGCCCGTCGACCTCAAAGGCGAGCTCCACGACCTTCTTCGATTTGATCCGGCCAGGATAGTCGGGACGCGTATCCCCGACCTGACCGTCGAGCCGGTAGATCTTGACCGGCCTCGTTGGAGACTCGACCTCGACCACCTCTTCCTTCTTGCAGGAAGTGAGCATCACGAGCGCGGCCAACAGGGCAATCCGCGCGAGGGCTCCTGGGGGCATCCTTGAAAGCATCAACGACTCCATGTTCAAGTGTATTTCGAAAGGATCGGGGGGATCCGCGGGAGCATAGAAAGCGCGCCATCGGTTGCCAAGGGCAAATGTGGTCGATGTGGGCCTGCGAGCCGGCACGAAATAGACAGGATCGCCTGGGGAATCCCGCAACCCTCGACTATGCTTCGGCCCGCTGTGTGCGACGGTTCTCCCACTTCGTCGCTCAGGAGGAATGGATGCGAGTCGTATGGCCCTTGCTAATTGCGCTTCTAGTCGCGCCCGCGATGCTCATCGCCCAAAGCAGCAAACCCAAGATCAGGGTAGTAGTAGTGACCGATGGCCCATCCGCCGACCTAGACGTGGTGATGGACGACCTGGCAACCGAGATTAGGACTCAGCTTTCCGATCGGTACGAGGTGGAGCTCGCTGCCCTCTTGGAAGGAGATTGGACCCGAGAGAGTGTCAGACGGCAACTCGACGCCGCCTATGCCGACCCGGACGTGACCGCTGTGTTCGGCTTCGGTCACCTGGTCGTCGCTGAGGTCGCGTCTCGAAAGCGGCTGCCGAAACCTACGATTCTCCCCTTTGTCACCGAAGGCACCCGTCAAGGCCTCCCACGCAGGGACGACGTCAGTGGTCGCAAGAATCTGAGCTATATCACGGAAGAGTTCGACATCACGGACGAGTCGGAGCGACTTCGCGAGGTCGCAGGGTCCAAGAACATCGTATTGCTGGCGGAAGAGTCCGAGGCGGGCATCCTCCCGGACCTAACCGGGGGCGAGATCAGGATCGCAGTGGCAGGCCCCGACGTGACTGCTCTCCTGAACGCCATCCCCAGCACCGCCGACGGCGTGATCATCGCCCCCATGCGCAGGCTCAGCAGCGAACAGCGTAGGCGCCTGGCCGACGGCCTGATCCAACGGCGTCTCCCGAACGTCGCGGTGATCCCGGAGTGGGTCGATCAAGGGGCCATGATGTCGATCCGGTCTCGGAACAACGCCAGGCGCCGCATCCAACGCGCGGCGCTCAACCTCGACTTGATTCTCGAAGGTCGACCATCGAGCGAGATTCACGTGAACTTCGAAGACCGCCAAGAACTGATGATCAATATGGCGACGACCAGGGCGATCGGGGTGCGTCCGACATTCGAGATTCTACTCGAAGCAAACTTGGTGAACGAGACCCCGGAGGGCGACGAAGGCCGAATCAGAATGTCGGCCGCGATGCGCGATTCGATAGACGCGAATCTCGACCTTTTGATCTCCGAAAAGTTCGTCGAAGCCGGTGAGGAAGGCGTCAAGCGCGACCGAGGCCCATTGCTCCCGCAAGGCGTATTGAGTTCCGGCGTCGTAGTGCAAGACCCAGATCGCATTCTCGTGGGAGGGCAGATCGCACAACGGCAGGCCAACTGGACCGCCCGCGCAAGTCAGAGCATCTACTCCGAGCAAGCGTGGACGCGCTTTGCTTCGCGCAAGTTGAGACAGGTGGGCCGTGAGTATGGGTACTTCACCAACGTGCTCGACATCATGCTCGAGGCCGGCGTCGCATATGTCGGCGTCTTACGAGCCAAGGCGGAAGAACGGATTCAACGCAAAAACATCCAACTCACGCGCGAGTATCTCGAGCTGGCACGCGTTCGCCTCGAGGTCGGCGTCGCCAACGCCAGCGAGCTCTATCGTTGGCAGGTCACGCTCGCCGAGAACCAGGGTTCAGTCGTCGATGCGCGAGCCTTCGTCAGCCAAAGCAAGATCGAGCTGAACCGAGTCCTCAATCGTCCGTCCGAGCAACCGATCACCCCGATCGACCTACCACGCGATGCAGATGGAAGAACCGAGCCACCCGAGGACCCGATCGGCAAGTACATGAACGACCCGTTCTCTTTTAAGGTGCTGCGCGCATTCATGGTGCGCGAAGGCTTGCGGAACTCGCCTGAAGCCAGACGGATCGAGAAGCGCCAGGAGGCGCAAGAGCGCATCAAGTCCGGTCGCAGCCGCGAGCTTTGGTTGCCGGAATTCTTCGTCGAGGGGGGCGTCCAGAACGACTTCTGGCGCGACGGTGTAGGAGCGGTCACCCCACCGAACAACCTCGGGATTCCGCAACCCGACAAGTTTGGCTGGGACGTAGGGCTCTTCTTGGCGATTCCACTTTCACGCGGCGGCTCGAAGATCGCGGAGATGCGACAAGCTGGAATCCTGATCCAGAGACTGACCGCGGAGTTCGCCCGGATAGAGCAGGACATCGACACCAGTGTGCGGACCGAGCTCTACAGCGCGGCAGCAGCCCTGGCCACGGTCGCACTTACTCGCAGAGCCGCGGCAGCCGCCGACCGAAATCTCTTCTTGGTCACGGACCTCTACCGGCGGGGCAAGGTCGATATCATTACGTTGACCGACGCACAGACACAGAGCCTCGTCGCTGACCTAGGTGCCGTGAACGCCGTGTATGATTACGTCTTGGCGCTCTTGTTCGTGAGTCGTGAGGCCGGACACTTCCGCAACTTGGACACCCCCGAAGCCAAAGAGGATTTCTCCAGGCGTCTCAACGAGTTCGTCATGACGGCCGAAGCGGTGCCTCCGACTTTCAGAGTGGCCCCGTAGACATCTCCCTGAATGGGTTCTAGGGTGCCTCTTCTTGTTCGGTGCTGTCCCTTGGGCGAGGTGATGATGAAGACGACGTGGGTGCGAGGGCTCGTGATCTTGACGCTCGGCGTGCTGACCTTGGTCAGCAGCCCGGTTGAGGCCCAAGGACCTCGGAAGCGCACCTTTCGCATTATGCTGGTCGCGGACGGCGAGTCCGTGCAATTCACGAACCGGGAGCAAACGCTCAAGGACGAGATCTTCGAGATTCTTAAAGAGGATGCCAACGTCGTTTTCCTGACACCGAAGACGAAAACCAACTGGACCTACGAACGCGCCGAAGCCGCCGTCAAAGAGGCATTGGTGGATCGCTCCGTCGACTTGGTCATCATCTGGGGTCCTCTATCGGGCGTTGCGGTGGGGCACATCGAGAAGCTCAGGAAGCCAGTGATTATCCCGTATGCGGCTCCAGACCTTCAAGGGCTTCCTCACGACGGCAATAGGAGCGGTCGAAGGAATCTGGCCTACGTCACCGGATTGCTCAACTTCGAGAAAGAGCTGCGTCAGCTTCGAGACATCGTTCCGTATCACCGCCTGGCATTCATCATCGGCGAAGAGGTCATAAGCCACCTCGAAGATCCCGAAAATCCCGTCCAAGTCGCCAGCCGTTCGGTCGGCGTCGAGACTCGTCTCGTCATCGCCACCGGAGGCCCCGAGGAAACCCTGAACGCGATCCCGGAAGACAGCGACGCCGTATACATCGGGCCGATCTTTCGTTGGTCCGACGCCGAGATGCAGACACTGATCGACGGCATCAACCAGCAAGACCTCCCTTCTTATGCCGGTGACGGTGTAAAGTGGGTGGAGCGCGGAGCTCTCGCGACGATGGAAACGCTCGAAGACGAAATCCGCCGATTTCGCCGCGTGGCTATTTTCGCGCAACGCATTTTCTTGGGGGAGCAGGCAAGCACGTTCCCAATATCGTTCGAGCTTCGGCCCCAACTCGTCATCAACATGGCCACCGCAAGGGCGATCGGCACCTGGCCGCGTTTCGCAGTCATGGCGGAAGCACGTGTGATCAATGACCAAGCCGGAAAGCGCGGGCCGCTCATCACCTTGGAATCCGCGATGGCAGATTCGGTGCGCGCGAACCTCGAACTGATGGCAGCAGGCATCGACATCGAAACGAGTTACGAGGAGTTCAAGGTGCAGCGCGGAAGCTGGCTTCCCGCCGCGAAGGCCGACGGCGACTTCACGATCATCGACCCCGATATTGCTAGCCCGTTTGCGAACGCCCAACGGCAGTTTACCTGGGGTGTCACCGGGCAACAGTTGCTGTATTCCGCGCAGGCGCACGGTGCGTTGCGGGCCACGCGGGATCGGTACCGCAGCATCGAGTGGGACTACAACTCGGCTCGCCTCGACACCATGTTCGCAGCGGGGGAGTCGTATTTGAATGTCCTTCGCGCCAAGAACAACGAGGGCGTGCAACGGGACAACCTCAAGCTCACCCGAAAGAACCTCTCCCTGGCGGAGACACGCTACACGATCGGCGTGTCCGGACGCGAAGAGGTGTTTCGATGGCAGACTCAGATCGCCGAGAGCCGGTCGGACGTCATTCAAGCAAGCGCGACGCGTAACCAAGCCGAAATCGAGCTCAACCGCATCTTGAACCGCCCGCTCGAAGGCCCGTTCCACACGCCACCCGAAAGCGAGGTGCGAAACGTTCTTCCCGGAAGCGATCCCCGGGTCGCAAAGTACCTCGAAGACCCGTGGTCGTTCAAGATCTTCCGGGAGTTCATGGCGGTCGATGCGATTCGAAACTCGCCCGAGATCCAGAGCATCGATAAGACCGTCGCGTCGCGCATGGAGGTCTTGAAGGCAGAGCGTCGCACTCTCGGCATCCCCGACATCGCCGTGGTTGGAGGCTTCACCCACATCCCGTATGCGGGCGGTGTCGGAAGCGAAACCATTGATCCCGATATGACGGGCGGCATCTTCCCCGGGCGGCAAGAGTTTGCCTGGAATGTTGGCGGGGTCGCATCGCTCGTCCTGCTCGATGGCGGCTCGAACTATGCGCGAATCGGAAGAACGTTCCGGGAAATCGATCGCTTTCAAACCGAGCGAGCGATCATCGCCCAGCGACTCGAAGCCGACGTCCGTTCGGCGTTGCATCAAGCGGGCGCATCGTACGCCAATATCGACTTGAGCGCCGACGCAGCCGCAGCTTCGGCGCGAAACCTCGAGCTCGTGACCGACCTCTATCAACGGGGCGCGGCAGACATCATTCAGCTCGTCGACGCGCAAAACCAGGCCCTCGGCGCCGCGCTAGCCGCCGCCAACGCTCGCTATGACTTCTTGATCGAAGCCCTTCGAGTCCAAAGGGCGGCGGGGTCTTTTTCACTCGAAGGCACTCAGGAGGAGCGCGACGATTTCCTCCAGCGCCTCGACGCCTTTGCCTCAGAACGGAGGCGAGTGCGTTCTGTACAACCCTCCAACGAACCGATGCAACTCAATCCACCGGAGCCCAACTGATGCCCAAGAAATCGATCTTCGTCGCGGTCGCGGCATTGCTCACGATCGCTGGTTGCGAGGACAAAGCCGAAGAGCCCGAGGTCATCCGGCCTGTCCGATATGTGGTGGTCGAGGGAAGCGATGCCGCCAAGCAGCGCACCTACTCGGGCGTGGCGAAGGCTGGGCAAGAGAGCCGACTGAGCTTCCAAGTCTCGGGGCAGGTGCTCGAGGTTCCGATCAACGTCGGCGACACGGTCAAGAAGGGTCAGACCATCGCGCGGATGGAGCCTGCAGACTATTCTCTTCAGCTGCAGAACGCCCAAGCGTCGGCAGCGCAATCTCGTGCCCAGGAGCGCAACGCCAAGGCAACCTACGAGCGAACGAGAGCCCTCTACGAAAACCAGAACGCGTCAGCACAAGACTTGGACGCCGACCGCACAGCATATGACTCCGCAAGAGCGGGCCTGGTGTCCGCCAATCAACAAGTGAAGCTTCGACAACGCCAGCTGGGGTACACCCATTTGAAAGCGCCCGAGACCGGCACGATCGCCACCGTCGACATCGAGGTCAACGAATACGTGCAGGCAGGGGAGCTGGTGGCCACGCTCCTCGCCGGAGAGCAGATCGAGGTGAGCGTCTCGGTGCCCGCATCCGTCATCAGAAGCATTCGGAAGGGGGAAGCCGCGCAGGTCCGATTCAATGTACTCGACGGAAAGATGCTCCCGGCCGAGGTCACCGAGGTTGGCGTGGCGAGCATCAGCGGCGCAACGACATTTCCGATCACCGTACGTCTCACCGAAGGCGAAGGTCTAGTGCGGGCGGGCATGGCTGCCGACGTGACTTTCGTGTTCGCGTCGGAGGACGACGGGCCAAAGTACGCTCTGCCGATCAGCGCCGTTGGAGAGGATCGAAAAGGACGATTCGTCTACAAGCTTGAAAAGACGTCCGACAGCTTGGGCGTGGTGCACCGGAGCCCAGTGGAAGTGGGCGAGATCCTCTCTGACGGAATGGAGATCCCGAGTGGCGTAAGCCCCGGAGACTTGGTGGTCACCGCCGGAGTGAGCCGCATCTATGACGGCCTCCAGGTACGTGTTCCGCCAAAACCCGGGTCGGAACCCGACAACGTGGCGCCGCCGGGGCCCGGGACACCATGAGCTTGACCTCATTCGCGCTCGAGAGACGCACGGTCACGGGAACGTTGATTGTCGTTCTGTTGTTCGCTGGGATAGGGGCGTACAACGACGCGCCGCGGCAAATGGATCCCGGGTTCATCATTCGAACGGCGATGATCACGACGTATTTCCCCGGGGCCAGCCCCGAGCGTATCGAGCAACTGATCACCGACCCGATCGAGAAGGTCGTCCAAGAAATTCCGGAGCTCGATTGGGTGAACAGCGAGAGCCGGACGGGCGTGTCGGTCATCTATGTGAACATCCGCGAGGAGTTCAAAGACATGCGCCCCATTTGGGACGACTTGAGACGCAAGGTCGACAGCGTCGCACCCAGCCTACCGGAGGACATCACGGGGCCGATCGTCAACGACGAGTTCGGAGACGTGTATCCAATCATGTTCAGCATGACGGGCGACGGGTTTTCCTACATGGAGCTCAAAGAGATCGCGGACGACATTCGCGATGAGATTCTACGCATCGAGTCGGTGGCAAAAGTCGACATTCTCGGCGCCCAGGAGGAGCGTCTGTTCGTCGAGTACAACAACGCGGTGCTGAGCAGGCTGGGGATGACCCCAAAGTTTCTCAAGGACAGTCTCCAGCAACGCAACATCATCCAGCCCGGGGGCGAGATCGACATCGAGACGGAATCGATCGCCCTTGAGCCGAGCGGCAATTTCGCTTCAGTCGACGAGCTTCGGCGAAATATCATCCGACTGCCCAACACGGATGAGCTCGTGTACCTCGAGGACATCGTCGACATCTCCCGCGGATACGTGGACCCGCCAGAAGGCCTCGTGCGGTTGGACGGTCGCGCAGGTCTAACCCTCGCCGTGTCGATGGCCGAGGGCGGGAATCTGATCCAACTCGGGGAGCGTCTCGAAGAGTTCTTTCAGTACATCCAAGAGCAATACCCCCACGGTGTCGACTTCTACCGAACCTACTTCCAGCCAGCAGCTGTTGACAAGAAGGTCAGTGATTTCGTCGAAAGCGTCCTTCAAGCAGTGGCGATCGTCTTGGTGGTCATGCTGCTGGCCCTCGGTCTACGCACGGGATTGGTGGTCGCCACCCTCGTGCCCACCACGATGATCATAGCCATGTGGGGCATGAGCATATTCGACATCCAGATCGATCAGATGTCACTGGCGGCGCTGATCATCTCGCTCGGCCTGCTCGTCGACAACGCGATCGTGATCTCGGAGTCGATCATGGTGCGCATGGCTGCCGGTGACAAGGGCGTTCCCGCCGCGCTTGGAGCCACGAAAGAGCTGAGGGTGCCCCTGCTGATCGCATCGCTGACGACCTCGGCGGCCTTCTTGCCAATTCGTTTAGCCGAGTCGGCAGTCGGTGAATACACTGGGGTGCTTTTCTCGGTGGTGACGATTACCTTGCTGATCTCGTGGGTGTTGGCTCTCACCATGATCCCGCTCCTCTGCGTCAGTTTCTTGAAGCCCAAGCCGGTCGAGGACCCTTTCGACTCGCGCTTCTATCGGTTCTACCGACGAACCATCATGGGGATCCTTCGACATCCAGTCCTCAGTATCGCGATTGCGGTGATGGGATTCTTCGCGGGGATGCAGCTCTACAAATTCGTTCCTCAAATCTTCTTCCCCATGCAGGCTAGCAATTTCTTCGTCGCGGAATTTATGTTCCCGCCCGGCACTGCGATCCGAACGACGGAAGCCATGATCGAAGACATGGATTCTTACATTCAAAGCGACTTGAGCGCGGAAGAAAACAAGGATGGCATCACCCACTGGGCGTCGTTCGTCAGCACCACGCCACCCCGATTCAACCTCGGCTACAACCCGAACGCACCGAAGCCCCGGTTCTCGGAGACGATGATCCACACGACCACGCCAGCCATCGTCCCGGAGCTGACGAACAAGCTAGAGCGTTACGTAACCGAGCGATACCCCGATGTGCGCCCGCACGTCCGCTCACTAGGAAACGGCCCGCCAGTCACCAAACCGATCGAAGTGCGGATCTCCGGCAAGGACGTCGATCGGGTGTTCGAAATCGCCGACACGGTCAAACAGTGGCTCAACGCCCGCGACGATACGCGGAACGTGGGCGACGACTGGGGTCCCTGGGTAAAAAAGATGGTGATCGAGGTCAGCGAAGACCGGGCCCGGCGCGCCGGAATCACCAACGAAGACGTGGCGACCTCGCTTCAGACCTTCTTGAGTGGCTACGAAACGACGCAGTACCGAGAAGACGACAAGATCATCCCCGTCGTCTTGAGGTCTGTCGCCGAGGGCCGCCGCAACATCGATCGCTTGGCCACCCTGAGCGTGTTTTCCCAAGACGGGACCTCAGTGCCGCTGACTCAAGTCGCCTCGGGCGTGCTCGAATGGGAGCCGGCGGAGATCCTGAGGCGAGACCGGTATGCGACCGTGACGATCGATAGCGAAACGGTGAAAGGGGTCACCGCCTTCGACGTGATAGCGGAGCTCGAGCCATGGCTCGAGGAGCAAAAGAAGGAATGGGGCATCGGCTATCGCTACGAGTTCGGCGGCGAGGTCGAGGGCTCGGGTAAGGCCAACGCATCGATCGCAGCAAAGCTCCCGATTGCAGGCATGGTGATTCTCATCTTGTTGGTTTGGCAGTTCAACTCCCTGCGGAAGCCGGCAATCGTTTTGGCGACCATTCTTTTCGCGTTGGTCGGCGTCGGGATCGGGCTCATCGTCATGCGCTCGTACTTCGGCTTCATGACGTTGCTCGGTGTCGTGTCTCTGGCGGGTATCGTCATCAACAACGGCATCGTGCTGATCGATCGCATCGACATCGAGCAAACTGAAAACGGCCTCAGCCCACCCCACGCCGTCATCCAAGCCGCCCAACAGAGGTTCCGCCCGATCATGCTCACCACCGCAACGACCATCGCCAGCTTGATCCCACTGTACGCGGGTGGTGAGGCGATGTGGCAACCCCTAGCCGTCGCCATCATGTTCGGCCTCGCATTCTCGACGATGCTCACACTAGGCTTCGTGCCCCTCATGTACTCCCTCTTCTACAGAGTCAGCTTCAAAGACTTCGTGTACCCCGAGTAGGCGGTGTCAGTGCCAGCGTCAGTGTCAGTGCCAGTGTCAGTGTCAGTGTCAGCGCCAGTAGACGCTCGCATCGATCGGTGGGATGCTCCGTGCGATGGGTACACAGGTCATCCCCGCGGGTGCTTACCAGGTCAAAATCGTAGGCTCTTGCGCGTGGGCGCGCGCCGGTGGCCCGCCCATGACGTTCGCTCAGAAGGCGCACCAGCTTGCCGGGTCGTTTGTCGAGTTGTTCCGCGAGACCCCTGGCGACCTCCGGTGGTGGGCGTCGAAGCGCGGTTTGATGTCCGCAAGACCCGTTGAAAAATTGGAGCTCCTAGAGCTCCCTGAAACGCCGATCGTCAAGGCCGCTGAGCAGACACTTTTGCAAACATCGACCGGCGCTCAATCGATGGTCGGACACAGCTATCGCTGCTTCCACTTCGCGCACCTCATGTACCAACTGAGTGGGTGTGAGGAGCCCTTGGACACCGAAGTGCTCGCCTTGATCACACTGCTCCATGACGTGGGGCTCTTCCCGCAGATGATTAAAGAACGTGACGAAAACGAGTTCACGGTCCGTTCCGCCGCAATCGCAGCCGACCTGTGCAAACAATGCGGTTTCGACCAGGAACGGACAGCGCTTACCGAGCTTGGTATTACGCTCAACGCCAATGCCCGCGTCCCACTTGCGAAGTGGGGCCCAGAAGCACATTTTGCGCGACTCGCGCCGGTGATGGATGGCCTCGGGCAAGTTTGGAAACTGCACCCAGAGAACGCTGCTGAGATCTTTTCGCTCTATCCCCTGGATGGGCTTCAAGAGCTCGTTCCACGACTCGTCATCGAAGAGGCGGAGCGTCAACCGGGAGGCCGGTTCTCACTCTATCGCCCGTTCTTCGGTCCGATGGTCCGTGCACGCGCGGGCCGCTGGCGACGTTTCGAAGCGAGCTAAATGATGGCCCACGCCATGACCAGCCTAGATCGATCAACGCTCGTCGCCGAGCAAGAACAGACGCTGCACAGCGAGCGCCGGAGCTATGGTGTCTTCGCGCGCGTTCTGTTTTGCACGCTGGACCTCGTGTACGGTCGGGCTCGCACGTTGTCGAAGTTCAAGGTCCTCGAAGTGGTCGCACGGGTTCCGTATCAGGCGTGGGAGCAAGTCGCGTATGTCGCCCTGACACACAAGCATGGAACGCCGGACTTTGCACGACGGATCTTTGAGTTCGTCAAAGAAGCACGCGAGCAGCAGGACAACGAACAATGGCACCTGCTGATCCTCGAGGAGATCGTCCAGAAACGCGGGATGCAGGAAGGGTTTTTGAGGTTTCGTTTGTTCCCGCAAGTACTCGCGTTTGTCTATTATCACGTGAGCTGGCTGCTCTACGTGTTACGGCCGTCGCTTAGCTATCGGCTGAACGCGGATTTCGAGGACCACGCCGAACACGAGTACATGGAATACGTTCGTGAACACCCTGAGCTCGAGGATGAGCCTTGGAAAAGCACGTTCGAGCAAGAGTACGGCCCACACGACACGCTCGCGGACGTTTTCAGACAGATCGGTCTTGACGAGCGGCATCACAAGCAACAAAGCCTCGCGCAGATGGAAGCGCCGCGCTTTTCGTAAGGCTCGACCGGATCGCGTGCGCCGTTTCCACTGCAAATCGTGGCGCGCCTGGGAGGACTCGAACCCCCGACTGTCGGCTTAGAAGGCCGCTGCTCTATCCAACTGAGCTACAGGCGCTTTTCGCCGTCTGTCTAGCATGTTTTGACTGA
>Ga0255056_10000341_pt1 | contig 13506 bp, 16 predicted proteins | sample Cases_109_1_MG_FD_183639 | JGI IMG/M metagenome (GOLD analysis project Ga0255056, IMG submission 183639) | Seawater microbial communities from Amundsen Gulf, Northwest Territories, Canada - Cases_109_1 | ecosystem: Environmental > Aquatic > Marine > Gulf | place: Canada: Northwest Territories... | reverse complement strand
CGTCCTCCGAAAGACAAGCCTTGGTACCATGTGCTAGTTCACGAGTCATTTCACACAACCTACGTCGCCGAAAGAAATTTGGAACCATATGCAAGTCTGTATCCAATCAAACATCCGATGGTCGAGCAGTTCTTCACTCGATTCGAGAATGGCCGGTATATCAGCGAGATTCAGGCAAACTAGCGCAGCGACGCCTAACAATGCGCTGCACTTGCACATCTGGCTTCCGTCATGACACTTGCAGTCGCAAGAACCTCGCCGTAAGCTGAGTTCAAGTTACCTTAGACGTTAGTCGTCACTCAACAAATGCCACGGTCATTCTTGTTCGGCGCGCTTTTTGGCCTCCTGCTCCCGACAGTGGCCCATGCGCACGGGTTATCGTGGCAAATCTTCTGGCTTTTTGCCGGAGCTCCGATTGCCGCCATAGTCCTTTCAATCATCCTGGGAATTGTGCTCCGTTCCTGGAAGCGCTTTTTGATTAGCTTCGGCCTTGTGATGCTTTGGATCTTGTGGTTTTGGATAGCCGGCCAAACGACAACGCTTGATATCATGTATTGGATTCCAATGGTCGCTGTTAGCGTGCAAGTGGCGATTCTCGCCGCCTGGCTTGCGTATCTGGCCATCAAGCGAATGCGTAGGTGACAACTAACAATGCGCTGCACTTGCACTCTGACTTCCGTCACCAAGCTTGCATCGGGCAAGTTTGTCGCCGTAAGCTGGGCATCTCGTTAGCTCCGACGTTAGGCCGCATGGGAGAGAGCAATGGCAAATCGCGTAGTTTGGTTTGACGTTCCGGTCGAAGACCTTAGTAGAGCGATGGTATTCTATTCCGACGTCTTAGATATCTCGGTAGAGGAGGCGCACGGTGTCGCCGTTCTTGAGCACAGTGGCAACGACGTTGCGGGATGCCTATTCAAAAGCGAAGATGAGAAGCCATCCGATAGTGGAGTGCTGCTTTATTTCAACGTATCCGGACGCTTGGACGAAGCAATAAAAGCCGCGGAACAATGCGGTGGCACGGTTCTGAAAGCGAAAGAGCAAATTGGGGCGCATGGCTATCGGGCGATCGTGCTTGATAGTGAGGGCAACCGGGTTGCCTTGCATTCTGAGTGAAATGCCATCTAACAACACGCCGCACTTGCACATCTGGCTTTCGTCATGAATCTTGCATTAGGCAAGTTCGTCGCCGTAAGCTAAGACCAAGTTAGCTTAGTCGTTAGGCCTCCGTTCCTTGTCAGACACAATACGAGCATTGGTCACCGTATCTGCGCTCTGCTTGGTCGCAAGCCTTGGTCCAGACCTGTCCCTGGCTCAAACCACCTTCGCCTCAAATTACGATGTCATTCTGACTGTCGGCGACGCTCAGTATCGTGCTCAAAGCAGAGTTCGGGTGGCGGACGGGAGCACGATTCCAATCGAATTCAGTCGTTTTCGAGTCAACCTAAATGTCTCTTCGATCGATTCCGAAAGGTTTCAGGTCTTGTTGACAATTGATGAGCGAATTGACAGAGAGTGGATTCGCCTTGATGTTGACCCTGAAGGCTTTGGCGGTGCCTTTGGAGCACCGCTCCGGTTCGCTTGGAACGGAAATTCGGTGCGCCTAAACATCGCATTTATCGTCTCCATCGATCGTCAATAGACGCATTAGCCGAAAGGATGCCTAACAATACACTGCACTCGCACTCTGGCTCATGTCACGAGGCTTGCAAGCGCAACCGCCGCGCCATAAGCTGAGTAACAAGTTAGCCTAGACGTTAGGGTGGCACGAAATGGCGACGCGAACAGTTTTCCTTTTCGTCATTCTCCTCTCCTTGGCTGCGTGCCAACGTCCAGCTGCCCAACGGGACTTGGTACGACCAGGATGGGTCACGAATCTGTGACGGATTTCTAACTCGAAACATCGATGAGGACTTTTGCGCCGCTGAAGTGCCAAGTTGCTGGGTTCCTTTCGAATTCGATGGCCAAACCTATTATGTGCAATCACTCTCAGCGACAGACGATTAGCACCTTCGCGAGTGCGGCCTAACAATGCAATGAATCAACTCTTGCGATTTTCAAGTTCGGTTAAACGAGATCCTGACATCGGTGCCTGGATGGAGGCACACTCGGGTGACTTGGGCGTGATCGCGCACCACTGGTTTGAGGTCATGCGTATGTGTGGAGACGATTTCCGAGAACTATTGCATGACGGCCATCCGACGGCTTGCGTAGCTGACGCGGCATTCGCATACGTCAACGCATTCACGGCGCACGTCAATGTCGGATTTTTTCGTGGCGCCGAGCTTGCGGATCCGGCGGGCCTTTTGGAAGGTACGGGCAAGTATATGCGTCATGTGAAACTCAGGCCCGAACGTAACGTCGATGCCACGGCTTTGGTGAAGCTAATCGAAACTGCATACGCTGACATGAAGGGGCGCCTGAAGGCGGAGTAGTTCGTGCAAATTTTCGACAAATTCGATACGCCGGGATGATAGAGGCGTCAAATAACAATGCGCGACGCAGTAAATTTGTCGGCTTGCTACGCGGAATAAACGTCGGCGGCCACAATAAAATCCCGATGTCTGACCTGCGTTCGCTGTGCGCTGACATGGGCTGGGAAGAGGTTCAAAGTTATATTCAAAGCGGAAACCTCGTGTTTTCCGCGGCCGAAACAGCAGCACGACTTGAAGTTCAGCTTGAGGATTCGATTGAGCGGCGCTTTGACCTTCAAATTTCAGTTCTCGTTCGCGACGCAAAAGAATGGCTGGGGTACGTTAATCGCAATCCGTTTCCCGAAGCGTCATTGAATGAGCCAAATCGCGTAATGCTAGCGCTTTCGAAACGCAGTCCTGATTCTGATGCTGCTGAACGACTGCGCGACCGTGCAGACAAGGGCGAGCGCCTGGCTCAGACTGGCGAAGTATTGTGGATCTACTTTCGTGGAGGCTCCGCCAGATCGAAGCTATCGCCGACGCTACTTGGCCGGTTCATCGGTTCACCCGTTACCACGCGTAACTGGCGTACGGTACTCAGACTAGGCGAATTGGCAGGACCTCGTTCTGACCCGGGCCAAATTATTCTCGATTGAGAAATGGAAGTCGACATCATCGTCGGCGTGTGACACGGTTCTCAGTACGTTCCTTGAACACCGACTCAATACGCCTTTTTGTGAACGAGACCACGTTCGTTTATCGGCATTACCCGCATATTTCGGTTCTGATCAACCATATGCGACATCTGAGGTGCGTCATGTTGCGAGCAACAATAGTCCAAGAAAGAGTCCCGCTGGTCTGGGTTTTAGTCGGTCTGCTTTTCCAATCGACCGGAGTGTATATGGGCTTTGATAATGGCTTGACCTTTGTCTACATGATCGTCGGCATGTTCTGCTTCGTGTTTGGCTTAGTACTCTTTGCTCTTCGCCTCAGGGAGCGTCCGAGAACTCCGGAAAAAACGCGTTTGTCTCCGAACTTTATTTCGGCAGGAGCGACACCAGTGTTCCCGGCGCCGGAAAACGACAATTCTCAGGATACCGCGCAAGCAAATCCTGAATAGCAGCCGAGCCAGATACCAGGCGCAGGTTACATTAGACCGAAGCGGACGATGATCCGCCTCGCGTGGTGGGATGAACGCGGCGATCGAAAGTCTGAAGCAGCTCTTATAAAGGACTCGGACTTGCAAGCAAGAAGGCGATATTTCGGGGCACCCCATGTCAAGAACACCTGGTTGAGTTAGACTTCGAGAGATCAAAACGAAGAATCTCAAAGCGTCTCCATGGACAGTATCAGTACGGCAGAATTGCTTGAATTCGCCCTTCTTGCCCGAGAATCCGACGAATTGCCACAGCACGATGGCAATCCATAAGAAGCGGATGATTCCGTGCTAAGCGACCTGGCCATACCTTCAGATGACCTTTGAAACCTGGATTCTGTACGTCGTTACTGTGCTCATATTCATGAGCACACCTGGGCCAAGCCACTTATTGATGCTATCGGTCAGCGTGTCGCATGGATTCAACTGTTCTCTCGCGACTGCGGCAGGTGATCTCACCGCGAATGCGATCCAAATGCTGCTTGCTGGACTAGGATTGGCAATTCTGGTCACGAGCTCACAATATGGATTCTCGATTGTTAAGTGGGCGGGTGTTTCTTACCTCGTCTGGGTCGGAATTCGACAGATCGTTGCCTCATTCAGTCGCAATGTTGATTCGCCAACGGTATCTGAAGTGTCCTTGCTCAGATTGTGGTTGCGCGGATTCATAACGTCTGCGGCGAATCCAAAGGCCGTGGTCTTTTTCGCCGCATTGTTTCCGCAGTTTCTCGATCCCGGCAACGCACTACTTCCACAAATAGGGACCCTGGGTTTAAGCTATATTATTATCGACGGATGTTTTCTCGCGGCCTATGGCAAGGGTGCGAGCTGGATCGCGGAAAAGCTACACCATCAACACAAGGCCTTGTTGGATCGAGCGGCGGGAGCCAGCCTCATAATCGCAGCGCTGCTACTTGGCCTCAGAGCGAACGAGCGAACTTGATCGGCAAAAGATTGGAGAAGGACTGATGAAATTACGTTACAGAATCCTGCGCGGTATACTGGTTGTTCTGACGGTGGCAGTGATTTCACTTGCCATTGTTCTGAGCCACAACTCTGCTTGCGAACCAGCACCTGCCCTTTCCGGCCAAACCGAGCTCATGAAAGCTATTGTAAATCGTTGTTATGGTTCGCCCGATGTTCTTACGTTCGAGGACATTGAGAAGCCGACGCCCGCGGACAACGAGGTCCTGGTAAAAGTTCAGGCAGCTGCCGTCAATCCGCTGGACTGGCATTACATGCGAGGCTCGCCGTACCTGATGAGGCTTGGGACCGGCATCGGCGCTCCAAACGATTCGAAAATGGGCGTGGATTTTGCCGGGACGGTCGAAGCGGTCGGCGACAAGGTCACCCAATTCAAGCCCGGAGATGAAGTGTTTGGCGGACGCAGCGGCGCGTTCGCCGAATACGTCGTTATCCCCGACGACCGGGCGGTGAGGCTGAAGCCGGCCAACATTACGTTCGAGCAGGCGGCTTCCGTACCGATAGCGGCAATCACCGCATTACAGGCACTTCGTGACAAAGGTCAGTTAAAGCCGGGGCAGAAAGTCCTGATCAACGGCGCTTCGGGTGGAGTGGGTACGTTTGCTGTGCAGATTGCCAAGTCTTTCGGTGCCGAGGTAACGGGGGTTTGCAGTACGCGTAATGTCGAGATGGTCCGATCAATCGGCGCCGATCACGTCTTCGATTACAAAAAGGAGAATTACACCGAGAGTGGCCAACAATACGACCTGATCATTGACAATGTCGGCAATCACTCACTGTCAGCCAACCGGCGAGTCATGGCGCCGGACGGCATCCTGGTGATTATTGGGGGGTCCAAGGGCAATTGGCTGGGGCCACTAATGAGGCCCATCAAGGCACTAATGTACTCACCGTTTGTTAGCCAGGAGTTCATTTTGATTTTGGCGAAAATGGATGGGGACGACCTGGCAATCCTTGGCGAACTCATGCAGGCCGGAAACGTAACTCCGGTCATCGACCGCAGTTATACATTGAGTGAAGTTCCGGACGCCATTCGATATTCGGAAGAAGGACACGCCCGGGGAAAAATCATTATCAATGTAGAGTAGCAACGAAACCGCATTGTTACTCTGAAGATCGGCTTTTTTTTGTGGCGCCCATAAGAGCAGTGATCGCTGCTGAGCACGCACCTAACAACAGTATGCCGCCAACGACCTTTAACAGAGTTGAGCTGGCATCGTCGAAACTCATCGCTTCAAATATGAACAGACACCCCACGATGGCAATCGCGAGAATGGCCAAAACAACGGTAATCGTCAAAATTTGCTTGATGGCGCGTGGCTCAACAATACTAAACTATTCCGGATTTTAACCCATCTGCGCGACCTCTTGCATGGCAATCATGTGCGCCGTAAGCTGACAGTTATCCAGATACCGCCACGAGAGTGAAGGACGATCCGTTGCAACAATTAGTCTTTCTGGTAATGGGCTCCTCGAAAGACCCGTACGAAGTGACCTTCATCAAAGACGGTGCTAGTTTGACTGCAATTTGTACCTGCCCGGCCGGAACCTACGGAAACTTTTGCAAACATCGTATTTCGATACTTGACGGCAATACCCAGGCCATCACAAGTGACAACGTCAACGAGGCGGCGACGGTCGTCGACTGGCTGGGGGGTACCGATGTTGAGGAGGCGCTGTCTGAAATGAGAGCGGCCGAGAAGCTCGCTGACCCGGAGAAAAAGACCCTCAACGCCGCGAAGCGCAAACTCGCGAGGGCGATGAATACGTAAAGACGCTTGTCTTCGTACGCAAAGCCCGGTCCTGAAGTTGTTGCCCCGGGTACGCGGCTCCGATAGTATTCTGCGACCCCTAACTCTTGGATAAAAATAATGAGAAACATGAAATTTATGCCTGTCGCTGCCCTGCTTTTGACGACGACTGCCGTTTGGGCCGGCGACGAAGAAGCGACGATGGAGAAGCCCTCGTTTTCCGCAACGCAATCCATGACTGTCTCGGCCGTAGTGGACGAAATCGACCACGAATCGAGAGTCGTTACGGTTACGAAGGCGGACGGTGAATCCCTGACCTTTGTCGCCAGTGAAGAGGCTCGCAACCTGGACCAGGTGACAGTCGGCGATGTCCTAATTGCTGAGTACATGGAAACTGTATCGATTGAGGTGCTGGCGAATGACGGCATGGAACCCGAGGCGGCTCAGGCGTCGGCCATGGCTCGCACTAAAAAGGGCGAGATGCCAGGCGTAGCGGCGATGGATACAACTATCATCACTGCAACGGTTGAAGAGATCAATCTGGAGATGAATACCTTCAAGTTGAAAGGTCCTGACGGCACGGTTGAAGAATACGTGGCTCGGAACCCGGAAAACCTGAAACGGGCTGCGGTCGGTGACCTGGTCGTCATTACGCTAAGCTCAGCGGTGGCCATCACGGTACACGAACCAGCCACTGAATAATCTTCGCAGTGAAAGCCGAAAAAAATGGGCCCGCAAGGGCCCATTTTTGTTTGCGGCGCTGGTAGGATGGATTCGTTACAAGGAGCGACTGCCCGTATACTGAGCATCAAGATGGACGCTAGTTTCACAATCAGTTTTGAAGGTGACCATATCAAGGTGCTTTCGGATGGTGCCAAGAATCTCGACTATGCAAAGCGGCTCTGGACGGCCATCGTTGAGGCCTGCAACGAACACAAGTGTTATAGGGTTCTCGGCATCGCCGATACGACGTCACCAATGCCGCCCCTTGATGGGTACCAGCATGCTGATCTGTTTCGCAAATTGGGCATCACCCGAAATTATCGTGTGGCCTGGGTCGAACTGAACCAGGAAGCCAAGGAAGCGACTTACTTCGTTGAAACGGTTCTTTTCAATCGCGGCTTGCCGGGTCGTCTTTTTGATTCCGTAGCGGACGCGACTGAATGGCTATTGACCGAAGACAACACATGAGCGTGATATGACGTTTGACATCGATCAACTGACAGAAAATTGCAGGTCCGCACTCAAGAACACAACACCTTCAAAGGCAGTACGTGACATAGTCTCGCGCGCGGTATCGGACACCAACGCCGTTGTGAATGCGCTCGGTGAGCCAAAGCGAGGCGAGGTTCAAAGATTGCACGTTTCGGATGATTTGACGATCCTCAACGTCATCTGGGCGCCGTGCATGACGATCCGGCCGCATGATCACAACATGTGGGCGGTGATTGGCGTCTACGGAGGACGTGAAGACAATATCTTCTGGCGACGCCGCAAGGACGACCCCAACGGACGAATCGAGGCTGCTGGCGCGAAGTCACTGGGGCCGCAGGATGTACGCCCGTTCGGCCCGGATATTATTCATTCCGTAACGAATCCGACAACAAAGTTTACAGGTGCAATTCATGTTTATGGCGGCGACTTTTTTTCTGTTGAGCGTAGCGAGTGGGAGCCTGACGATCTTTTTGAGCATCCTTATGACGTCGAGAAAACGCTGCAGCTATTTGAAGATGCCAACAAGAACCTGTAACGACGCTGGCTAATAAACTTACGTCAATGCAGAAAAGGTCCTGGCGAAAAGGCATTTATCAATCCACCACTCTTGTGGCTGTCGCCCTCCTCCTGTTGATTCTGTTCGTTTCTGTCGGTTATTTCTTTTTGATACCACAGACTGAACAATCGCAGGCAAACACTGCGATGTTCAGGCAAATGCAGTTGAATAAGGCAAAATGGGAAAACAACAAGCCCCTGTCATTTCGCTACGTGGTGCGGCGCTCTTGTTATTGCGAGACTGAAGCTGTGACACCGTATGTGGCCACGGAAGAACGCGGTGTCAAGACCGCCGCGTTTCGCATTGAAGTGGAATCCGGCTCCGGCGAATTTCTGAGTTCGCCGCCAAATCCGGTTTGGATTGCAGACATTTATTCCGAGCTGGCCGATGCCATTGCATCAGCGGAAGCGCCCCTGATAGAAGTAAGCTACGACGGCAAGCTCGGCTATCCGGCAACAGTGAACATTCGCTATCCAATGCCGGACGCATACGTTCGCTATGACATTCAAGATTTCGAGTTAATCGAGCAACGTTTATGAGAGACACACATGCATGATCTGAAATTGGACTATTTTGACTTTCATGGCGGACGCGGCGAAGTTGCGCGTCTTGTTTTTGCAATCGGCAACATCCCCTTCGAAGACAACCGCATCCCCGTGGCTGATTGGGTGTCTTTTCGTGACGAAGCCCCGCTGCATGCAATTCCGGTTTTGCATGTCGACGGCGAAGCGATTACGCAATCCAATTCAATTAACCGATTTGCAGGCCGGCTGGCGAATCTGTATCCGGAAGATCCGGTAGAGGCATTACGCTGTGATGAAATCATGGACGCTATCGAGGACGTGCTCCCCAAGGTCGTCGCAACATTCAGCATCAGGGAAGAGGACGAGAAAAAGACGGCCCGGGAGAAGCTCGCAGATAGGGTAATCATACCCTACCTTGGCTATCTGGGTCAGTTGTTACAACGAAGCGGCGGAGAATATTTCGCCGACAATCGCCTGACAATTGCTGACCTAAAGGCGTTCGTTTGGGCACGAAGTCTGCGAGGCGGCGTACTCGATTATATTCCCACTGACATCGTCAAAAACGCCGCGCCAAATATTGCGGAACACTGCGACAGGATCGCCGCGCACCCTGGGATCATCGCGTGGTACAACGCGCACTGACTACAATATTTGAGCCCCGAGTTGTTCGCCTACCTCGTAGAAACAAGCTCGGGTGCGCACTTCGACTGCCAGAGAATCGAGCTTCTTGACGACGCGCGGATTCGCCACGTCGCCCGAAATCGGGTCATAGATTTTTAGCAATTCATCGAGGGGCAATCGTTGCACCGCTGCCTGCACCTGCGCGACATCAACGATGCAGTTTGCAAATCCCAAAACAAGCTGCGGCGCGAGTTGCTGCGCGTCCTCGGCGCTCCTGCCGTCGGCGACGATGTCCGATTGCAGTTTCTCAAGCCGCGTCTCCGTCATACTATTGACGATGTTTTGTCGAACCATCCCCGTCTGCAAACTGACCGGTAGCTCTCCGGGCTGTACCCACTCGAGACTGGTTCCGTTTGAATCAATTCCGGCGAGTGTATTACCGTCGCGAACCAGCATTTCGGAATTCCAGCTTTCTGCCTCATAAGACAGACTGACTCGCGTTCCTCTTACAACGAGTTTTGCTTTGGTGGAGTCTTTTGTCACCGTCAGGCAGCGCTCCGAAGACACCCAGGCCGTAGCGATCGCCTCATACGTGAGCTTTTTCGTATCCGGAACTTCCCCGGTTACCTCAAGCTCCGTCAGTGTGATCTCTCGACCACAGCGACCCATTGCGGCATCCGATTTGAGTACCGTCGCCCAGGTTCCGAAGTAGTCCTCATTTTCCTGCGCGCTCAAAGAGCCTTTTGTCAGGAATAACATAAGGAACATCAATGAGTAATGTGCATATCCTTTCAATTTAGAACCCGTCCAGCCAGTTGCCGATGAAAATACGATACCGCAACGGCGCTTGCATCAACAGCGGCTAATCCAGATACTTGGGGGCGCTGTAATCCTAGGATTCCGATGGCCACTAAAATTCTCTCCTGGGTGGGTCCCTTGCACATTGTTGCCGGCCTACTGTTATTTCTGACCGCATTCCTGCCGGGAGTTCAGACCGCGATTGCGACAAGCGCCGGTCTTGACGGTGACAATTTCTCGCCGTTCCTGTTTTCGGTCTTCGGTCCGACTGTCGCCAGCTGGGGCGTTTTGTTTACTGCCGTCGTGCGACAGTTCATAGACTATCCAACGCGCCGCCTGTGGAACGCAATGGCGCTCGCCATAGCGATTTGGGCCCCTTTGGATACCGGCCTTTGTCTGTATTTCGGCGTTAATGGCGGCGTGGTCGTAAACGCTGCGGTCGTTGTGCTTTTGTTTGTGCTGTTGTTCAAGGTCAGGCCTGCAGCCAAATAGCCGAACCCCGCAACCGATTGGTCGCATCCGCCGACCGATTTCCCCTGCAAACATGGTCAAACAAGTACCCGCAAGGCGTGGGCTTACTTGTGGCCTCGCGTTCCCTTGCCGCAGTGAGACATCAACGGAATGACCCCATGTATGTAGGACACATAAATCTCGACCGATCGATGAATGGCTTCGACGAGCATTTCGTAAAACTAGTTGAAAGCCTCGATCGTCAGGGAATCAAACAACATGTGCTGGTCGCCAACGCATCGCTGGCGCGTCGTGTCGCTATTTATGAAAACGTGCTTGTCGGTCCTGTTGTAAAAACACCGGTCATGGCCTACTGCCTGCTGCCCGACGTCACCGTTGCCCATGCGCACGACGCAAAAAGCAGCCAGGCGGGACTTGTTTTACGACTGACGCGCTCGATTCCTTACATTGTTACGCGACGCGAGAGTGTTCCTCCGCCGCGAAATCCGCTGGGGCGATCGATTATCGAACGTTCGTCGGGCGTTGTCTGCCCCTCGGAGGAAGCTGCCAAGGCGATTGTCAATACAGGATTTACCGTGCCGGTAGACGTCATACCCGACATCTCCTTCGAAACCGCGGACGACGAAGTGGCGGACAACCACATCGCCGCAGAGCACTACAGAATCTACCGGCGAGCAGTGGAAACGCGCCGCGTACCTGCCCTGATACTTTAGGAATTGGCGATCAGAATTCCCACAATACGCCGATCGCAGGCAACAAGGGCAGCCAGTAATCCAGTGAGCTGTCGAGAGCCGGAGTGCCGTTCTGATCGAACATCACATCCCAATCGATACAACAGGTGTTTTTTCGATTCGTGAGGTTTGATACCTCGACGAACGCGGTCAGCGATCCGCGCGGTACATTGAATCGTCGACTCAATCGAAAATCGAGGCTCGCAAATGCATCATGACGCAGTGCGTTTCGGGTACCCGGAACGGCAACATAAATCGGATCGCCGTTTATGTCAGTGCCGTATTGCTCAAAAGTCAGATCGGTCGTCGGCCAGCCCGTATGCGCCCCGGCGGCGAATGCGAGGTCCCAACCATCCTTTGACCAACTCAGTCCGCCTTGTACTGCATGCCGCTGATCCCAGCTTCTTACGACGTCGACACCATCAATTCGATCCGTCACTTCAGACAGTGTGTAGGATCCCCACCACGACCAGGAGCCCCGCTCTGCGTTGAGCGATATTTCGATTCCCCTGGAACTTGCGCCGCTCGGGTCGAGGCGAACGCGATCAGGTTGCAATTCGGGTATCAGGCCCAGTGGGTCATAGAGATTTTCAAAGCGCGGTCGGACATTGTCCATGTCTTTGTAAAAGGCCTCGACGCGCAGCGAGAGGCTGTTCGAGAAATTATGTTTGAGGCCTGCAATGTAATGATCTGCACTCTGCGCGCGCCAGAAATTGTCGATACCGTCCTCAATCTGTAGTTCGTGAATGCCCTGCGATTGGTAATAACGACCCCAACTAAGGCGAATCTCCGTATTCTCGCCCAGACTGCGCAACAGGCTGATGCGCGGGCTTAGCTGCGAATCGGAAGGAATGTCGGTGTAGGTTTGATCATCCCAGCGAAGGCCCCACTCGATTACTGTTTTTGGCGATAGCTCGCGCCGATCGGCGAAATACAACGCATAGCTGGCGCCACTCGGCGTTGCGGTCAACACTCGCGAGACGGGGTTTGTTACATCTTCATACAGGGCTTGTAACAAGAAGTACGCAGCCTGACCGTTGTAATCGTACTTTGCGTCACCGTTCAAAAATGTGATGCCCCATTGCATTAGGTGGGTGTCCGACGGGTTATACGTCCAGTCCTGCTGTACGCCGAATTGTTCCGTCTCACGTATGTCGGTGACATTCGCTACGTACTTTTCCATGTCGTTCAAGTCGCCAACGCGGCGGTTCGCGAAGGAAACATAGGACAAGATGGTGGCGCTCGACAGCCGATCCGACCAACTGCTCTCCATTTGCAGCCAAATTTGCGCGTTTCGGGTGGTGCTGGATACCGATTCTCGCTCGTTCGGTTCAGATTCAAGCACAACCGTCACCAGATCATCCGCGTAAAGGCCGTTCGCCGAGAATGTCGTATTCGGTGTTATGTCGATCTGAATTTGCGAGAACACATCGTAGTAAGACGGTTTGCCGAATGTTGGATCGATAACGAGATCCAGGTTGCCGCGCCGCGCCGAAAAAAGCCAACGCGTATCGTTTTTACTGCTGGCGAACAACAGTGACGTATTGAATACGCTCACACCGATCTCGGTATAGCGCGGCTTCTCGGCGTCCAGCGACTCCATCAACACCAGGCCGCTCATGCGATCGCCAAAACGGACCGGGAAACCGCCCGTGTACACCTCAACGCCCTCAATAGCCCGGGAATCGATCGCGCTGAAAATATTTTGATAGTCGCGGACATGAAACGGGTCGAACAGGCGGTGACCATTCAGGATGATGCCGACTTCGCTTTGCTCACCGCCGCGAAAATGTGCGCGCGCCGATGCTCCGCTTGCGGCGGCCCCGGGTAAGCGATGCGTTATCCGTACCGGGTCTTCGCCAACGTCGGGCATGTTCTGGATCGTTCGCTGATCGATCTGAAAGTTCGATGAGGACATGTCCCGTGAAATCTCATAACGACTTGCCGACACGGTGATGTTTTCGATTTCCAGTGCTTCGGGTCGTGCTGCGGCGGTTTCGGCGGCGCTGGAGACGACGTCGGCGGCCATTCTAACGACGAGATACACGCCCGTGTCCAGTTGCAGCGTCAACTTATGAGGCGCAAGAATTTCGTCAGCGATGGACAGCGGGTCGCCGTCGGGTGGTTCGGTTTCTACCTTAAGAGTCGCAGGAACGAGCCGGGAGCTGTAGGCGATTGCGATCCCGGAAGCACGAATTTCATCCAGTACAGACGCGACCGTTCGCCCTGCGTAGGATGCAGGCGCAGAGCCAACTGCCTGGGCAGAGGCTTGAGGCAGTGTTGCTACA
>Ga0255056_10000340_pt1 | contig 13510 bp, 13 predicted proteins | sample Cases_109_1_MG_FD_183639 | JGI IMG/M metagenome (GOLD analysis project Ga0255056, IMG submission 183639) | Seawater microbial communities from Amundsen Gulf, Northwest Territories, Canada - Cases_109_1 | ecosystem: Environmental > Aquatic > Marine > Gulf | place: Canada: Northwest Territories... | reverse complement strand
AGTCTTTTAATTCTTTGCCCTGTTGGTTCAGAGTTTTATTCGCGCTTTTGATATCGCGCTTCAGGGCTTTACCCAGACGTTCTGCCTCTTCCTGTGATAGTTGGTGGATGTCGTGGGCCAGGGATTGTGCATTAAGCACCATTTCATCGATGGTAGGTTTAAGCGCTTCTTCGGCTTCGTGGATGGTCTGGCTAACATTATCGACCATATGGTCGAATGCTTTGATAAGCTTCTTACTATCGGATTTGATATCCATGCGCCATTATTAACCTAATCCCTGTTTGAACTCAAGATTCTGTAATGCTATGTTCGCAGCCTGTCACATTGCCAGGGCAAGTTTACCACGATTGACTAGCTGAACTAGACGAATGAATATTGCTGTTGAAAATCTTTCGGGAAATAACATTTTACGATGGTGGCAACGACTCAGCTCGCTGCCGGCCGGATCATTGCTGTTCAGCCGCCTTCTAGGCTGGTATGCACCCTATAGCGGCACGATTGGTTCCAGGGTCGAGGAGTTGCGACCAGGCTTTGCGAAGGTTTCTCTGGGTGATCGTCGCAGTATTCGTAACCACCTCAAGTCCATTCACGCAATCGCGGTGATGAATCTCGGTGAGATAACCACCGGCCTGGCTGTGCTGACCGCCTTACCATCGGATATGCGAGGAATCGTACTTGGCCTGCAGGCTGAATATTTGAAAAAGTCGCGGGGAACATTAACGGCTAAAGCCAGTTTCGAAATGCCAGCCCAAATTGGTGACGATACCTCCTGCGAAGTGAAAACCGAGATAATAGACGGGAGCGGCGACGTGGTCGCGGTAGTACGAGCAACCTGGTTATTAGGATATAAACAGTCGGCATGACCGAGCTTCGTTTTCCGCCAGCAGCGCGGCAATTTATCGATGCCTTAGGCATCCAGTATCCAGTTATCGGTGGCCCGATGTATCCTTGCAGTAATCCGGAACTGGTCTCGGCGGTTTCGGCAGCCGGTGGTCTCGGGGTGATGCAACCGATATCGCTGACCTATGTACATGGGCATGATTTTCGTCAGGGCATCAGGCTAATGCAAAAATTGGCCGGAAAGCCGATCGGCATGAATGCATTGATCGAAAAATCATCGAAAAAATATCAACAACGCATGTCTCAGTGGATCGATGTTGCCCTCGAAGAGGGAATTCGTTTTTTTGTTACATCTCTCGGAAAACCCGACTGGGTTGCCGAGAGGGTACACGCGGTGGGTGGCCTTGTTTATCACGATGTGACCGAGTTGAAATGGGCCAAAATCGGACTCGACAATGGTGCCGATGGATTGATTTGTGTAAATAACAGGGCAGGAGGCCACGCTGGAGAAAAGAGTATGCAGCAATTGTATGATGAGCTACAGCAACTGGATGTGCCACTGGTCTGCGCAGGTGGGGTTGGCGAGGCCGACGGATTTAACCAGGCGCTGGACCTGGGATACTCTGCCTGCCAGTTGGGTACTCGATTTATCGCCAGCCAGGAATGTCTTGCCAGTACTGTTTACAAGCAGGCGATTGTTGATTCCAATGAATCGGATATCGTATTGTCGGAGAGGATTACCGGTATACCGGTCTCTATAATTAATACCGACTATATCAAACGCAGCGGATTGAAGTCCGGATGGTTCGCCAGATGGATGTTGTCTGGTAACAAAACCAAACATTGGATGCGCACGATATATGCCCTGAAATCGATCTGGCAACTGAAAAAATCTTCACTCGACGAGAGTGGCAAACATGATTACTGGCAGGCTGGTAAGAGTGTTGCCGGTATCAATTCGATTGAAACCTGCGACACTATTATTCAGAATTTGATAAATGCTAATTAATAATATGACCTGCCGGGGAAAATAATGAAAACCACTTTGATCTATGTTCACGACCCGATGTGCAGCTGGTGTTGGGGGTTTACGAATGTGTACGAGCAATTGCTCGATCAACTGCCTGCTGAGATTAAAGTTCGACGACTGCTGGGTGGCCTGGCGCCGGATTCGGATGTGCCGATGCCGGAATCGATGCAGGCGATGTTACAGGAAACCTGGCGTCGGATTGAAACGATGATTCCCGGCAAACAGTTTAATTTCGATTTCTGGCGTCAGTGCTCGCCAAGACGCTCGACTTATCCGGCCTGCAGGGCCGTCATCGCTGCACGTGAGCAAGGTGAACAGTATGACCCAATCATGACGCGAGCGATTCAACAGGGGTATTATCAGCAGGCGAGGAATCCCTCGGATAATGAGACTTTGATCGAACTGGCGGAAGAGATTGGGCTGGATTCAGAGCGCTTTGCCAGACAGTTGCTCGATCCCCAGACACACCAGAAATTACTGGATGAGATTAGCTCGGGGCGTTCAATCGGTCTCGATAGTTTTCCCAGCCTGATGCTGGAGCGGAACGGTCAGTACCTACCTATCCTGGCCAATTACACCAACGTAGATCTAATTTTAAGCCAGATCAACACCAGCCTGGATTCCCTCCAGTAACTTATTCTCGAATTTTATCCCTGGTACAGTAACTAGATCTCAGGAACAGTGTAGGGCATATTAATCGAAGTGATTGCAAGCTGAGACTGATTCATTAAACAAAGCTCATTGTTAGTTGCCTTTTTAATCTGTGCAATAAAAAGGCAATAGCAGATACCTTCTTCATCGATCACTGCATCTACAACTTTGCCACTCCCATCGGCGGACTGGGCACCCCGCGCAATAATATCGTCCCCCGGCAATGGGCATTGATCGGTTTTAAAACTTGTCAGAAACAGCCGCCTTTTTAGCTTCCCGAGATAATGCATACGTGCAATTATTTCCTGCCCCGGAAAACAACCTTTCTTGAAGCTGACGCCTTCGAGTAGATCAAGGTTTGCCATCTGCAGCACAAACTCTTCAGAAGTCTGTGGATAGATGGTGGGTATTCCAGATTTTATTTGCGATAAACGCCACGCGTCAAAATTAGCAACTTGTAGATGTTGCTTAAATTCGTTCCACATTGATCTCGCTTCATCGGCTGACAGGCATAGCACCAGGTAGCGTTTTTGTTGGTCAAGACTACCGAGTCGCAACGAAATCAGACTGTCGTTTTGTATCACTCGACCTTCCAGTTCTGGTAAGTCTGGATGCTTGATAATGTCTCTGTTGTCTGTTTGAAGCGCGAAACGGGCAAAGTGGTCGGAGGCATTAGCCAGCGATACCTTTGCCTGAATGACAAACATCTGTAATCGTTGCAGTAGGGCCTCCACCATCGAAATCGAGGTGATCAGGATAAAGCCGTTGGAGATTCGGACGACCTGGAAAATTGACAGCATTCGACCCTTGGCGGTTGAATAGGAACTGAGCTGAAATCGGGATTCATCGATTTGGTTAATATCATTACTCAGCTGGTTTTGTAAAAAACTCTCGGCGTCGTCGCCGTTCACCAGGATCAAACCCAGTTCGCTGGCATCACAGATGAAATTCCTAGATGCTGTTTTTGCGGATTGTGACTCTGTGAATTCCTGCCAGTGTTTCATTATGCCTTGCTCTGTTGTTGCTGGATTGCCCAATCAATATGCTCCTGGATGAAGCGGTTGTGTTGCGCATAATTTGATTGAAGACTGCTTATTATATGCGGCTCATAGTCAGCATTTCCAAGTGCTATGACAATATTTCGAAGCCAGCTCTGGTATCCGATGCGGCGTATCGCCGACCCCTGCATTTTTAATTCGAAGTCTTCTTTGCTCCAACTATAACAGTCGAGTAAAGAAATCTTATCGAGTCCATGCCGGGGTTGAAAATCAATCTCCCGGCTTAATCGCGCAAAACGGTTCCATGGACAAACCAACTGGCAATCGTCACAGCCGTATATGCGATTGCCGATGGCGGTACGAAATTCGACAGGAATAGCCGAGTGATGTTCGATAGTCAAGTAAGATATACATCGACGCGCGTCGACTACGTAGGGAGCCACTATCGCCTGGGTCGGGCACACATCGATACAGGCGGTACATCGACCGCAATGGTTCTCTACCGGCTGGTCGATATCCAGATCCAGATCGGTATAAATTTCACCGAGGAAGAACCATGAGCCATGATCGCGATGCAGTATATTGCTGTGTTTACCCTGCCAACCAATCCCGGCCTTGGCGGCGAGTGCTTTTTCGAGTACCGGAGCGCTATCGGTAAATACACGGTATCCCATCTCGCCTACCTGCTCAGAAATCTTGCTCGCGTATCGCTGCAGACGCTTGCGCATTAGTTTGTGATAATCGCGTCCGAGTGCGTAGCGCGAAACATAGGCAAGATGATTATGATCTAGCAGCTCGCGTGGCCAGTCACCTTCGTCAATCAGGTAATCAAGGCGCACGCAAATGACAGACAGGGTATTCGGAATCATTTGGCGCGGGTTCAGGCGCTTATCGACATTACGTGCCATATAAGTCATTTCACCGTGATAATTTTGTTCTATCCAGCGGGCATAATTATCATGGTGATGATTTAGCCGCGTGTCGGTAATGCCAACTTGCTGAAACCCCAGGCCTAGCCCGATCTGCTTGATTTTCTGAGTTAATGTTAGGGAGCGAGGTTTTTGCATCGAGTCTGTTAATCTTCAAATTGAGAGGGTTTTATTGGTAGAAACTAAATAGTACAAAAATTCAGGTGATCGGGTGCATCTTTCGAAACCATGAGTACAATATCGTATTTTGCCGAATCCTGACATGTCTATCTACTTTGCTATCGCGCTGGGTGGCTCCCTGGGTGCAGTTTCCCGCTATTGGGTATCTACTTCGACCTATTCCTGGTTAGGCAGTAATTTTCCCTATGGCACGTTGATGGTCAATCTAACCGGTTCGCTGGTAGTGGGTTTTCTGACGGTGGTACTGGTACACCGCTTTGATGTCAGTGATCAGGTGCGTTTAGGCCTGATAGTCGGATTTCTCGGTTCCTTTACGACATTTTCCGCCTTTTCAATGGATACCATCCACTGGATCGAAAATGGTGCGGTGTTGAAAGCGTTTGCCTATGTACTGGTCAGTGTTATTGCCTGTGTGCTGGGTGCCTGGGCCGGGTTAATCAGTGCAAAACAGCTGTTTTTGAGATAAACGGTTATCCCATTGCGGCAAACTCTTAAGGAATTTGGATGCTAGACCCTAAACTTTTACGTACCAATCTCGATACTATCGTCGAGCAACTGCGTATCAAGAATTTCGATTTTGACACCGGGTTGTTTAATTCCCTGGAGCAGCAGCGAAAATCACTCCAGGTCAATACGCAACAGCTTCAAAGCGAAAGCAATATCAAATCCAGGGAAATTGGCAAGGCCAAAGCAAAGGGAACAGATATTCAACCCTTGTTGGACGAAGTCTCCGATCTCGGTAAACGACTCAAACAGGCTGAAAGAGAGCTGGATGAATTGCTGATTGAAGTCGAGGAATTTCTTTTGGGTATACCGAATGTCCCCGATGCATTGGTACCGGCGGGAGATTCAGAGGACGACAATTTGGAAGTACTGGTATGGGGAGAAAAGCCTGAATTTGATTTCGAGATAAAAGACCATATAGAACTGGGCGTCGGCTTGAACGGCATGGATTTTGAACGTGCAGCAAAATTATCCGGCTCCCGATTTGTTGCGATGACAGGGCCGCTGGTAACCTTGCATCGTATGCTGACCCAATTCATGATTAACCAGCACAGCCTGGAACATGGATATACCGAGGTTTATGTGCCTTATCTGGTGAACGAGGCCACATTGACCGGTACCGGACAGTTACCCAAATTCAAGCAGGACCTGTTTCACATCGAATCGGAAAGTCACAATTTATACTTAATTCCGACTGCCGAAGTACCGGTTACCAACCTGGTTGCCGATACCATTGTTGATACAGACGCATTGCCGTTGAAGTATGTCACGCACACACCCTGTTTTCGCTCGGAGGCCGGGTCTTATGGGCGCGATACGCGCGGTATGATTCGTCAGCACCAGTTCGAAAAAGTGGAACTAGTGCAGATTGTCAAGCCCGAGGAGTCGATGCAGGCTCTGGAAGAGTTAACCGCGCACGCCGAAAAGATTTTACAGCTACTCGAATTACCTTACCGTAAGGTAATTCTTTGTGGTGGGGATCTTGGTTTTTCGTCAACCAAAACCTATGATCTCGAAGTCTGGTTACCCGGACAAGATGCCTACCGGGAAATCTCCTCCTGCAGCAATATGCTTGATTTTCAGGCCAGGCGTATGAAGGCACGCTGGCGCAACCCGCAAACTGGCAAACCCGAACTGGTACATACATTGAATGGCTCGGGACTTGCGGTGGGCCGAACCCTGATCGCCATTATGGAAAATTACCAGCAGGCTGATGGTAGTATCCGAATCCCCGAGGTGCTAATAAACGCGATGAATGGAAAAACCGAAATCCGTAATTGAGCAGCTATACTCAATAGGGTTTCGAACCCATAAGCGGGGAATATTATGAAGCTGTTCAGCAAAATGCTGATAGCGGTTCTGGTCATTGCATTATTGCTACCTTTTACCCTCCTTAAAGGCAAGGATGGGAGCGCTATGTTAAACGTCATGGATTTGAATTTCCCCAGTGTTTCAATGCCGGAACTATCGATGCCGGATTTTTTATCATTGGATCTACCCGGTTTAGCAGGGCGTATTGGTAATTCGGATGACGAATCACTGACTGGAAAAGACGTTATTTATAAATGGACCGATGCCAATGGTAATTTACAATTTAGTAATAACCGGCCGCCCGAAGGGGTCGTGTATACGCTCAAGGGCTACGATCCGAACTTAAACGTGATACAGGCAGTCGAAACCCCGGCAATCAGGCCCGAGGCAGTACCGGAATTTGAATCGAAAAAGAAAATCACCAGCGCGAAAGATATCGGTAGTCCTTATTCTATAGAAAAAATTGAAAAATTGTTTGAAGACGCGAATAATATAGAGAACTTGTTGAATCAACGTATGGAACATCAGGCGGCCGAAATCGGCCAATGAGAGAAAACGATGAAAATAATCTATTCTATTCCGCTACTGTTGTGCTTCGTGGTACTAGGCGCGAATGCCGCGGGAAAATTTGCTTTTATCAATCCGGCCGTGATTCTTGCGCAATCGCCGCAGGCCAGGGCGGCAGGGAAAGCCCTGGAGGATGAATTTAAGCAGCGTGAAGCCGATCTTCGAACCAGAGCGATCCAGATACAGGAAATAGAGAAAAACTATCAGAAAGATAGTGCCATTATGAGTGAAGCGCAAAAAAAGAATATAGAGGCGGAAATCATTCAGAAAAAACGTCAATTTCAATTTGACCAGCAGTCGGTTCAAGAGGACTTACAGCTGCGTCGAAAACAATTGATACAGGAATTGCAGAAGTCGATTTCAGATGTGATTCATAGCTATGGCGAAAATAACGGCTATGACTTTATATTTACCGAGGGCGTCGCCTACGCCAGCGATAGCGTCAATATTACCGACGAAATATTAAAAGAACTTGCGAAGTAAAAAATTTGCCTGGTAGTGGAAGCGCTAGACTGGAGCAACCGCTCCAGTCTAAGGTTTATATAGGATTTTCCGGATTTCTAACTAACCGAATCGTTTCCGATCGTTTCGGCGTTTGAACTGCTGGTAGCTGTCGTCTTTCTTTCCTGTCCCGATATCTTGTTTTCAGGTTTGTCAGTAGCCGGCCTGGATGCTTCTTTTTTAATCTCGGGCGCCACATTATTTTCAGTAGATTTCACTGATGTGTCAGCCACTGTGGATTCAGCAGGTTTGTGTGTGACTGGCTGTGACTCGACAGGTTTGGATTCGGCTGGCCTCAACTCAGAAGTCCCTGATTCAACAGGCTTCGATTCAGTAGGCTTCGACTCAGAAGACTTCGACTCAGGAGATTTAGATTCAGTAGGCTTCGACTCCACAGCTTTAGGCTGAGCCTGGGTGGAAACCACCGATCCTGGCTCTTCGGTACCGGGCGAAGTCGACTCCGACGCTCCGGCCCGTGAAGCGACATTTGCCGATTTACGACCACGTTTTGGCGTAGATGGCCTGGACCTCGATGCCTTATCCTGTGTCTTTGTTAATTCAGCATCGGCCTTTGCGCTAGATTTAGCTGGCTGACTCTGCTTCGAATCAGTCGGATTTTTATCGGTGGTTGCTTCAGAAGAGGTTGTTGATTGATCTGACTGCTCAGCCTGATTATCCCTGGGCCGTCGATTACCTGATCGGTTCTGGCGATTGCCCGAGCGACTGCCTCGTGATTTTTGGGGTCTGGATTGCTTCGATTCACCGCTTTCCGCTTTATTGCCCGAACGTTGCTCATTTTCAGGATCTTTAACAGTTGATTGATTGTCTTTAGGTGCTGTCTTTTTTGCTGTATTACTACGGCTACGATCCGAATTTCCGCGATAGCGGCCACGTCGGTTACGATTATTGTTGCGATTGCCACGATTTTGGCTTTTAGACTCTTCAACCGGGATTTCAGCCGTGCTCTCACTGGAACCCAGTAGCGCCGAAATCAGTTTACGTACAATCCCGGGTTCCTTACCGGCCTGATTTTTGGGCGCAGCGGGCGGCTTCTGTTCTGGCGGTTGCACATGCTGCACGGCCGCAACTTCACTGGGCCCGGATTGATTGCTGCTAACCTCAACCAGGTTTATGCCTTCATCTTCAGTGGTGAGTTCGTAGGATTTTTTATAGTTGGATTCATGCCGATGGGTATCGTTGTCCTTAACTCTTTCGATCAGGTAATGAGGCGTTTCAAGTCTCGGATCGGGAATCACAACCACTTTAACATTGTGGCGTGACTCAATGCCCTCAATTTTGTCTCGTTTTTCGTTCAACAGGTACGTGGCGCATTCAACCGGGATCTTCGCCAGTATCTTGCCGGTACTATCTTTTAATGATTCCTCTTCCAGTAATCGAAGTACAGCCAGTGACAGGGACTCTGTGTCACGAATCGTGCCTTGTCCGCTACAACGTGGGCAAACAATTTGACTCGTTTCCCCGAGCGAGGGTTGCAGCCGCTGGCGCGACATTTCGAGTAGGCCGAACCTGGATATGCGTCCGATTTGAACCCTGGCACGATCATCGTAAACTGCGTTACGCAATTTCGATTCAACTTCACGCTGGTTTTTGTTTTGCATCATGTCGATAAAGTCGATCACGATCAGGCCACCAAGATCGCGTATGCGCAACTGACGCGCAACTTCTTCAGCAGCTTCCAGGTTGGTCTGTTTTGCTGTCTCTTCTATATCGCTGCCTTTGGTCGCGCGTGCGGAATTAATGTCGATAGAGGTCAGTGCTTCGGTATGATCGATGACGATAGCGCCGCCGGAGGGTAACGTGACTTCGCGAGAAAATGCTGATTCGATCTGGTTTTCAATTTGAAAACGATTAAACAAAGGGAGTTTGTCTTCAAACTTCTTCAGTTTACTCAACGTGTTAGGCATAACCATGGACATGAAGTCATGCGCCTGCTGGTAAGCCTGGGGCGAATCTATAATTATTTCACCGACGTCGGAGCGGTAGTGATCGCGCAGCGCGCGAATGACTATGTTTGACTCCTGGTATATCAGAAATGGTGCTTTTTTACTCGCCGCGGCTTTTTCAACTGCAATCCACACCTGGCTCAGATAGTCGAGGTCCCATTGCATTTCTTCCACAGAACGACCAACGCCTGCGGTTCGAACAATGACGCCCATTCCTTCCGGCATATTGATTTCTGACAGTACCTTTTTGACCGAATCACGGTCTTCGCCTTCGATGCGACGGGATACGCCACCCGCTCTGGGGTTTTGTGGCATTGCGACCAGGAATCGACCGGCGAGACTGATGAAACTGGTAAGTGCGGCACCTTTGTTACCGCGTTCTTCTTTCTCAATCTGGACGATTATTTCCTGATCGACCTTAATCGCATCCTTGATGTTCAGTTTGCCGTTATCATCCCTGGCCTTTTCCTTGAAATAGAGTTTAGAGATTTCCTTGAAAGGTAAAAAACCATGCCTTTCCGCGCCGTAATTAACAAACGCGGCCTCGAGACTGGGCTCGATGCGGGTAATTTTCCCCTTGTAGATGTTAGATTTTTTCTGTTCTCGGGATGGGACTTCGATGTCCAGATCGTACAGGAGTTGGCCATTGACCATGGCCACCCGTAGTTCTTCCGCCTGTGTGGCGTTGATTAAAATACGTTTCATGTGTGATTCTGCCTTGATAAAGAGGCTTGTTATATGTCGTTTCGAGCTTGTCTGAATTATTTATCGGGTGTCCCGTATCGCTGGCTAATTGTTGCCGCACGGGATCATTTGAACTGCTTATCAGTTCAACGCATTTAATCAGAAAATAGCTGTAAAATAGACTGTACATAAGCCTGGATCAGTAAATTTTGTCCTGGATTAAACCGCTGTAATAGATGGTTTCTAGGACCTACTCTTCAGGAAACAAATAAATTATCGATTTGCTTCCTATTAAAAAACCGTTTTGGTAGTGTATTGCCCAAGATTTAGGCAGTACAATGCTACGCCTTAAAATATAACACATTTTATCTGTACTGCCATCATTTGAATTCCAATAATCCACAAATATCAAAGATTAGCTTTGTTGAAGTCACGGCGGCCCAGGTCGATCAAAGGCTGGATAATTTTCTCTTTAAAACCCTAAAAAGCGTACCAAAATCACGCATATACCGGATTATTCGCAAGGGTGAAGTGCGGGTTAATAAAAAACGCTGTAAACCCGATTATAAATTGGGCATCGGTGATCTGATCAGGGTACCCCCGGTCAGGCTCGGACCGAATCACGATCCGAAAACCTATATACCACCCAGCCTGATCGAAGTTATTGAGAAGGCGGTACTGTTTGAAAATAAGCATCTGCTGGTGATCGATAAACCTGCTGGTCTGGCGGTACATTCGGGGTCGGGTATCAGTTTCGGGGTTATCGATATTATGCGGCGTATTCGGCCGGAAACCGAGATTGAACTGGTACACCGCCTGGACCGTGATACCAGTGGATGCCTGTTACTGGCCAAACATCGACAGTCGTTGCTGGGAATGCAGAGTTGTTTGCAGGACAATTCACTTAAAAAGAATTATCTAGCTGTCGTCAAGGGCCGCTGGCCCGAGTCCAAAACCGAAATTTCGCACGCATTGAAGAAGTTAACCCTGACGAGCGGCGAACGTCGGGTTCATGTGGATCCGGCGGGGCAGAAAGCGCTGACCAGGATAACTCAAAACACTCCAGGCGAGGAATTCAGCCTGCTATCGGTCCAGCTGATAACGGGTCGCACACACCAGATTCGCGTTCATTGCCAGGCTGAGGGTCACGAATTGGCGGGCGATAGTAAATATGGCGATTCAAGTTTTAACCAGTTGATGCGAAAGCGCGGTATTAAACGTTTGATGCTCCACGCCAGTCGTCTCGAATTACCACAAACCGAGTTCAGCCCCGAGATTGTCGTCAATGCGAATGTGCCGGAAGTATTTCAGCGCCTGATTGAGGCGCATGTATAAGTCGCTCAATAAAACAGGTCAAATGCAGCCTGGGGCGGCGGCATTATTTGATATTATAGGCTACAGTATGTATGTAGAACTTCACCTGTGTCGATTAACACCAGGTATTTAAACAATCACTAATTGGAAATCCTGTCCCTGGATTGGCGAGAACATCGATGTCAGATACCAACGATAAAACAGATTACGAATCAATCGTGCAGCGGCTGGCATTCGCTGCAATCAACGAACAACGTCGCTCACGTCGCTGGCGCATATTCTTCTTATTTCTGACTTTTGCGTATTTGACGGTAGTTGGAATAGCTTTCATGGGTAGTGGTGGTGGCCTTGGCAGTAGTCAATTGTCGGAAGAGGGTAAACACACCGCGCTGGTACAGATGCCGGGTATCATATCGATGGGCGAGAAATCGGGTGCCGAAACTGTAATTGCCGGTCTGGAGTCGGCATTTGAGCACGAAGAAACCGCGGGTGTAATTCTTGAAATCAACTCTCCCGGCGGATCACCGGTACAGGCTGCCTATATTTATGACGAGATAATACGCCTGCGTCAGGAGCACGAATCAACACCGCTTTACGTTGTCGTTTCTGACATCGCAGCGTCGGGCGGTTACTTTGTCGCTGCCTCGGCAGATCGTATCTATGTCAACAAATCGAGCCTGATCGGGTCAATCGGTGTACGCATGGACAACTTCGGATTTGTCGAGCTGATGAACAAGCTCGGAATCGAACGTCGACTACTGACTGCCGGGGACAACAAGGGATTGTTTGATCCTTTTCTGCCCGAGGATGCGGGGCAGAAGGCCCACCTTCAGCAAATGCTAAACGAGGTCCACCAGCATTTCATCGATGCAGTAAAACAGGGGCGCGGTGAGCGACTGTCGCAGCAGGCGGATTTATTCAGTGGTTTAATCTGGACTGGAGAGAAGGCCATCGAACTGGGTCTGGTTGATGAATTTGGTACCACCAGTAGTGTTGCCAGGGATGTGATCAAGGCTGAAACAATTGTTAATTTCACACCCAGGGGTAACCTGATCGATAGAATCGCAGATAGTGTTGGTGCAGTGATAGGTCAGCAGTTAGAGAGTTACTTTGCCTCGAAAATCAGATGACTTTAATGCCAGTGTTTTCCAGCATGCTCACCAGTCGAATCAGAGGTAGACCGATCAGTGCAGTTGGATCATCACCGTGCAACCGATCGAAAAGTGCCGCACCGTACCCTTCAGATTTAAAACTTCCGGCACACTGATAAGGCTGTTCGACCTGCAAGTAGTGCTTTAACTGCTGATCACTCAATTGCCGAAATCTGACCTCGAACAGGATATCGTCGAATTCGCAAAATTTACTTGATGCCTGCATCACGCACAAACCGGTATGGAAGATAACAGATTTTCCCTGAGATGCTTTCAATTGCTGCAAGGCGCGTTCCGGGTCACCGGGCTTTCCCAGTATTTGATCTCCAAGCAGGGCACATTGATCCGATCCAATGATGACGGCTTCAGGATGCTGATGGCTAATCGCCTGGGCTTTTTGCTGAGCCAGTCGGCAGACATAGGCCTCGGCTGATTCACCAGTCAGCTGGCTTTCGTCGATCTCTGGCGAGAGGCACTCGAAGGGCAGATTCAGGCGCTCAAGTAGCGCTTTGCGAAACGGAGAGCTACTAGCCAGAATTATCGGTGCTTGCAATAGAATTCCTGATTTAAAGTTGGATACCACTCCCGGGACGGTAAGGCAGAATTAACTTCGCCGACGCACGAACCAGGGGAGGCTCAGTATAGCTATAACTTTGCCTAAATCCATGAAAACTGACTCTAGTCCGACAGTCATGACACCACGACCTTTGTGCGGGAATTTGTTTCCTCGGGGAACTGCCGAACTAGTACCGGACCAATGGATCCGCCAAAAGTAGGCGCTCTGAGGCGACCGACTGAAGAAAATCCTCCAAGCAAGCAAAGCACAAGCAAGGGCATGGGTAAATTCATGGAAAGTCCGGGCTAATATCCATAGACAAGTTTATTC
>Ga0255056_10000339_pt1 | contig 13518 bp, 14 predicted proteins | sample Cases_109_1_MG_FD_183639 | JGI IMG/M metagenome (GOLD analysis project Ga0255056, IMG submission 183639) | Seawater microbial communities from Amundsen Gulf, Northwest Territories, Canada - Cases_109_1 | ecosystem: Environmental > Aquatic > Marine > Gulf | place: Canada: Northwest Territories... | reverse complement strand
CTCCAAATTCAAAACATTTCTTCCAAAGGAAATAGCTGCTAGCTGAAAACCAAAACAAATTCCCAGATAAGGAATATTTTTCTCTCTTGCGTAATTTGCAGTTTTAATTATTCCCTCTGATCCTCTGGTGCCAAATCCTCCTGGAACAAGTATTCCATCATAATTTGAAAGTTGGTTAAAATCATTTATCGATTCAGAATCAATCCAATCAATGTCTACTGACTTTCCTAATTTTCCACCTGCATGTTTTAATGCATGGTTAACACTAACATAGCTATCTGCCAGAGTAACATATTTTCCAACCATTGCAATCTTGACTTTTTGGTCCTTGTGATTAATCATCGACTCTGCTATCTTATTCCACTCGTCCCAATTTGCAGAGGAATTTACCATACCAACCTTGCCAAATTTTGTAAACATAGAGTCCAAGATGCCCTGGTCATACAAAATTTGTGGAACTTCAAAAATTGATTTTGTATCGTGACAAGAAAGAACATCATCTGAAGCAACATTCGTAAACATCGCAATTTTTTTCTTGGTCTTTTCTTCTAGTTGTTGAGTACATCTAACTGCTAAAAAGTCGGGCTGAATACCAATTCTTCGTAATTCTTGTACGCTGTGCTGGGTGGGCTTTGTTTTTTGTTCTCCCACCACATCAAGAGATGGAGCTAAGGTTACATGAACAAAAATCACATTTTTCAACCCATCTTCCACTCTGATTTGTCTTAATGCTTCTAAAAATGGCAGCGATTCAATATCTCCTACAGTTCCTCCACACTCTACAATCAAAAAATCTAATTCTTCGTCTTTTGCAATTTTCCTAATTCTATTTTTAATCTCATCCGTAATGTGGGGGATAATTTGTACACATGCTCCTAAATACTCCCCTCTTCTTTCTGCCTCAATTACCGCAGAATAAACTTGGGCCGTAGTAATGTTGTGGTTTTTAGGAATATCTTGATTCAAAAAACGCTCATAATTTCCTATGTCCATATCACACTCGCCCCCATCTGCAGTGACAAAGACTTCCCCATGAGCAATCGGACTCATGGTTCCAGCATCATAATTCAAGTAGGGATCTATTTTAACACAAGAAACTTTTTGGTTTGCTAATTGTAATAGTTTAGCAATAGAGGAAGTTGTGACTCCTTTACCGAGACCAGACATTACGCCCCCAGTCACAAAAATATACTTTGTCTGCACATTAATGAAATGGGAAAGGGGTTTTTGTATGTTTGGCTGATCAATTCTTTTGGGCTTTTACAAACGTAAAAAAATTTTTTAATTTTTTAACTAATGTTAGAAATTACTTACGACTCTTTTTTATTTCTCTAAAATACAATTTATTGTTGAGAACATCTAGGGTAGTGGCCACACGAAGAAAGAGATCTGACTAATTGAGTAATGATTCAAGGCCACTATACTTTGACGCCTGTTTTTTTACCTAATTTGACATCTGGAGGTTTCAATAAACTCCCAAATCTAATTTCCTTTGTTTTATTCTAATTTATTTCTCAAAATCATAAAAAATTTAAAATAATTACCCTAGTCTGTTAATAGATCTTGTTAATTTTTTTAAAGAATATTTTTTAATCTTCCCTTTTGTGGTATTGAACTGTAACAGATTCACAACTTACAGCTTGAGACCGTTAATCAATTCTATAAATCACTTAAACAGGATTTGTATTTATTTTATCTTGTATCGTAGTATAGCTATAACTGAATCATGAATTTCCAAATTTTTAATTATTTTTGGAGAAACTGCAAACTCAATTTTAGCTGATGTGTTTTTTGCAATCTCCAGCATTTTCATAATTTTTTTAAATTGAGGGTTGGTGTGATACTCTGCAGAAACAATTAGCGTGTCTACTGCTCCAATTTCTAATGCCTTGTAAATAACATCATTTCTTTTTGCAGTTAACCCTTCTTTGAATAATTTTTCATATTTTTCAATACTTTCTGCAACATATTTTCTTCTATGTTGGTACAAGTGATGGATTATTTTCTTGAGAATCTCATTTTCTGGAGTGGAAAAAGACAAGTTTTCTACAAATCGACATTTTTCTATCAACTCCGAATCAAGTACGCTATAAAATTCTGTTTTTGCTTGACCAATTCCTCCCAATAGTATTAACTTAGAATTTGAATCCATCGTTTTGACTTTGTTTGCAACTTTTTTGAAGAAAACATGAATTTTTGTTTGTCTTGCCCTTAGGAATCTTCCCTGACTTTGACCTCCTTTTCTGTGTCTTCCTTGTAAGTCAATTCGGAGTTTAGCCTCTTGGACTATCTGACTTCCATGAAATCTCTGTATTCTTGCGGATTTTTGATCAAGTGTAACTAACAGAACATCATAATTGGTTTTGAGAATGTCATTGAATGGTTTGATGTAAGGCCTTTTGCTAACCATGTAGATGTAAGGTAATTTTTTTGAGGTTCCAATGTTTTTGATATTTACTTTGCCATTTTTTATCCATCCAAAAATACAAAGGGTTTTTGTAAACTTCCCTGCTGAGGAAGGACTCTCTTTAAGCTTTGTGATTCTTTTTTCAATTTCTAATTCTATTTTTTCAAATGGCTCCTTTCTCCTTGTTTTCTGGAGCAAAAATATGGTTTCTTGTCCCTTACCGTATGGATAATAAACTGATACACATGGAGAATCAATCTGTTTTACCTCATAAAGAAACTGGTTTAGTGATAACCACTCTGCGGAGGCGATCTCAGAAGAACCAGTGTTGTTTTTCACTAGTTTGGTTTATTGTAATGGTTATTGAATTTTTGGAAAAATAATTAGATTCTAGTTTGTTTTTTCAAAGATCTGGTGAAAGTAGTAATTTTTTGCTCCAACTTATTTTGTGGAGTTTTTTCAATTAGTTTTAAAAATGCACTCCCGACAATTACTGCATCTGCCCCAACAGAAATAAATTTTTTTACATCTGCCGGAGTTGATACACCAAAGCCTACCCCTACAGGAATTTTTGCTTTAGTTTGTTTTTTTACATCTTTGATTGCTTTAATTGTATAATTTTTAATTCCAGTTTTTACGCCAGTGGTGCCATAGACTGCCACAAGATACAAAAATCCTGAAGTGGATTTGGCAATTTTTCGTATCCTTTTTTTGTTAGTGTTTGGGGATACCAAAAATATTGTGTCAGTTTTTCCTTTGGCAGCATTTAGGTATTCTTTTGATTCTTCAATTGACATGTCTGGAAGAATAAAACCATCAATTCCCGCCTTTTTAGCCTCAGAAATGAACTTTGGATAACCCCTGGCATACAAAATATTGGTATATGTCATTAGCACAAGAGGTAGGTCCGTCATTTTTCTAATTTTTTTTACAAGACTGAAAAAATTGTTTATTTTTGTTCCCTTGTCCAAGGATACAGTACTTGCATTTTGAATCACTGGCCCATCCGCTAGAGGATCAGAAAATGGAAATCCTAATTCAATAATATCTGTACCGCCCTTCACTAGTCCTTTTACAGCAGATAGAGTTGCACGTTGGTTTGGAAATCCCACCATGATATATGATATTAATGCCTTTTCGTTTTTGGCTTTTAACTCTGCAAATTTTTCTTTAATCCTTGACATTTTTATCCAAATAGTTTTGAACTTCTTCGACATCCTTGTCGCCTCTACCAGAAAGTGTGATTACGATTGATTCAGATTTTTTATGCCTTTTTGCAACCTTGACTACCTCTGCAATAGCATGAGCTGACTCGAGTGCAGGAATAATCCCTTCAGTCCTTGTTAATAGTAAAAAAGCATCAATTACTTCAGAGTCAGTTGCAGAGTGATACTTTACCCGTTTATTGTCTTTAAGATACGAGTGCTCTGGTCCAACCCCTGGGTAATCAAGTCCTGCCGATATACTATGAGTTTCAGTAATTTGTCCTTCTTTGTCTTGTAGCAAATATGTCATCATGCCGTGTAGTACTCCCTTGGTTCCAGCTGAAAGTGTAGCTGAATGAAATCCAGATTTTAGTCCTTTACCTGCAGCCTCTACCCCAATAAGTTCCGCATCTGTATCAATTAATGGATAAAATGTACCAATAGCATTTGAACCACCACCAACACATGCAATTACAATGTCAGGTGTTTTGTTTTGTATTTTTTTCATCTGTGATTTTATCTCCTTCCCAATTACACTTTGAAAATCTCTGACCATTACAGGATATGGGTGAGGGCCAACAGCCGAGCCGAGAAGATAATATGTATTCTCTACATTGGTAATCCAGTCCCGAATAGCCTCATTAATTGCATCTTTTAGCGTCTGTGAGCCTGATTTTACAGGATGAACCTTGGAGCCTAGCATATTCATTCTAAAAACATTCAGCTTTTGTCTTATCGTGTCCTTGTATCCCATGTAAACTTCAGACTTCATTCCTAATGCTGCACAGGCCATTGCTGTTGCTACTCCATGTTGACCTGCTCCTGTTTCAGCGATGATTCTTTTTTTGTTCATTTTTTTTGCAAGTAACGCTTGACCTAGAGTGTTATTCATTTTGTGAGCTCCACCATGTAGCAAATCTTCTCTTTTCAGATAGATTTTAGCTCCCCCAATTTTCTCTGTCAAGTTTTTTGCAAAATATAATGGGGTCGGTCTTCCTGCATATTGTTTAAGATAATAATCTAATTCTTTTTTGAAACTCTTATCATTTTTGAATTTAAGATAATTTTCTTCCAACTCTTGCACTGCTGGAACCAAAGTTTCGGGAATGTACTTTCCACCAAACTCACCAAATCTTCCATTTTTAGGATACTTCAATATGCATTCACCAATTTTTTTACTTGTTCTTCAATGTTTTTGCTTTTCATTATGCTTGATCCTATCAAAAATGCATCAGCTCCACACTTTTTTAGATATTGAATGTTCTCTGGTGTTTCAATGCCACTTTCAGAAAGTATTGGTCTTGTTTTGTTAAATCCTTCCAGAACGGTTTCAGTAGTTTTAAGATCAATTTCTAGAGTATCCAAATTTCTATTGTTAATACCTATCAAATCTGCTTTTGTTTTAAGCGCATTTTCAAATTCATTTTTTGTGTGAACTTCCAAAAGGATCTGTAACCCATTTTTATGAACATAACCTACAAACTCGTCAATTTCTTTCAAAAATCCTTTATCAAAAGTGACTGGATAAGTAGTATGTAATCTGCACCAATTTTCTTTGCAGCGTCAATCTGAATTTTATCAATTATAATGTCCTTCATTAGGAGTGGTATGTCCACTGATTTTCTTACTTTTATGAAATATTCTGGTGAACCATTAAACAGGTGTGGCTGAGTTAGAATCGACAATGCCTTGGAACCTCCTGCAATCATTTGTCTGGCAATGCTAACCGGGTCAGTCAGTGTTCTGATTTTGCCTAAAGAAGGCGATGCAAATTTAATCTCAGTTAGTAATGTTGCATGCGTGTGACTTTTTATTATTTGTAAAAAATCTTTGGTCGATTTCTGTAAATTACACTCAACATCGTATGTTCCATCATCTATAGCTATTTGCGAATTGTTCACTAATTTTCTTAAAATATTTTCAGCCATTAGATATCTCCTTTAATTTTGAGATGTCTCCTGTATCTTTTACAAAGTCTTCAAGTAAACCAAACGCCTTGCCATCTTTTATTGTTTTTAATGCAAGTTCTACTCCATCCTCAAAGTTTTTGGCGACGTTTGCTACAATAAGTCCTCCTGCAGCATTAAGGGCTGTAGTTTCAATCATCGCCTGATTCGCGGTATTGTTTAAGACTCCTACAAATGATTTGATAGCATCTTTTTTTGTATTGATTTGAATATCCTTTAAAGCTGATTTATGAAGGCCAACAACTTCTGGATCAATTGCGTTCATCAGCACTTTGTCATTTCTTAAAATACATACCCGATTCACTGAACTAGTTGAGAACTCATCCATTCCATCATCTGAGCGTACTGTCATAATGTTTTCAACTCCTTTTCTTTTCAATATGAGTGGTAATCTATCCAGATATTCTATAGAAAAAACTCCCACAAGTTGATTTTTAACGCCGGCGGGATTCGATAATGGTCCAAGAAGATTAAATGCAGTTCTTTTTCCAATTTGTTTTCGTGCCGAAGAAACATGCTTCATTGAAGGATGGAATTTTTGTGCAAACATAAAACAAATATTATGTTTCTCTAAAATGTTCGAAATTTGGGATGAATTTTGATTTAGATCATATCCAAAGTACTCAAAAATATCTGCGCTTCCTGAAATTCCAGAACTTGACCGGTTTCCATGTTTTGCAACAATTCCCCCTGCTGCGGCAACTACAAAAGATGCTGTTGTTGATATGTTGAAGGTTTGAAGCTTGTCTCCTCCAGTACCGCACATATCAATTATTGTTCCTTGATTTTTAGGCACAACTTTGAGGGCAAATTCGTTCATTTTATCAAGCATCCCTAAAAGCTCATCATCTGTCTCTCCTTTTTCAGCCAGAGTAGAAAGAAATGAAACGTTTTCAGCATCTGTTGTTTTTCCTGAAAAAATGTCTATCATTACTACATTTACTTCATCGTATGACAGGTCCGTTTTTTCTTCTAGTTTTTTAATCAATTTTGAAATCATTTTGTATCTTTCACCTGTCTTATGAAATTGGCAAGGATCTTTTTTCCATCTTCAGTCATTATTGACTCTGGATGGAATTGTACTCCCTCGATAAGGTATTCTTTATGTCGAACGGCCATTACTTCTCCGTCATCTTCAGCAGTTGCTGTAACTTCTAGTATTTCTGGTATGATTGTTTTATCTCCAACCAGTGAATGATATCTTGTTGCCCTAAATGGATTTTTTACACCTTTGAATAATTCTGAATTATTATGTTTTACCGGGCTTGTTTTTCCATGCCTTACACGACCTGCATTGGTAACTTTGCCCCCAAAAGATGAGATGATTCCTTGGTGACCTAGACATACCCCCAATATTGGAGTAGAACTTCCTAAATCTTTGATAACATCACTGCATACTCCAAAATATTTTCTATCATCTGGAGTTCCAGGGCCTGGAGATATTACGATTCCATCATAATTTTTTTGTTTTATTTCATTGATTGTGATTTTGTCATTTCGTATAACAACACAATCAACACCTAATTCTCCTAGATACTGTGCGATGTTATACACAAAAGAATCATAGTTGTCAATAATTAGAAATTTCAATCCGATGCCTCCTTTAATGCCTGCAGCATGGCTCCTGCTTTATGTTCAGTTTCCTTAAATTCATTTTCGGCAATCGAATCTGATACAATTCCAGCTCCTGATTGGACAAACCCTTTTTTTCCATCTATGAATATGCTCCTAATTGCAATTGCAAAATCACAACACCCATTATATGAAAAATACCCTATCGCACCTGCATAAGGTCCTCGTGCTTCAGTTTCCAATTCATCAATTATCTCCATGGCTCTTACTTTGGGTGCTCCAGATACAGTTCCTGCAGGAAACACTGCCTGAAATGCATCAAACATGTCCATTTCTGAAGACAAATTGCCCACTACATGAGTAACTATATGCTGAACATGACTAAACCTCTTTATCCTCATCAAAGATTCAGGATGAACTGTTCCATATTTGCATACTTTGCCAATATCATTTCTTCCCAAATCCACAAGCATTGTATGCTCAGCTAATTCTTTTTCATCATGTAGTAATTCATCTGCGAGTTTTTTATTTTCATCGTCGTCGTTTGTTACTTTTCTTGTGCCAGCTATGGGAAATGTTTCAACTTTATCATTGGTTATTCTTACAAGCATTTCGGGTGATGCACCAATTACTGTTTTGTCATTTTGTTTTAGATGATACATGTATGGTGACGGGTTTAGGTTTCTTAGTGTTTTGTACAGTGTAAGATTATCCCCCTCTACACCAAATGCAAATTTTCTGGATAATACAACTTGGAATACATCTCCATCATGGATGTATTGTTTTGCTTTATTTACGGTGCTAGAGAATTTTTCTTTATCCATATTTGGAACGACTTTGGTTGCATTAAAGGATCCGAAAGTATCGTTTGATATTTTAAATTCCTTGAACCTATTTTCGTCATGATAAAAATAAAATAATTTTCTGTGAACATTATCGTATAGTATCCCATCATCATAAATTCCAAACTCCATCAAGGGTTCTGGTGCATCATGTGTATTTGGAATTTTTTCTACTAGTCTTATTGCATCATAATTGACTATGCCAACTGCACCACCCAAATATCTGTATTCTAATTTGTCTGATTTTTTTAACAATTTTTTTAATTCTACATATGGGTCATCTGTCTGAATAATTTCTACATCGTCATCTTTTCTGACAACCTCTACTTTGTTGGTGTAGCCTTTGATGATAATTTTGGGATCAAAACCCATAACTGAAGTTTCAGCTAGAATTTCAGGACCTGTTAGAGATTCAAAGAGAAAGGAATTAGAATAATTTCGAGAAATTTTGTTGTAAATTTGAAATTGGTTTTCAGATAAATCTAGGGGTATGATCTGTGTTTGAGTATTTCCAAAGGTATTCACCCATAAACAAAATTTTGACCGTTTATTATTTAAATGCTAGTTGATATTTTTTATTTTACAAGAAGATTTTCTAGGCATAGGTACATTACCATATTGTACGGTACCTTTATTACTGTCTAGTTGCATATTGATTTATGGCCATGCAGGAGGTAAAACAAAGACCATTTCCAGGAACTAGTTTTCATTCAAAGAATATGTCATCATCCGCCAGTGTTGTTGCATGTTATGTTTGCGGAAAAGGATTACAAGATGGGCATTCAATTATTGCAAAAACACTACCCTCGGGAATTGTTTTGTTTTGTAATGTTCATTACCAATCACAATAGAAAAATAATTCTTACCTCTTTTTGTTTCCTTAAACAAACTCTTTTCGGCAAAAAATTTGTTCCAATTTTAAACAAACTCTTTTTTAAAAAACATTCATAGTAACATTATGGGCTTTTTAACCAATTTCAGAAAAGACTTAGAAAGTGCAAAAAGAGAAAAAGCTGCACAGATTAACGGGAAGAATCTCAAAGGACTCCTAAAAAAATTCAAACAAGAACGAGATAGAATAGAAAAAGAGACAGGAGTCAGACCTCAAATTGATGAAACTACAGAATTGTTTATGCGAAAAATTCTAAATGTATGGATTACAGAAGGAAAAGAAATTGACGAAGAAAAATTCTGGAGAGAAGTTGATTATAACCGACAGTTTACTCATCCAGTTGAATATTATGAGATAAAACGCTAAATGAAAAACATGTAGACTCATGTGCTGATGAAAAACTATATCGTGTTAAATATAATATTCATGTTAAGAAATTACGTAATATTTCACATACTTGATCAGGTTTTTCAGCAAAAGGGGCATGGCCTGCATCTGGAATAATTTCAATATGTGAATTCGCAATACCTTCTTTGAAGAGTCTTGAATGCTCTGGAGGGATTACCTTATCTTCACTTCCCCAAAGAATAAGAGTTGGTATGTGTTCAATTAGTTTTAGCCTTCCAAGTCCTATCTGTGTATTGGCACTGTTTGCAAGAGTTGACTTGAATGCATATTTTGCGTTTGGTAAGTTTATTCTTGAAATAAAACCTTCGACTAGTTTTGATGGAATTCTTGTCGGGTCGGCTACCATCTGCTCAAAAACTTTTCTAACTTTATCCTTTGTAGGACTAATTGCCACTTTGAGGTATTCTTCTAGCAAGGGTGTTGGTTTTTTTAGCATCCCAGAAGAATCAATTAACACCAACCTTTCTACCATGTTTTTGTTTTCTATAGCTACTTCTGCTGCAATGTAGCCCCCCAAAGAGTGGCCTACAATACTTGTTTTGGCATCATTGATAGCAAGCTCGTTTATGAAATCTACCACAGTTTTTCTAAAATTCTCAATGGTATAATCCATTGTTGCAGGTTTGTCACTTTCCCCAAAACCTGGTAGGTCAAGAGATACTGTATGGAAATTTGTTGACAAAGCACCAGGGATGCCAAGCCATCTGTCTGCCGAAGATCCTAGACCATGAATAAATAAGATATGTCTATCATTTCCTTTTCCAGATTCAAGGTATCTTATTTTTAGTCCATTCAAGTTTGCCCAATTTTCTTGCAATACCTATTTTATTTTGGGATCTAACTTTTATCTTTACGATGATACCATTTCTGGGAAGGCGAAAGAATAGTGTCCAATCCAATAAAACGTGATAGGAATTCTTTGAATTTAGAGGTAATAAGAAATTCATGACCTGCACATGCCCCAAGGGTGAACCCCACATTTGCAGCCAGACAAAATATGCCTGGTTTGAATCAAGAACGGAAAGAGACTCAAAACCCAATCAGGAGAACTCCACGTTGATTATTAATTCGGGTGGAATGTTGCCGACAAAATTTGCAGAAAATTATTTTTCCAAAAAGTCTGATGAGGAAATGGATACCATGACAGACGAGATGTCTGATTATTTCCTAGGAATGATTAGAAAGGATTCTCCTGATATTGACTTTGGTGTCCTTGAGAAGAGACTGAAAATAAAATATTTGCATGACTGTCATTCCTCAATGTTTCTGGATGGGCGGAATGGGGTGCGCATAATTGTAGACCATGAAATGGCAGAACCGTGGTCTGTGATAAACTGTAAAACCGAAATCAAAATGTTTGAAAAATGTGGTATGAAAGTTACAGACTATACCATAGCCGTAGGAGTTTACAGTTATGTGGTACAACAAGAGGGGAAATTCTATAAAGAGTTGAAAAAAATACCTGACACTGAATGGTTTGGAAAGGTAGGTGTAGCTAGGACAATTTCACAAGATGTGCTTGGGCAAATTGAAAAAACCGCTACAAGTATTGGTTTTAATCTTGAAGATATCTTACAATTGATGGCTGAAAATGAATACATCACGGAACTCAGATCTAAAATAAAAGAAGATCTTGCTTAGATTCTAATCATCTAATAATTATGGGTATTTTTCTTTGAATTTTTTTTCTGCTAACTCGCTACAGAATTTCTTTAATTTATCAAACCTTGTTTTTATTGTATCAGAAATGTATGTAATTTCTGATGGTGTGGGGAGTCTATCAAATTTGACTAAAAATAGTTCAAATAGAATACCTTCAAGGCATCCACAATAGTAATTCACGTATCCTAGTGAAAAACTAGAATAATTCTTTTCCTCAAAACCGATTGTTCTATAAATTGAATTTTCAGGAGCTGATTCAATGGCATTCATACGTTCAATGGTTCTATCATATGCATAATCAATCAGTTTATCCATTTTTATCCTTGTTTCTATATCAACCAATGTCTATTATTTTCAAATAATTCGTAATTAAAACTTGAAGAATATTAGACTGTTTCTAATTCTAACACATCTCAAATGCCTCGATGTGGTGTTCTTAGCTCTAAAATGTTTTTTTAACAACAATTGCCCAGTCATTTTATGAATGAATTAACAAAAGAAATAGCTGATGGTTTCTCAATATCTAGAATACTAAACGGAATGTGGCAAGTCTCAGGTGCTCATGGGGATATTGATCCTGAAAAAGCCATCAACGAAATGATACAGTACCATAATTCAGGATTCACAACTTGGGACTTGGCAGATATTTACGGTCCAGCAGAATCATTCATTGGGGAGTTTAGAAAAAAACTTGAAAAACTAAAAGGACCAGACGAATTAAAACGCTCTCAAGCACTAACAAAATTTGTTCCAAATCCGGGACCAATGACAAAAAGCATTGTAGATTATTATATCGACAAATCCCTAGAAAAAATGAATACTGATTGTCTTGATTTGATTCAATTTCACTGGTGGGATTACAATAATCCCAGTTACATTGATGCCCTTGTTCATTTATCAAACCTACGAGATAAAGGAAAAATAAAACATGTGGGATTAACCAACTTTGATACAGAACGACTAGAGATAATAAAAGAACAAGGACTAGAAATAATATCTAGCCAAGTTCAGTATTCTATTTTAGACCAAAGACCAGAAAAATTGATGATTCCATTTTGTAAAAAACATGGTATTCATCTATTATCGTATGGGGCTTTACTTGGAGGATTTTTCTCAGAAAAATATCTAAATTCTCCGGAACCTACTCTAGGTGATCTTACTACTGCAAGCCTAAAAAAATACTATAACATGATAAATGCCTGGGGCGGATGGGAGTTATTTCAAGAACTGCTGCAAATATTACTGCAAATTTCAAAGAAACATGGATGCAGTGTTGCAAATGTCGCAACATCATTTATTTTAGAAAAACCCACAGTTGCAGGAGTGATTATTGGCGCAAGACTAGGAATCTCAGAACACAGAGACGATAATTCTAAGGTATTTGGCATACATTTGGATTCGGAGGATAAATTGATGATAAAAACTGTTACCGAAAAATCAAAAGATCTTTTTGATATTGTTGGTGACTGTGGATCTGAATATCATAAATGACAATTAATAATAAAAATGACAACATAACTAGAAACTTTTTTCGAATTCTTTAGCCATTAATTCTAAACTAGTTGTGTTCCCAAGTTTTCTATATGTTAGTTTTTCCAAAGTTTTGATTATGGAAATTGCTGCCCTATACTGTGGAATTTTTGGTTCATTTAATTCCCCATACATTCCAATACCATGAATTTCGTTTTGTTTGGCAAATCCCAAAATTAATCCATTAAAACCTGTGATAATTGATTTTTGCGGTGTTGTATCAATTCCCATATCCTGCATTTGTTTTGTTATCTCCTTTGAGGTGGTGGTAACGAATGTTTTGGGATTTTGATTAAATGACCTATTAGTATGAAACCCTCCTAGTGTATAGATAAATTTTGCCGAATACTTTTTTGAAATATCAATTACATCTTGACATAAGGAATTAAGTTCTTGATTATTTTGCGGTTGACCCGTTCCTCCTCCAAACATAATTAATCCATCTGTAAATTTGTACTCCCAACTCTCTATAGGTACATCAATGTACCCTCCATTATCTATCACATAGGTTGGAAATTGACTTTTTGCAGTTCTGAATTTTCTAGTATGCAAACTATCGTTGATAAAATTAACTACTATACTTCCAACATTTCCCATGTCTTGCATGGCTGCAATAACGATGGGTTTTTCAATATTTGGCTCGTATTCCTGAAAAAATTCCATTACTCTCTTTGTGCATATTTAATTAAAATATGTAGTCTATTTTATTGTGAAATAATGGACAATTCATGATTAATTTTCCTGAATTTGTCGCTTTATATCAAGAACATTATCGCTGAAGATCTCAATTCCTGTATTATAGGCATTCATAGTACTTTCAATTGAATTTGGTTGGTTTTCGTCTATTCCCTTGTCTGATAGGAATTGGCCAGTTTCATGAATATATTTTTCAAATACCATGCCAAAAATAAATTCATTGATATCTTTAATCTGCCAATTTTCTTTTACTGAATTTATTACATTGAAATATTTTGGAATCTGACTGGTTGCAATTTTTAGTAAATTTTCTAACTCAATTTTATCCTCGTCTGTA
>Ga0255056_10000338_pt1 | contig 13538 bp, 11 predicted proteins | sample Cases_109_1_MG_FD_183639 | JGI IMG/M metagenome (GOLD analysis project Ga0255056, IMG submission 183639) | Seawater microbial communities from Amundsen Gulf, Northwest Territories, Canada - Cases_109_1 | ecosystem: Environmental > Aquatic > Marine > Gulf | place: Canada: Northwest Territories... | reverse complement strand
CCGTTTGCGTTCGGTTGTCTCGAACGTAAACGGTTCCGAGCTTGCTATACAAAGCGCCTGGGGTGAAGGGCGTTTCGACCTGCCGCTTGTCGGCGACTTCAATGTGGCGAATGCGCTTCTGGTCCTCGCCTATCTGCTCGCCGCCGACGTCGAGTTGGAGCGAGCTTGCGACGCATTATCGCAGGTGAGCGCGCCGCCGGGACGCATGCAGCGAGTGGTCGCAAACAACGGCCCCGCTGTGTACATAGACTATGCGCACACGCCAGGTGCCATAGAAGTGGCACTACGAGCGTTGCGCTCACATACGCGCGGCCGTGTTTACTGCGTGTTCGGCTGCGGCGGCGACCGGGATTCGGGCAAGCGGCCGCTCATGGGTCGGGCGGCGGAGCGGCTCGCCGACGCGGTGGTCATCACCAATGACAATCCGCGCAGCGAGAAGCCCGAAAACATCATCGCTGAAATCCTCGCCGGGCTTGCGAGCGCCGCGAGCGCAACCGTCATCGAAGACCGCGGGGCAGCGATCGTCTGGGCGATTGCCGATGCGCGCGAAAACGATGTCGTGCTGATCGCAGGTAAAGGCCACGAAAATTATCAAATTATCGGCGACCAGCGCCTCGACTTCTCAGACTACGGTGCAGCGACGGGCAATCTCGCGGCACTTGCGGGGGAGGCGGACGCATGATGACGATGCTTTCTTCGGCAGCGAATTCAATGCACGGCAATTTAAATGGCGGCGACCGAATTTTTGACGGCGTCAGCATTGACACGCGAACACTTCGAACGGGTGAACTGTTTGTCGCCTTGCAGGGACCGAATTTCGACGGGCTCGACTATGTATTGCAGGCCAGCGAAAAAGGCGCAGCCGGGGCCGTAGTTGCAGCGAACGTTGATGACAACATTGCGCAGATTACGGTCGACGATACGCGACGTGCGCTTGGTCAGCTTGCCGCGGCATGGCGCCGCGATCAGTCAGCGGTCGTCGTGGGCATCACGGGAAGCAATGGCAAGACGACGCTCAAGGAACTTACCGCTGCCTGCCTTTCGCAGGCCGCGCCGACGATCGCGACCGAAGGAAATCTCAATAACGAAATTGGCATGCCATTGATGTTGACGCGTATCGACGAGACGCATCGCTATGCGGTGCTTGAAATGGGTGCAAATCATGCGGGTGAAATTGGATACCTGACGTCCCTGGCCGAGCCGGACGTCGTCGTCATCACAAATGCCGGTGCCGCGCATCTGGAAGGCTTTGGATCTGTGGCCGGCGTTGCCGAAGCCAAAGGCGAAATTCTGTGCGGAGCATCGAGACCCGGCGTTGCAATTCTTAACGCGGATGACGAGTACTTTACGCTTTGGGCCGAAATGGCCGCCGATATCGATGTCATGAGTTTTGGTATCGATACGCTCGCCGATGTTCGCGCCAACGATATTGTGTCGGACGGCGGTGGCTCGAGTTTCGAATTGCACCTCCCCGACGCACAGCTTCACGTCCGCCTTTCGATCCCGGGTCGTCACAACGTACTCAATGCCTGTGCGGCGGCGGCCACCGCCACATCATTGGGCGTCGTGCCCGAACAGATTCAGGCCGCGTTCGAATCGGTAAAACCGGTAGCCGGCCGCTTGCAGTCGAGACGCGGGCTCAGTGGCTCGACAATTTATGACGATAGCTACAACGCAAATCCACTAAGCGTGGCAGCGGCCGCGGAGTTTCTCGCAGGGCTCAAGGGCCAAAGCTGGCTGGTGCTGGGCGATATGGGCGAGCTTGGCGATAGTGCGGCAATTTTGCACAGAGAGGTTGGCGCGGCGGCAAAAGCGGCGGGCGTTGATCGACTGTTCGCTACAGGTGAACTGTCTCGTAATACGACCGAGGCGTTCGGCAAAGGCGCGAGCTGGTTTGAATCAGTCGACATGCTGATCGACGCCCTGCGAGTGTCGGTGACGTCGGATGTGAATCTGCTGGTAAAAGGATCCCGATTTATGCGCATGGAGCGCGTAGTGATGGCACTGGCTTCGACCGATGCCGCGAGTGGAGAGGACTGAGCATGCTCTTGTACCTCACCCAGTACCTCGCGCAATTCGAATCCGGATTCAATGTATTCAACTACCTGACGATGCGAGCGATTTTGGGTGCGCTGACAGCGCTGATCCTGTCATTCGTGATCGGACCGAGAATGATCGCCAAGCTGTCTGTCAATCAGGTAGGTCAACCGGTACGCGAAGACGGACCGGTGACGCATCTGCCAAAGGCCGGCACGCCGACAATGGGCGGCGCTTTGATTCTGACGGCGATTGTCGTTAGCACCGTGCTTTGGGCGGATCTCGAAAATCACTTCGTATGGGTGGTTCTGTTTGTCACCTTGTCGTTCGGCGCGATTGGATATGTCGACGACTATAAGAAACTCGTCTTGCAGAATCCTGCGGGGATCTCTGCAAAACAGAAGCTCTTCTGGCAGTCGGTTGCGGCAATCATCGCAGCCATTGCTTTGTACGTCACGGCGGCTGACGAAATTTCGACATCGTTGCTGATACCGTATTTCAAAGACTTGATGATCCCCTTAGGTGTCTTGCAGGTCGTTGTGACGTACTTTTTTATTGTTGGTTTTTCGAACGCAGTCAACCTGACCGACGGCCTCGACGGCCTTGCGATCATGCCTACTGTTCTCGTCGGCGGTGCGCTCGGATTGTTTGCCTACGTCACGGGCAACGTCAATTTTTCGGCCTACCTGGGAATTCCCTATGTAGCCGGTACCGGCGAGATTCTTGTCTTTTGTTCAGCGTTGTCAGGGGCCGGGCTCGGCTTTCTGTGGTTCAACACTTATCCCGCACAGGTATTCATGGGCGACATCGGGGCGCTGGCTCTGGGCGCTGCACTCGGCGTCGTGGCAGTCGTGGTACGGCAGGAGATAGTACTGGCAATCATGGGCGGCGTCTTCGTCGTCGAGACGCTCTCCGTCATCATCCAGGTCGCGTCGTTCAAGTTAACGGGCAAGCGCGTGTTTCGGATGGCGCCCATTCACCATCACTTTGAACTCAAAGGATGGGCGGAGCCGAAAGTCATTGTGCGATTCTGGATTATCACGGTCATCCTCGTGTTGATCGGTCTTGCGAGCCTGAAAATACGATGAGCGCGGCTCGAAATACAGCGACGAAAGACTTCGTGCTTGGTTTGGGCGCGACGGGCTTATCGATCGCGCGTTACCTGCGCCGCAACGACATCGAAGCGATGTTCTTTGACACGCGTGACGAGCCACCGGGTGTCGATGAACTCGATGAGCTTTGGCCCGAAGCCGAACTCCTTACCGGCGCCGCGACATTGCCGACGCATATTGCACGAATCATCGCATCACCGGGCATTCCGGACAGTCACCCGCTGCTAGAGAGCGCGCGTAAGAAGAAAGTGGAAGTCGTCAGTGACATCGAGCTCTTCGCACGTGAAGCGAAAGCGCCGTTCATCGCCGTTACCGGATCGAACGGCAAAAGCACGGTGACGACACTGTTGTTTCACATGTGTCATGCCGCGGGCCTTGATGTCTATGCCGGCGGCAATTTTGGTGAGCCCGCACTCGACCTGCTGGACAAGGAACGGCCCGACATTTATGTACTCGAGCTCTCGAGCTTTCAGTTGCAGCGCACGGATAAGCTACCGGCTGAGGTCGCGATCCTGTTGAACATTTCTCCCGATCACCTCGACTGGCATGCCGATGAGGACGAGTATCGGGCGGCGAAATACCGTGTGTATCGTGAGGCCAAATCTGCCGTTATCAATCGCGATGACGAAAGCGCAGCCGACTGCGTCGAGAAGATAAAAAAGGTCATTAGCTTTGGGCTGGACGAACCCGAAGACGGGCACTACGGCATCCGCGAAAGCGATGGAACGGTGTATCTCGCACGCGGCGAGAACTTGTTGCTCTCGACAAAGGATTTGGCGCTGTTTGGTACGCACAACCAGGCCAATGCGCTCGCGGCTCTGGCTGCTGGCGAGCTCGCTGGCATCAAGTTACCTGACATGCTGCAGGTACTCGTGGAGTTTCCGGGCCTGCCGCACCGCATGCAATTTGTGAGTCGCGTTGGCGCCGTCGATTTCGTCAATGACTCCAAGGCGACCAACGTCGCTGCGGCCGTTGCGTCCGTCAACTCGGTCGACAGCATGCTGGTTCTGATTGCCGGCGGTGTTGGCAAGGGCGCGGAGTTCGCGGATCTCGCAGCGGCCATGGAAAACAAATTACGCGCCGCGGTATTGATCGGCGAGGACGCAGAGAAAATTTCGGATGCGCTGGATACGGTCATGCCGGTGTATTTCGCAACGGATATGGAAGACGCTGTGCAACAGGCGGCGGCATACGCCGAATCCGATGACACCGTGCTGCTGGCGCCCGCCTGCGCAAGTCTCGATCAATACGAGAACTACGCGGCGCGCGGCGACAAATTCGCCGAAGCAGTCGGGGAATTGCGACGATGAGCATTCGTAGCGCAACCTTCCCATTCCCGGCGAGACTTAAAACATCGCTGCAATTCGATCCGGTCCTGCTGACGATCGCCTTAACGTTGATTTTCGGCGGCTTCGTCATTCTCGCCTCAGCGTCGATTTCGCTGTCCGACAATGCGACCGGCGATCCGTTTTTCTACCTTGAGCGGCAACTAATCGCCGCGATCATCGGCGGAATTGGCGGTTTCATCTGCCTGTTTATCCCGATGCAGGTGTGGCGAACGCTGGGTCCGCTGATGTTGCTGTTGGGCCTGGCACTATTGCTCGTAGTGCTGATCCCCGGCATCGGTCATGAAGTGAATGGCAGTCGCCGCTGGATTCGATTCGGCATTATGAACGTGCAGGCCTCGGAGCCAGCGCGCCTGTGTTTCATAATCTATCTTGCGGGCTATCTCGTGCGCCGAAACAAGGAGGTTCGAGAGGAATTTGTGGGGTTCCTGCGGCCCATGCTGGTCTTGTCTCTCGCGTGCGTCGCCTTGCTCGCGGAACCGGATTTTGGCGCGGCCGTAGTGCTGTTGTGCGTCGCGTTGACAATGTTGTTTGTCGCCGGTGCGCGCATTCGCGACTTCTTCCTGTTTTTCGCAGTTGCAAGCCTGGGAATGCTGTTGCTCGCAGTTGCGTCGCCGTATCGCATGCAACGCCTGACCGGGTTCCTTGATCCCTGGTCGGACCCTTTTAATTCGGGTTTCCAACTCACGCAATCGCTGATCGCGATCGGGCGCGGTGAGTGGGTGGGCGTCGGACTGGGAAACAGCGTTCAAAAATTATTCTATCTGCCCGAAGCACATACAGACTTCGTATTCGCGGTCTTCGCAGAGGAGTTTGGTCTGATCGGCTCTCTCGCGCTGATCGGCCTGTTCCTGGCCTTGCTGTGGCGCGTATTCAAACTCTCGGTTCGGGCCGTCAATGCCGAGCGCTTCTTCGAGGCGTATATCGCGATCGGACTTGGCACATGGCTGGGTTTGCAGGCGTTCATCAATGTCGGCGTCAACATGGGCATCCTTCCCACCAAGGGCCTGACGTTGCCACTCGTAAGTTATGGGCGCAGCAGCCTGATCGTGACGATGATTGCGATCGCATTGCTGCTGCGTATTCACCACGAGCTCATTGTCGATGCCAAGCCCGTCAACCGTCGCAGCGCCAAAGGGAGGCGGCGCTCGTGAGCGCGCGTCCAATCCTTGTCATGGCGGGCGGCACGGGTGGCCACGTTTATCCGGCTCTGGCTGTTGCGCGCGCGTTGCAAAAAGAGTCACAGGAAGTTGTCTGGCTCGGCACGCATCGCGGTTTGGAATCGCGCGTTGTTCCCAAGTCGGGTATCGACATCGAGTGGATCAGCATCAAGGGTCTGCGACGCAAAGGCGTACTGGCGCTGATCATTGCCCCGATTCAAATGACCTGGGCATTGTTACAGGCACTCGCTGTCATTTTCCGGCGCCGTCCGGCCGCCGTTCTCGGCATGGGCGGTTTCGTCAGCGGTCCCGGCGGCGTCGCCGCATGGCTGATGCGCCGTCCGCTTGTTATTCACGAACAAAATGCCGCTGCTGGCCTAACTAACCGACTTCTGGCGCGTCTTGCCCGGGTTGTGCTGCAAGCCTTCCCGGGCAGTTTTAGTTCCTCAACCGATGTGGAAACTGTCGGCAATCCAGTTCGCGAAGATATCGCAGCCGTACCCGAACCCGGAGAGCGCTACCCGGGGCGCGAGGGGCCGCTGCGGCTGCTCGTGCTTGGCGGCAGTCAGGGCGCGCTGGCACTCAACAAAACCGTTCCTGCGGCGCTCGGATTGTTGCCCGAGGAAGTTCGGCCCGTCGTGCGGCATCAATGCGGGGAACGCACGATCGAAACGGCGCGCAATGGCTATGCCGACAGCGGAATCGAAGTTGAGTTACAGCCGTTCATTGACGACATGGCATCGGCATACGCATGGGCGGACCTTGTCGTGTGCCGGGCTGGCGCATTGACGGTGGCAGAACTTTGCGCCGTCGGCTTGCCCGCATTGTTCGTGCCGTACCCGTCAGCCGTTGACGATCACCAAACGGCGAACGCGCGACCGATGACCGATGCCGGCGCGGCGCAAATCATTCAGGAAGCGGATCTGAACGATCAATCCTTGTCGACGCTTCTCAAGGAATTTCTCAGCGAGAGATCGGCATTACAAGCTCGCGCCGTCAGGGCGCGAGCATTATCCACGCCAGAGTCTGTGAATCGTATTACGACTATCTGCCTTGAGGCAGCGGGAGTGACGTCGTGATCACGCGGATGAGACGTATCCACACTGTCCATTTCGTCGGCATCGGTGGCTCCGGCATGTCCGGCATCGCCGAAGTGATGTTGAGCCTCGGCTATGCCGTGCAAGGCTCGGACCTGAAGTCCGGCAGACAAACGACGCGCCTTGAAAAGCAGGGCGCTACCGTATTCATCGGCCACGCTGCAGACAATATCGAGAATGCAGACGCAGTTGTCGTCTCCAGCGCGGTCGATGAAACCAATCCTGAAGTGGTCGCGGCGCGTGAGAAAGTGATGCCGGTTGTGCAACGAGCCGAAATGCTCGCCGAACTCATGCGCTTTCGCTATTCAATCGCGGTCTCGGGAACGCATGGCAAAACCACAACGACGAGCCTGGTTGCAAGTATCCTGGCCGAGGGTGGTCTTGATCCGACGTTCGTCATTGGCGGCCGGCTAAAGAGCGCGGATGCCAATGCCCGCTTGGGCCAAGGCGACTACCTCGTTGCCGAAGCCGACGAGTCGGACGCCTCGTTCGTGCATTTGAAGCCGATGCTCGCCATCGTAACCAATATTGATGCCGATCACATGGCGACCTACGACGGTGACATTGAACGCCTGCGCGCGGGATTCATCGAGTTCCTGCACAACCTGCCATTTTATGGTCTGGCGATAGTTTGCATCGATGACGCGGGCGTCAACGAAGTGATCGGCGATATCGGCAGGACGGTCCTGACTTACGGTCTCGACGAAGCGGCCGACATTCGCGCAGAGAACATTCACTACGAGGAGGGCCTGACCCGATTCGATGTCATACGCTCGGGCGATCAGGCGCCGTTGCAAATTTCGCTCGGTCTGCCCGGTCTGCATAACGTTCTAAATGCTCTCGCCGCGATCGCGGTCGCCGACGAGTTGCAGGTCAGCGATGACGCGGTCGTCAAGTCGCTGCAGGAATTCGAAGGTATCGACCGTCGCTTCCAGAGTCTCGGCGAAATCGAAACGGCGGCGGGCAAAGTGTTGCTGATCGATGACTATGGTCATCATCCGACCGAAATCGCAGCGACACTCGCGGCGGCAAAAAACGGCTGGCCCGGAAAACGTGTCGTGCTGGTATTTCAACCGCACCGTTACACGCGAACTCGCGACCTGATGGACGACTTCGCCCAGGTTCTCTCGGACGCGGATGTTCTCATTGTTCTCGATGTGTATGCGGCCGGCGAGGCGCCGATAACGGGCGCCGATGGCCGCGCGATTGCCCGCGCCGTGCGTTCGCGTGGCTCCGTTGAGCCAGTGTTCGTTGAGTCGCTTGATGATCTTGAGCCGGTCCTGAAAGACGTGCTGGAAGATGGCGATCTTGTCTTGACGATGGGTGCTGGCGACATTGGCGCTTATGCGGCGGACCTGCCGCAGCGACTGGCGATCAAACCCACATTGAAGGTGCACTCATGATGGCTGCACTGGACAAGCTCAACGTGCAGGGTGAATTGCGCACCAACGAGTCGATGAGCCGGCACACGTCCTGGCGCGTTGGTGGCCCAGCGGAATGGTTCTTCGTCCCCGCCAGCGTCGAGGATCTGCAGGGCTTCCTGCGCGAGCTCGACGACAATGTACCCATATTCTGGTTCGGCGTCGGAAGCAACCTGTTAGTGCGTGACGGCGGCCTCCCTGGCGTCGTAATTTCCGCGGCGAAAATTCTTAAGGACATTGATCAGGTTGACAATTACGCGGTGCGAGCGGGTTCGGGCTTGCCTTGTACTCAATTGGCGCGTCAGTGCATTCGCTGGGGGCTGGGGCCGTCCGAATTTTTCGCCGGAATCCCGGGAACGGTGGGTGGCGCTCTTTCAATGAACGCCGGCGCGCATGGCGGAGAAACCTGGGAACGGGTCGAGTCGGTCCGTACGGTGGATCGCAGTGGCGAAATTCATGAGCGGGCCCCGGGCGAGTACACGGTTAGTTATCGCAGCGTTGTCGGTCCGCCGAACGAGTGGTTTCTCGAAGCGATGTTTCGCTTCGATCCCGATGCGACAGCCAGCATGGAGACCTTGAATACGCTGCTGGAGCGCCGCAAGAGCACTCAGCCGCTGGGTCTGCCGAGTTGCGGTTCGGTGTTCCGCAATCCGCCCGGCGATCACGCGGCTCGGCTCATCGAAACGGCAAGCTTGAAAGGTTTCAGTATTGGCGGCGCGGAAGTTTCCGAGAAACACGCGAACTTCATCATCAATCGCGGCGATGCGACCGCTACCGATATCGAAGAATTGATCGAGCATGTTCGTCGGTCGGTCATCGAGGCGCACGGTATTGAGCTGGTACACGAAGTACGCATTGTCGGGGAGTCGCGGCAATGACGCTCGTTTCGCTCTCTAACGAATCGCGATACGTCGTCGCCGACGCTGCAGAGTTTGGCCGCGTAGCCGTCATGCTGGGCGGCGAATCCAGCGAGCGCGAGGTTTCGCTGGACACGGGCGCTGCGGTTCTCGCCGCGCTGCAGTCGGGCGGGGTCGATGCGCATGCCTGGGACCCGGCCGAAAAAAGCATGCCCGAATTTGCCGCCGCAGGTTTTGATCGTGCCTGGATCGCATTGCACGGGCCGGGCGGGGAAGACGGCGCGTTGCAAGGAGCGCTGCAATGGCTCGGCACGCCGTACACAGGCAGTGGCGTCATGGCCTCATCACTTGCGATGGATAAAGTGCGCAGCAAACACTTGTTTCGCGCCGCCGGTTTGCCAACGCCTGCCTATAGCGTCATTGGCGATTGTGCACACGCGGTGCTTGCTCTCGACGAGCTCGGTCTGCCGCTGATTTTGAAACCGGCAGGCCAGGGTTCGAGCGTCGGCATGAGCATAGTTTTCGAGCAAGACGACCTGAACGAGGCGGTCGAGCTGGCCTTGAGTTTTGGTGAGCCCGCCCTCGCCGAGGAATGCATTGTCGGCAGCGAATTTACCGTGGCCGTATTGCAGGGAGACGCGCTGCCGTCGATTCGCATTGAGACGCCGCGGGTTTTTTACGACTACCGCGCCAAGTACGAATCGGAACGTACCGATTACGTCTGCCCGGGCACCACCTCAGACGCAGAAGAAAGTTGCTATGCCGAACTGGCCGTCGCCGCATTCCAGTTACTCGGGTGTACGGGCTGGGGCCGTGTCGACTTCATGACGGGTCATGACGGTGAGCCACAAATACTTGAAGTCAACACGGTGCCGGGCATGACGAGCCACAGCCTCGTACCGATGGCTGCAAAACAAATGGGCATGGATTTCGACGAGCTTTGCTGGCGCATTCTCGAGACGAGTTTCGTCGATTCAGAGCAGGCGCAGCCTGGCCATAACGAATTGAGGGGGGTGGCGAATGGCGCGTAAACAAGCACGACGTCGCAAGCGGACGCAGAACACGAAGATTGAGCTGCCGAAAATCCGCCTCGCGCGAGTGATCACGCCGCTCGTTGCGGTGCTCATGGTCGCAGCGACCTACCGCATGAGTACGGGTCTTCTCGATCGCAACATCGATTCGATCGAAGTCACGGGACCGTTCCAGCGCGTCAGTGCGTTACAAATTGAGGAAGCGGTCAGCGACGAACTTGATGCGGGATTCCTTGGCGCAGACCTCGGTCTTATGCAGGCACAGGTTCGCGCTTTACCGTGGATTGATCAGGCGCGCGTCGCCCGGCGCTGGCCGAATCGAATTTCGATCCAGGTGAGTGAACAAATTCCCGCGGCCATCTGGGGAGAGCGCGGATTACTGAACGTGCGTGGCGAGTTATTCGTGGACAGTGCCCGCCATATTCCGGCTGAGTTGCCGCTCCTTAGCGGGCCCGCCAACCGATCCGCGGATGTCGCCAAACGCTATCTGGACGTGCGCGATCGGCTGATTCCAATCGGCCTGGATCTTCGCAGCGTGCAAGTGGACGCGCGCGGCGCCTGGGAAATGATGTTGACCAATGGCGTGGAGATTCGTCTCGGGCGCCGCGAGGTCGACGAGCGAACCGATTTGTTTCTGGCCGTTGTCGCAGACGTGATTACAGGTCGATCGAAAGACATCGACTACGTCGACATGCGCTACAACAACGGTTTCACGATTGGATGGAAGGACGGTGCTAATACGCCTGTCACCGATCCGCAACAGACTGAACAGGAAATGCTTGCATCCCGAGGAACCACCTGAGAATGCAAAAACGCGCTGACGAAAATCTGATCGTCGGTCTCGATATCGGGACGTCCAAGGTCGTCGCTATCGTTGGAGAAGTCAATGACGACGGCGACATCGAGGTCGTCGGCATCGGCTCGCACCCTTCGCGGGGTCTGAAAAAGGGCGTTGTCGTCAATATCGAATCGACGGTTCACTCGATTCAGCGAGCCGTGGAAGAGGCCGAACTCATGGCCGGTTGCGACATTCATTCGGTGTACACGGGAATCGCGGGCAGCCACGTCCGCAGCCTCAATTCGCACGGCATTGTCGGCGTACGCGATTCCGAGGTCAGCTCCGGAGACGTTGACCGTGTAATCGATGCGGCGCGCGCCGTCGCGATCCCGGCCGATCAGAAGATTCTGCACATTCTGCCGCAGGAATTTCTTATCGACGGCCAGGAAGGCATACGCGAGCCCATCGGGATGTCGGGCGTCCGTCTTGAGGCCAAGGTTCATATGGTGACTGGCGCCGAAAGTGCGGCGCAGAACATCGTGAAGTGCGTGCAGCGTTGCGGTCTCGAGGTTGACGACATTGTGCTCGAGCAACTCGCGTCGAGTTACTCGGTGCTCACTGACGACGAGAAAGAGCTCGGCTCCGCCATTGTCGACATCGGCGGCGGCACGACCGACATTGCGGTTTTCCTGGGAGGCGCTATTCAGCACACGGCTGTCATTCCGATCGCAGGCGATCAGGTTACGAACGACATTGCCGTATCGATGCGTACACCAACGCAGTACGCCGAAGAAATCAAGATCAAGTACGCCTGCGCACTATCGCAACTGGCGAATCCGGACGAGACGATTGAAGTACCGAGCGTGGGCGAAAGACCGCCGCGGCGGCTCGCGCGTCAAACTCTGGCCGAGATTGTTGAGCCCAGATATGAAGAACTCTTCGGCCTGGTTCGCGATGAATTGCGCAGAAGTGGCTTCGAGGAATTAATTGCGGCTGGCGTCGTCATCACTGGCGGCAGCGCGAAAATGGAAGGCGCCGTTGAACTGGCGGAAGAAGTCTTCCATATGCCGGTCCGGCTGGGCTCGCCGCAATACGTTGAAGGATTAATGGACGTCGTACGCAACCCGATCCATGCCACGGGCGTGGGTCTGTTGTTGTACGGATTCGAAAACCTGTCGCGGCGCGGGCGTCGAAGCACGCCGGTCAGCGGCAACCTGGGCGACGTCTGGGCGCGTATGCAGTCGTGGTTCCAGGGACGATTTTGAAAGGAACTCGGCTACGGCCGAGGGTTGGGTATCGGGGTTAGTGAGTGCCCCTTTTTACGGGTAAGCATGGAAATAGAGCGGAGGTAAGGATATGTTTGAATTAATGGATGCACACAGCCAGAGCGCTGTCATCAAGGTAATCGGCGTTGGCGGCGGCGGCGGCAACGCCGTCGCGCACATGGTCGATGCCGGCATCGAGGGCGTGGATTTCATTTGCGCCAATACGGACTCGCAGGCCCTGAAGTGTTCGCGCGTTCGCACCTCGCTGCAGATCGGCTGCAACATCACCAAGGGACTGGGCGCCGGTGCGAGTCCTGATATTGGCCGACAGGCGGCTATGGAGGATCGCGATCGGATACACGAAGTCATAGAAGGTGCCGACATGCTGTTCATAACCGCCGGCATGGGCGGCGGTACCGGAACCGGAGCGGCGCCGATTGTGGCGCAGGTTGCCAGGGAACTCGGTATCCTGACGGTCGCGGTCGTGACCAAGCCGTTTTTGATGGAAGGTACCAAACGAATGGCGATTGCCAATCAGGGTATTGCAGAGCTTGGTAAATCGGTCGATTCACTGATAACCATCCCCAACGAGAAATTGCTAAGCGTGTTGGGCGGAGAAACAACATTGCTTGATGCATTCAAATCGGCGAACCAGGTGCTGCAGGGTGCCGTGCAGGGCATTGCCGAACTCATTACCCGACCGGGTCTGATTAACGTCGACTTTGCCGACGTTAAAACAGTGATGGCCGAAATGGGCATGGCGATGATGGGGTCGGGCACGTCCTCTGGCGAGGACCGCGCGCGCGAGGCAGCGGAATCCGCCGTTTCAAGCCCGCTGCTCGAGGATATCAATCTCGCCGGGGCGAACGGCATCCTCGTCAATGTGACGGCGGGAATGGATTTGTCGATAGGCGAATTCCAGGAAGTCGGCAACACTGTCAAAGAGTTTGCGTCGGACGACGCAACGGTCGTTGTTGGAACGGTCATCGACCCGGATATGACGGATATGATCCGGGTGACTGTCGTTGCGACCGGCCTCGGTCAAAGCGCGTCGAATGCCGATTCGCCGATGCGCATCGTGCGGCGGCCCGCGACCCAGGCAGAACCGAACTACCACGGTCTCGACAAACCCACGGTACAGCGCCAGCGCGCGGTAGGCGACGGGCTCGGGGAAGCCGCACTGCAGGAAGAATTGCTCGATATCCCGGCATTCCTGCGACGTCAGGCGGACTGAGGGATAGGGAGTATCGCCGTGGGCGCCACTCACTCGTCAGCGGCGAGGACCACCGCTCTGCCGGCCCGGGCATCCGGGCCGGCCTCTAACACACTGAAAACCTTGAAGAGATTTTGAAACGCTGATAGGATTTCGATCGCCATGCCAATGCTTCGACAACGCACGCTAAAAACCGCAATCCGCGCCACCGGCGTCGGGCT
>Ga0255056_10000332_pt1 | contig 13616 bp, 12 predicted proteins | sample Cases_109_1_MG_FD_183639 | JGI IMG/M metagenome (GOLD analysis project Ga0255056, IMG submission 183639) | Seawater microbial communities from Amundsen Gulf, Northwest Territories, Canada - Cases_109_1 | ecosystem: Environmental > Aquatic > Marine > Gulf | place: Canada: Northwest Territories... | reverse complement strand
TGGTGGCTGCCTATTCGGCACTTCAGCCTACCGGATCGTGGATGCGATATTCCCCGAGCATTTTTGTGTTGGCGGAAGTGGAAGAGGCCGAGCCGAATTACGGGAGCGGAAAAAATTAAGCCCCGCTACGATTGCCTCCGAAATTAATTCTCGATCCGCCAATATTCGCCATCTTTGCGATCCATCAAGCCAGTGACGACCATCTCTCGCCGGAGTGTCGCAGTATCCTCATGGTAGCGAGCCAGGATCGCGTTGACTTCCTTCTCGCCGTATTGCATCCCGGGTTTGAAATCTGAGATGATGTGTCGAAGAATCGCCAGCAGTTTTTTCCGCTGAGCCGGAATGGTCTTGAGGCTTCCATCGGGAAGTGAAAAATCTGAAACAACTTTGCGGTCGAAGGCATCCATATCGATGTCCGCTGCGACTGCCGGCAGATCCTCCTTGGATAAGAGGCGACGAGCCATTTTTTCGAGCGCGTCGGTCTCCAATTCGTATACGCTATAATAGCCATCCGCTCGGGCGCTCACGAGGCTGGCCTTCGAGAGTCGTGAAAGATGGTGGGATACGGTCGATGGCCTCAGCTCGAGCATTGCCGCCAACTGTTCAACTGTGAACCCCTTTTGAGACAACAGCCCGACAATCTTCAGCCGATTGGCGTCTGCCAGTGCCTTGAAGAATTCCAGAAGCTCATCCGATTTTGAATTCATATGCGTCTATCTAATTCGATAAACATCGAATTAGTATGACGTAAACACACCGTCCTGTCAAGGGAGGATCCCGATGTCTGAGAAACGTGAGACCTACGAGGTGGATGTTGCGGGCGTAATGCGTAAATTGCCGCTATTTGAAGTAGCGCCCGGCCTTCGGATTGCCGTACTCAACATATTGGGTGATACCGAACTTGTAGAGGCAAGCAGCAAGGCCTTGGCTGAGCAGTTGACGAGCGTCGACTACGACGTCATCGTGACTGCCGAGGCCAAGAGCATTCCGCTTGTATGCTTCTTGGCCAAAGAAACTGGCCAGGACTATGTCGTCCTTCGAAAATCCTACAAGCTCTATATGGGAGAGACGATCGAAGCTGAGACACTATCTATCACCACCGGAAAACCGCAGAGCCTGCATCTAGACGAGAAGGATCGGGCATTGATTGCCGGCAAGCGGGTGGTGCTCGTGGATGATGTGGTGAGCACCGGATCGACCCTCAATGGGATGCGAAAAGTGATGGATATTGCGGGTGCCGAAGTTGTGGCAGAGGCTGCTATTTTCACCGAAGGGGATCCCGATGACTGGGACCACATCATCGCGCTAGGCCATCTGCCGCTGTTTCGGGACGATTAATCCTCAGCCGCAGATTGCTAGTCCCGCAGCGCTCCAGACAACCTCAAACTGACCTTCTACCCGGTCGACTCCGTCCAACTCAAGCCAGAACCAACCGCTAGCGGCTTCGCCCTCCCGATATTCCTCTAGCTCAATTGCTCCGTCTGAGGCGGGGATCCACTCCGTGCCCCCGACGAATGCCGCACCGTAGCCTGAGCCCCCTGCAAGATTGATCCGATTGCCCGTGATCGGATTTTCAAACTGCCAAACTCCGATACTGACCTGCGGAGGGTCGGGATCTCCCAGTCGAAACAAATCAAAGACAATCCCCTGCGCATCGACTGGCGAGCAGCTGGCTTCAAAGGTGCCCGCATAGTGTGGTGTTGGGCTGGATATCGAAGCGTCTTCAGAGCATCCGGCAGCCAGGACAAAAACGGTGAAGACTAATGGGCGAAATCTGAAGGCTCTTGAGAAAAAGACCTCCGAACCCGGTGTAGGCTCGGAGGTCTTGAGGAAGCTAAGGCTCATTGCTACGGCCAGAAGTAGCGCACGTCGTAGTCCAGAGTAACTTCACCATCGGCCGGAATTCGGACCCGAAACTCGATGGTCGTGGAGTCCAGCTTTTCGAATTCGTGGCTGGACTGAAGAACCCGCCACTCACTCCATCGGAAGAGGTGCTCCACTACCCGTACCTCGACCGCTTCGTCCTTGTGGTTGCGGAGGGTGATCTCGAAGGATTCTTCAAGGGTCTTGTCCGATGGTCTGCGAAAGTCGGTCTGGATTCTTTCGCCTACGATATCAAAGGCGTCTCCGACGTAGAGCCGCACATTCTCGCCTTCAGGTGTGTGATCGATGTTGTCTTCGCCAATCAGGAGCGCCGCGCCATCGATATCCTCCTGGTACACCCGCACACGTCCCTTGGGGAGATCCGCCTCGGCATCTTCGGTGTCGAACTCAAGCAGCACCATGACCTTGGGATTTGAAGCGATTCCATAGGAGGGATCAGTCTGCGGATACCCGTAGAAGCTGCAATACCAGTAGTTGTTGCGGCACTGCAAAGCGTCATAGACGAAGAACTTTTCGGCAGGCACCTCGTTGACCGACACGAACTCGATTTGCTTGTTCTCGTTGTTTCTGACCGTCACCGGGCGCGGAATTTCGTATAAGTGGTACTCAAAGAACTCGCGTTGCTCGACCGGCGCCGCGGCCATTTCCGCCTCGGCCGCGAAGAGCGTATCTTGAGCGGCAAACCGATCTTGAGATACACGTTGAAGATCACCTGCGATCAGTTTCAGGTGAGCGTCCTCGTAAGTGGTCCCACTGTTGTTGCGCATCGTGACCCAGCCATCCAAATCGATCGACTCTTCGTCGCTTCCCAGCAACACGACATAGTCAGATTGCCAGGAAACTCCGCCGGTGAGGTATGTGATCTCAACATCGTGAGAGCCGGCCTCGTCGGCCATTAGCTGCCACATGAGTGTGGGTCGGGTAATCAGGCCCTCCGGAAGCTCCGGGAACGAAATTTCTTTGACAGTGCCGCTGATAATAGACACCTGTCCATCCTCGTCCTGCAGAATGATGCCGCCTTGCGAGCTCAACAGTCGACCTTCGTACAAAGTCCCGTCTTCGGTCACCACGCGAATGACCTGATCCAGGTATTTTTTGAGCAGCGCGTTGGAATCCACAAGGTCGTACTGGTAGTTCTGCTCAAGGATCGAAGTTCCTTCTGGATCCGTCAGCGATTTGAACAGCACGCTGGTCGGGTCGATAGAAGCTGCAACGTCTGCGAAGGCAATCTCGTTAAACCCACGCGAGAAGTTGAACTCGCGACGATCGCGCACGAGCGCGGTGCCTTCGTTGTAAACAGTCAAGGCCAGGGTTGTTTCCGCCGCTTCTGCTGAGAAGGCCTGAGTCGGAATCACGGGTTCGTCGGTCGCGCCCCGGCCGGTGCAAGCGATTGCCAATACCGCTAGGCCGAGCAAGGCGACAAACGTGCGCCTTTGAATGCCCAGAGTCTCAAACGAAAATCTGCGGAGTTTAGCGATCCGTTGTCGGATGCCTACCGTCTCAAACTTAATCCCGCGAAGACGACCCATGACCTTCTTCATCCATTGTCCAGCTGTCGTAATTAAGCTTGTAAGCTTCATTTTGTTACCCTTCCTTCCCTCGTATGCTCATAGACGTTCACTGGGGCTCAGGAGTTCCCGCCCACTTATTCAGACTAGGGGTGCCAATGCTCATACTCCATAGTCGAGCGGTACCTGTTCCATAGGCCGCCTTGATATAATCCGCCCGTTGAATCGGGAGACAGACATAGTGTTCACACGTCGTAAGGAAGAACAACGCGTAAAAGCGGAGGGCAGACTGCCTCCCGGGCAGTCACTTACTCAAAAATTCCCCGTGCTCCACTATGGACAGGTGCCGAAGTTTGATCCCCAGACCTGGGACTTTCGAGTTTTTGGTGATGTGGAAGAGGAGAAGCGTTGGTCCTGGGAAGAGTTTCAGGACCTGCCCCGGACCAGGCTAGTCATGGACATCCACTGCGTCACTCGGTGGAGCAAGTTCGACACCGAGTGGGAAGGGATCTCCATCCGTACTTTGGTGGACGAGGGCTTCGTCTCTCTGAAACCTACTGCGCAGCACGTGCTCCAGCATTGCGAATATGGCTTCACAGTCAACATCCCGCTCAAAGTCGCGTTGGCCGACAATTTCCTCCTGGCGACTCACTTCGACGGCGAGACCATCAGCCCTGACCATGGGTACCCCTTAAGAGGGATCGCAGGATCAATTCCAGGACGCGATGAATTGCTACAGCCTTATTTCTGGAAGGGTGGGAAGTGGTTACGCGGGCTCGAGTTTCTCAGCGAGGATCGCTTGGGATTCTGGGAGCAGGCCGGCTATCACAACCGGGCGGACATCTGGCAAGAGGAGCGGCTGGCGTACTAGCGCCAGCCTAAGCAATCTCGGGTTATGCCTCGGGATAGCCGAGCTCGCGCCGGATAGCAATGAGCTGATCGTAGGTGATGGCGTCCTCGAGGATCGCCTCGCTCCAATCAGCCTCATTTCGTAAATCAAACCAACCAATGGCCAAGATCACCCATACGTCATCCGACATCTCCGGTTCGACGCCTGGGGCGGCTTCGCCCCCGATCGGCGTGCAGAGATAAGTCGCTATCCGCTTGTAGGGACCACTATCAGAAGAGTGCGGGGGCCGATCAAGGAGCTTGCGCTCCACTCGAACCTCAAGCGTAGTTTCCTCTAGCATCTCCCGACGAACAGTTTCTTCCGCAGACTCGCCCCGCTCGCGACCGCCGCCAGGTACCAACCAGAACTCGCGCGGCCCGTCGCCCCAATCCTCGCGTCCATAGAGCAAGAGAATTTTGTGATCGCGTACGATCGCCCCCTGGTAACGCGTGTCTCGATTCGTAGTCGAGCTCGGATGCGATTTATCTCCATCGCTCACGCGTCCAACCTAATCATGAGAATAGGAACGAGCATTTCATCAGGAGTCACGCTGCCATGCCTACCTAGAAGCGGATTCTCCTTGGCTGCCCACCACAGGTAACCATCTTTCTGGCTTACTGCAAGCCGGTCGCCGATTCGGCTACGTGTGGTTTTGGTCGGTTCGCCGGGGCCAAACAGTCCGGCTTCCAGAGCATGATTGGAGGGCATCACCCGAAACATTCGCGGCCAGGTGCGAGCGATGTACTCCTCGACCGCATCCATCTGACCTGGCTTGGGATAGAGGTAAGCCAGGCGGTTCTCTCCAGAGGGCAGCATGTGCAGACGGCGGGCAAGATCCGGATGATTGCGCAGCTCAAAGTGGGGATCCTTACGGGTCGTTACCTGACCATGATCTGCCATCAGGATCAACACCGTATCTTTCGCTGCGTCCGAATCCAGGGCTCCAACGAAATCGGCTTTTAATGATTTGATGAAAAGCTCGAACTCGGCGCTCACTCGGTCGTCATTCGGCCCGTGAACGTGCGCAAGGTAATCGACCTCGCCAAAGTAAGACCAGACGTAACGCCGATCATCGGAATCTTTTTCCAGCAGCTGGCGCATGGATTTCCATAGATCGGCCAGTCCATCGAATGCATGCTGTTCGACCTCCGGGTAATGCATCTTTGACAGCCCAGAGCCGGCAATCCTCTTGTGCAGGAAAGCATGGCTCTCGATGCCGGCCGCGGAGAGATGTGGTCCGATGGTTGGAACAGGCAGGAAGGTTTCCGGATCGAAACCGGCATGATATAGAGAGCCCACTTCTCCATCGAAGCTGGCGGGGGCATGCGTGATCATATTGGCCACCATGCCAAATTCCTTCAAGAAGACTTCATAGCCAAGAATCCCATGCTCGGCAGGAGAGCGTCCCGTCCAGAGCGAGGTCAAGGCGGCGCTGGTGGTCGACGGCACCACGGATGTCAGCGCGCCAAGCGTTCCTCTCTCTACAAGCGGATCATCCATCCATCTCTCGAACCATTTAAGACCTACCGCATCCATCAAAACCACGACCACCTGCCTGGCGCCCGCCGCCAGCTCGTCAAATTCCGAAACGTCGATCGGTGGGTGAGGAAGCTCTGGAGCTTCCAACCAGCGACAGATACTGGAGGGGAGGTTCAGGATGGAGAGGCCGTCGTACGCGGGATGAATCGAATCAGCTCCTAGATCGAGTTCAGGTAGACGGTTTTCACGAATTCTTTCGAGCGCTACATCGAGAACGGTCGTCATGGAGTGCCGGTCAGGACAAAATCGACGACCAGTGGGAGGTGATCATAGTAGCCGGATTGCGCGTCAAGCAGAACGTCGTCCAGCTGAAGTCCAAGCTCGGCCAGAGCCGCGTCTGAAAGCGTCATCGTATTGAGCACGAAGGCATTTTCCACTCCCAGCACGCTGTCTGAGTAAATGATGCGGTCTAAAAGCCCCGGCTCAAACGGATCGGTGTCGTTTCTCCACGTGTAGAACTCGTCGCCAAGGCCATTGTGGCTCGGCTCCAGATCTTCCAAAATGGTCTCATCCCAGTCGGGTCGTAAATCATCGCCATAGAGACCCTCATCGTAGATGTCGCCCCAAAGCATGGTGCGCAGATGAAGGTGAGGATCAGTTTCGTAAACGTTGAAATCGCCGAGAAGCACGAAGGGAGTTCCTGGCTTCAAATCCAGCTCACCCCCGGGGGTCTTGAAGTCCCGGACATAAGCCATGATTGCGTCCGCTTGCCTGGTTCTTTCCAGGATGTCCCCATACTGGCCACCGGCTTTGAAATGAGAGCAGATCATATGCAGGTCCGTATCCCCATACTGCTCATCAGGAAGGTCGATAAGCGCCGCGGCCTGGGAGAGGTTGATGCGAACATTCCCCTTTTCGAGTTCGTAGCCTCGATCAGCCAAATCGAAGCGAGTGGCGATCACATTGTCGCGAACGTTGGCAATCTGCCATGGCTGGTCTGCCGACGAGCCCATAGCAGCGGTCAAGAACTCACTCAGCTCCTCCCCGCCTCGCAGGTAGTTGATCTCTTGCAAGCACACCACGTCCGGCTGAACGGCTCTCATCACGCGAACGAAGGCATCGACCCGATTGAAATCGCGCAAGCTGTGATTTTTTGGATCATCATCCGGAAAGATCGCGTCCCAGTTGATGTTGTAGCTCATCACTCGAATGCTCTCTGATGACTGCCTTTGCATAAACTGATAGAGGTCGCTGCGCGGCTCGACCGCAAGTTGCGCTACGGTCTCAGTTGGAGGAACGATCTCAGCCTCGGTCGCAGCCGGAGAAACCTGGGGCAACGCCCGAGTTGAGACTATTGTTTCAGTTGGAGTGACGGGTGTGGTTGAGACGCACGCTGCAAGGAAGGTGAATGCGAGGATGCTGCCAAATTTCAAACGTAAATGCATGGACATGCGCAGGTTATTCTACGACCACATCAGACAAAACAATCTCCCACTGGGCGATCCCAGTGGGAGATTGATGTGAACTCTGAGCTTTGTTATCTACTCAGACTCTGCGTACAGAGCGTTTGCTTCGTCGTTGAGGGCGTCAAGAATTTCCTGCACCCCCGCCTCATCAGCAGCTTCCACGATCGCAAAGAACGCGTCCTGGATCGCGCCACGTACCGATCCCCAGGAGGGATGGTTCGGCTCGGCGATACCTAGTGGCAGCAGCGCAAGCGCTTCAGCCCACTGTGCGTCGTCGGTTGGCAAGGCCCCTACGTCCGTTGCTCCCATCGATGGGAAGTACTGCGTCGCCTGCACCCAATTGCTCTGGGTCTCAGGAGAGGTCAGCCATTGCAGGAACAGCCAGCTGGCCAGATCCGCATCGGGGTTAGTCTCAATCACTCCCAGCATCTGACCGAAGGCGTTTACAGCCTGATCACCAAGAGGTCCCGAGAATGCGATCGGGCCCCACTCGTCTTCGCTGGCGATATCTTCGAAAGCTCCGCGCTGGAAGGGAATTCCAGCCGAGGAACTCGTGGCGAAGAGCGCCAGGCGCCCCGCAAATTCAGGATTCGGGAAGCTCGGAGTTGAGATGGTGCAGCCGCTATCAATCAGGTCTTTGAAGAACATGGCGACAGCGTGAACCTCCGGGGTGTTGAGGGTATAGGCAGTACCGTCTGCATTCATAGCCTCGCCATCAAAGGCCGCGATCCAGGGCATCACTGTGGATGCTCCGGGGAAGTAGACATAGCCACCGGTGCCATCATTGTCCGGGTTGTCGTCGGCATCGTTGGCCGCGCGTGCGGCACAGGCCTGTACCTTGAACTCACCCGCAGTCGTCGGTGGTCCGCTGAAGCCCAGTTCCTGTCCCCAGGTGTGGTTGTAAAAGTTCACCTGTGCAGACTGATGTACGGGAACCCCAACCTGGGTTCCGTCCGGCAATGTCCCAGCCGCTAATGCGGCGGGGGCGATGTCATTCACCAATTCACCCGACCCATAGACTGGATCTGACATGAAGTCATTCAGTGCTGCGATCACACCCAGTCCGTACCAGCGTGTGATCCCATTTGGAAATCCAGCCGTGACGTTCGGCAGCTCGCCAGTGGCAATTGCGGCGTTGACTGCCTGCTCAAGGTCGCCCTGCCGGCCCTGCGCGATCTCCTCAACCGTTATGCCGTACATGTTGGTGTCATTAAACTCGGCCACCAGGGCGGTCATGGTTTCCTGTTGGACTCCGGTGCCCCAGGGGGTCCAGAAGACGACGTTTTGTCCATTTGGATCGCCCTCGAGCATCGACTCCGGCATTGCTTCTTCAGTCGGCTCTTCCTCCATAGGCTCGTCAGTCGGCTGAACAGCCGGAGCATCGGTTGGCTCTGGTGCTGGCTCAGGAGTTGCGGTCGCGCAAGCTGCCGCCAGTATGGATACCAGCAGTCCGAGCGCGATCATACTCATCCATCTCTTGCTTGTCATTTACTCCTCCTAATAGTTGGTTGGGGTTGGGCATTCTATTGCCCACTATCGAAACTGCGTACTATTTTAAATGGCGATTTTATTTCTTCAGCACCTCCTCAGGCATTGCTGGGATGTATTGTAAACAAACTTCAGTGGTCTTAGGAATTAACCTTTCAATCCACTTCGGGCGATGCTCTCTGTGAATTGGCGCTGGGTGAGGAAATACAACACGAGGATCGGAATGATTGTGATGACGGACCCAGCCATGATTAGTTGCATTTTGCTTCCTCCGTCATCTACAAAATTAAACAAGCCGACCGCGATTGGCAGCCACTCATCTGAATTGGTCACCAGCAGCGGCCAGGCCAGTGCGTTCCAGGACCCGATAAACGAAAGGACGATGATCACCATGATCGGGGCGATCGACAAAGGAATAACGACACGTGTCAATATCCGAAAGTGCCCTGCTCCGTCGATCTTCGCCGCGTCGAATAATTCGTCTGGAATCTGGGCGAAGAACTGACGTAGCAAGAATATTGAAAAGACGCTTCCCATAAACGGGATCGTGAGAGCCGGCCAGTTATCGATCCAGGCGATGGGTCCTACCCTACCCAACCAGGTCACGGTCAGCAGGTTAGGAATCATCAGCACCATCCCGGGGATCATTAATGAAGCCAGCAGGACCGCGAAGATCAGGTTTCTACCCGGAAACTCGAGGCGCGCGAAAGCATAGGCGGCCATGATGCTGACCGTTAGCTCGCCGGCCAGCGTAATTACGGTGATGACGATGCTGTTCCGCATGAAGTGCGAGAACTCCGCCGTGGTCCAGGCCTCGACGTAATTTCCGAATTGCGGCACGCTCGGGAGCAGCCTTCCGCTAATCGCTTCGCCAACGGTCATGAGGGAAGTGCTGACCATCCAGAAGAACGGAATTATCGATATGGCCGCCCCAACCAAGAGCACTGCATAGCTGAACAGTCGCCAGCCGCTCAATTTAGGCAGGCGAAACCCTCGCCCCGCCTCAGTGGTTTCCTGCGGATCGAGGGCGGCCTCAGCCATAAAACACCTTGCTGCCTTGAATGCGATTGTTGAGAAATGTAAGGCTGAGAATAATGGCGAACAGGACAAATGCCATGGCGGAAGCGTAGCCATAGCGGGTTTTTACGAAAAATTCCTCAAAGATCACCACGCTGAAGGTCTCGATCGAACCGAGCGCGGTACCCACAGTCTGACGCAGAAGCCAAATGTTGTTGAACGCCTTAAAGGTACCCATCACTGCGATCAGAGACAGGAAATAAGTGGTTGGGGAGAGCAGCGGGAACGTGACATGTCTGAATACGTCCCAACGATTGGCGCCATCGATCTCCGCGGCTTCGGTGATCTCGGTGGGGATATTGCCAAGTCCGGCCAAATAGATCACCACGTTGTAGCCCACAAAAGTCCAGATCGAGAGCATGGTTACGACTATCAGAGCCTGGCTTGGACCGGCCATCCAGTCGGCCAGCAGGGTCGAGAGATCCTCCGGGAACCAGGTGGGGAGGAACGCGTCGGGATAGCCCTCAATCCCGAGGGTATTGGCTGCCATGCTCAGGATCCCCTTTGGCTCGCGCAGCCACCGCTGTGCCTGAACCCCAAACAGCGCCAGCAACTTGTTGACGGGGGACTGAGCGCGATCAGAAAACATCAGCACAAAGACCGCTGCAGTTGCCAGAAACGGCGTTACGTAGGGGAGGAAGAAAATTATCCGAAAGGTGCTCGATCCTCTTAGTTTTTGAAAGAGAATCACGGCCAAGAATATGGCGATCGTAAGCTGTATCGGCACAGTGCCGAGCGAGAAGAACACCGTCACCCTGAGCCCCTGCCAGAGATCCTTGTCGCCAGCGGCCACGATAGTGGGAATTTCGATAATCAGCACCACCGCACCCACCATCAGTACTATCGCGGCAAAAATGCGGACCGCGAACTGGAAGGTAGAGGAGGCCTTCTCAGCGCTCCGCCATATGATCCAGGCCAGGCCGAGCAACGCGAATCCAGATGTGATCGCGATTAGCTGCGGCCAGATCCCAGGATCAACACCAGATTCGACGGCCAGGTCGTATGCCTCGCCGACCGCGTTGTAGGTAAAGAGCAGGAGTCCGACTCCGGTGGCGATGGCGAGCCAAATAATCGTCAGGTTAGATTGATATTTAGAGCTGTTGGGAACACGGCGCCACAAGCTGAAAACGATACCTACAATCACCGCGACCACGAATAGTCGGACAAACAACTGCCAGGAGGGATAAACGGTCTCTGCTCGAAAGGCCTCATTCAATAATCGCAGAAAAAGTTCACGGGTACGTTCCAGACCGCGCATTTTGGTGGCGATGCCCAGAAATTCGGGAAGCTGGAAAAAAACCCATCGCACGAATGCAATGACAATGGCAGCGTACAAGAATGCTGGAATGGCTAGAGGCCAGGGGGATGTCTCGTCTTTCAGCGAGCGCCGGTACACTCCGCGCAACAACAGGCCCGCTCCGACCAGCGCGCCGATCCCGAGCGCAAACAGCGCCAGGTAGGCAAAGTTGCCGATATTACCCACGTAATTCGTCAGCCCTCTAAACTCGCCTTGAATGATCAACCACTTGTGAATGCTCACGTATAGCGCAAAGACAACCGGGAACAAGCCGAAGACAAAGATGAGCAGCATCGCGGGGGCAATCAGAGCGTAGGCAGTAAGGTTTTCGCGCCAGATGCGCCGCCGGCGAGCGGTGAAATAATTAGAGAGCAGAGAGCGCAAATTTTCTAGTACAGCGGGAGTGGGTCGATCAGCCTCGCGCAGCGCGACATCCGATCGAAGTAGCGCGGATTCTTTCGACTGAGAAACTACTTGATCGGGCTCGGAGGTGGATACGCTCACTTCAAACGCTCACCGCAGCAACCATACCGAGAGTCTACCAAAACTCATTGTGTGATAATCGATATTGGAAGCATATGGCTGGAAAAGAGCGATCTGCGCGTGAGCGGATGGTACAGGTGCAGCTACGCGGCCGGGACATCACCGACGAGCGCGTCCTGGACGCCATGAGCGCCGTGCCGCGTCATCGGTTCGTGCCGGATGACATGCAGAAGCTAGCCTATGCAGACGGCCCGGTGCGCCTGGAAAAGGGCCAGACCATCTCGCAGCCGTACATCGTGGCTTTGATGGCGCAGCTGCTTGAACTCGAAGGTGAGGAGACGGTGCTTGAGATCGGCACTGGATCTGGTTATCAGGCGGCGGTGCTTGCGATGTTGGCAAGGCGGGTCTATTCCATGGAACGGATCCCGGAACTTGCTCGTTCAGCTGAGGTGAAACTGCGCGAGTTGGGCTACGACAATGTGGAGGTCTTGGAGCAGGACGGCTCAAACGGTCTGCCGGAGCACGCCCCCTATCTCGCGATCGTGGTCACTGCCGCTGCGCCGAAACCCCCAGAGCCACTCAAGGAGCAGCTAGCCGCCGGTGGACGTCTGGTCGTACCGGTCGGCAGTCAGGAGGGGCAGACGCTAGAGCGTTGGCGAAAAGGGAAAGGCGAAGCGTTCAGCCAGGAGCGAATTGCACCGGTTGCATTCGTTCCACTCAGAGGTGAGCATGGCTGGAAGACCGATCATCGTCCGTTTTGGGCGCGTTAGCATGCGCAGCATGGGACTCGAACCCGAGAATGCCTATGAAGAGGGTTACCCTATTGCAGTTTGATCGGCTTCAAAAAGGCGATCGCTTTGCTGGCCGCGCCATTCATGACCAATTCGGCTCGCAGGTCGTCCGGTAATTCGATGACGCTTACCAGGTCTTTCCATTTGGCTTCTTCTGGAAGCAGCCGAGCAAGCACGTTCTCCGATTTCTCGAAGAACTCTCGATTGAACTCATCCTCTGAATTCTCAAGCGCAACCGCCAGTGGATAAATTCCCGTTTCCACCAGATCCTGGAAAAAGTGCGTGCCGTAGGAGGGTTCTGGGGCCTGATCATCAGCCACGACTTCAATGAGCGCTTTGGCATGATAAATATCTCCGTAGCCAACCGGGATACCCAGCCTGGGATTCTGAGTGCCCCATCGGCCTGGGCCCATCAAAACAAAGGATTCGTCCGCAAGCCGAGCATTAATTCGGCCCACCAACCGGGCGAGAGCCGATCGATCGGCGTCGCTGATATCTCCTGCGTAGCCGTAGGGTGAGACGTAGACCATATAGCGAATGCCGCTGACCCGCCCATCGGGTACCAGGCTTCGGCTGGCGAAAAGCAGTCGGTCTTCGGGAACGCTGGCAGGCAGCTCAACGCTCTGCAACTCCAATTGGCTCTGCGGTCGGCATTGCAATAAATAAAGGTCCAGCTCTTGCGGCGAATCCCCTAGCAAAGCTAAGAACTCAACATCGACCGGCCTTTGATACGCAGTTTCCAGAGTTTCCAAGATGTGCTTCATGTCGCTGGCGAAACTCGAGTGGCGTAACAAGCCACTGAATGTGATCACCATTTCGCTTGGCTGTAGCGACAGCGGCGCGGTGATGAAATCCTGAAGTACTCCCCCTTGATAGCGCTGGCTAATTGAGCGCAAATGAGGCGTCCGGCCATTCAGCACTTCATCGACGGGAACCGTTCGCATTCCATTGGCTTTGAAATCGATCAGATCCACATTGTGCTGGGAGTAGCGACGGATTCGATCCGGGTCACGATCAGGCCGCAGCTCAGGGTGGCTGAGCGCGACTAATCTCGGGTAGTCGTTTCCGACCTGATCGACAGCGCGGGTTCCCAGGCCCCACACCAGTCGCACAAAGCCGGCCTCGCGTTCGATCATTGGACTCCAGCGGTATTGATTTTGAGAAAATGCCACGCCCGCAGCGTCAGGCAGCATGTATCCGTTCATCTGCCGCCCGCGGACTTCCTGAATTAGCACTGCCATGCGCTCGTCGTAA
>Ga0255056_10000331_pt1 | contig 13649 bp, 12 predicted proteins | sample Cases_109_1_MG_FD_183639 | JGI IMG/M metagenome (GOLD analysis project Ga0255056, IMG submission 183639) | Seawater microbial communities from Amundsen Gulf, Northwest Territories, Canada - Cases_109_1 | ecosystem: Environmental > Aquatic > Marine > Gulf | place: Canada: Northwest Territories... | reverse complement strand
AAGAGTATCCCCCATCGGTAAAACCGATGTAATGACGATAATAAAAACATATGGTTGGATTTAATAGTTACAAGCCCGGTCTGTATGCCAGTTCAATGCCCACAACAAATCGGGAGCGACCGAGCTTCGGATTAAAAAGAATTTTCTGTTGGAAAAAATTACTGAGTGTAAAAGCTTCTGTCATATACCAGGATCCGGAGATTTCACCTGTCAATCCAAAACTGGAACGTTGCTTTGCCGTCCAGTCTCGATACAACCAGGGCTCATATTCAATTTGCCAGAGTGTACCAACACCTGTTTTAAATCCAAATCGCCCATCTTCATAAGATGCATTGGTTGCGTAGCAATTCAGCAGTAGATCCACGCCATAGGCTGAGTAATTCAAACCACTTCTAAAGCTGCGCTCCATATAGCCTCCTAAACAAAGATGTAATCTGGAGTTTGACCAATGTTCGTAACGAAGGGAAAGAAAATCTGCAGGAGTGAAAGATTTACCTGCACGAATAGAAATTTGTTGTGCATTTGCAACGACATGTAACAAATTGAGCAGGATCAAAACAAACAGTTTCATGGTAGTTGAATTTGACTACACAAAATTACCTGCGCAATAAGGGGACTATGTTGACACTCGTCAACGGGAAGGAAAATATAAAATGACTTTGATCAAAAAATCAGAAATCATTACGCAGCCTGTTTTGCAGTTCTTCAATCCTTGCCATCAACACATCAAAATCTAATGGATCTCCATAGATCATTTCCTCTAACATGATAGCATAATCTTTTCTGTAGGCATCAATCGCTTCTTTAGGAGGTACAATTTGGATGCTTGGTCTCTTATGCAAGGAATAATCAATACCAGGTAGTGGATTATAATGTTTTCGGTGGTCGATGATGGTTTGATAAAGTGCAGTATCATGAATAGCATCTGTAGCAAAAGGCTGATCCATCATTTTTTCCAGATCATAAAAATGCCTTGATTTTCGAAAGCTGTCTTGTTCTTCAGTAGCCATCTGAAACTCCTCATGCATCAAAAATATTTTTTCCAAAAAAGTTCGACGCGGCTCTACGGCTGGAACATCAAAAACTGTTTCTGCTAATACTGTTGAGTCTATTACTCCTGATAAAATGGAGTTGATGCTACTATTCGTATAAGGATCAATCAATGACCTGGCACTGAGTTCAATCTGAACTGCTTCGGCTATATATTCGACAGGTGGATAGAGAGAGGGATAACGTACATAAATAATCTGCGGATCATTGGGAGATTGTTTCTCTTTCTCTGGTTTAAGGTCGATAGTGAATGCATGGGGTAGCACACCTAGGTTTACTAATTCTGTATGAAGCGAAGAATATAATTCGTTTGATGCAAAATCCGCAGCTGCTTTCCTGAGTTTCTTAATTTCTCCTTTGGATAATGTCCCGTCATATCCCAATAAATCTCTTTTTAGTACGAGGTCTATATCTTCAGAGAAACGCTCTATCAAACTAAAACATTTGCTTAGAGAAGTCCCACCCTTAAAAAGAATATGATCTTTATACTTCCCTTTAAATAATGCACGTAAGACTACTGTCACCCACCAGTCCTTTTCAATCGCTTTCTCTTTTAATCCGGTCACCAATGCAGTCTGGTTAATGGCACTTTTACGCTGCTCATCGCTTAGTTGAAGCCACTTCATTATACATTTTTTTGAAGATCCATAATATACTTTCTAACCCAGCTAGGTGCAGACTGAAGATCGCGCGCTAATGTGAGAGGTTTTTCTTTAGCGATCAGTTCTTTAACCTTATCAGCAACTGCGTCAGTGAGACGATCTTTTCCTAAAGCCTCTAGTGCAGGAATTAACAATGACGATATTTTTCCCTTTCGTTCAAATTTACTGGGAGCAGCATGCTTGAACAGGATCTTTGCTTTTCCTACTTTTATGACACGAGATTGTCCATCTGTTATATAAACATGGTTGGTGGGTACTTGTGTAGATAAACCCAATTGGTTTAAGGCATAAGCACCGGTTGGACGAATTTCAGCATCAACACGTTTTGCAATAGCTATCGCAATTTCTTCTAAGGAAGGATAGATAAATCCAAGTATGGGATCCTTTTTGGGAAGAAGGTACACACCTGTTGTTAAACGCACCAGTTTCTTTTGCGCACAAAGCCTTTGAAGCGCAGCTCGTATGGCTACATCGCTGCCAAGACGACTAAACTCTCTAGGCACGATTACGGTTCCATTACGCATTCTGTTGATGCGGTTTTCGACTGCCTTTTGTATGGATGGAGCTTGTTTTGCCATTTATAAAGTGAAAGTACAAATTTAGGCTTATAAACAGGATTTCTGTTGCGAAAACAACATGGATACGCAACAAAACCATCCAATTAAATAAATCCTAATTAATTATATTTCAATTAATTATAAAATAATTATAAATATTTCACATATAAATTGAAGTTATCTCAAAACGACTGTGGGTAAATTGGGTATCAAATCAGGTAATTTTTATTTTTTTGAGGATAACTTAGCACACCTCGCTGGTGTTTTAAAACACCAGCGAGGTGTGCTAAAAGGCGTCAATTCTTTCATACGAATTGTAAACTGAAAGAATTCTCGAATTCAAGTCGTACCTTCCACTTGCGAATCGCAAGTGGAAGGCGCCACTCACAAAAGGAAAAAACAGAAGCCGGATACGGCTTTTTTTATTGCCCTGAATTGACTCTTTCAATTAAAATCATATACAGGCATTTAGATAAAAGGAATAAGCAAGAACGCCTCAATAAGTAAATAAAAGACATGTTGAATACTGAGAATAATTTTTGCATCTACCCCTTCCACCTACTCACCGTCGCACGATCCACACCCAAATAATCAGCAATCATATACTGCTTGATACGGCGATCTTTTAACATCCAATCACAAAGCGAAGGAATTCTGGCCAGCCTCTCCCTGGCTGACTCCGCCTGCAATAAATAATGTTGCTCCAGTTGCGATGATTGCAGTTCAGTAATCTTCCGCATATGGATATGAAAAACAGGAAACTTTTCAGCAACTGCCTCAGCCTCTATCCTACTGATTTTACGGATAATAGTTTCATCAAGAGCTACGATCGAAAGTCTGGAAGGAGCAAGTGCATGAAAACTACTAGTGGCGCAGGCGATTTCTCCTGCGCGAAGAAAACAGATAATGCGTTCCGGTCCACCGGAAATATCATAACAGCATTTAACCAATCCTTTCTCGATAAATGCTATCCAATCACAGGATTCGCCAGTGCGCAAAAGAGGAACATTCTTTCGATAACTGAACTTATGACATCGACCGACTAGGGCTGCACGAATCTCATCAGAAAGTGGATACATAGATTCCAAAGCAATAAATAGTTCTTCCATAAATTGACTTGTGGAATAAAACTAAATACTAATTAGAATGATTGATTGGTACAATACACCCATAATATTGGTAGTATCCCGCAAATTATTTTTTCTTCGATTTAGTGGCCTTGGATTGAACTACTGCTTTCTTAACGAGGGAACTAGTTTTCTTCACAGGTTTTGTTTTCTCTTTTGGATTATCTGCGAATGCTTTTTCAGGAAGGAAATCTTTGGGTGACATATTGAAATAGTCAGCTAAAGCGTTAATGTGGCGAAGGTTGTATTTTGCAGGCCTCTTCTTACTTTCAACATCACGAATAAATTCTTGCGAGACACCAATTATATTACCGAGGTCTCTTTGAGAAAGTTTTTGATTGAGTCGCATTGACCTTATAAAATCAATAACATACTGTTCTATTTCATTCATGTTTTCTTGTCCAATCATTAATGCACAAGGAAAACAAGTATAAATTTTATTAAAGGGTATATATACGCTTAATTGAAATTCTCACTAATTTGCAATACTTAATTATATACAATGTCCATCAGTAATACTCTCACTAGACCGAAACTTGATTCTAACACGTACAATCTCATCCTATACACATTGGTGATGCAAATGGATCTATCCCAGATTGCTAGAAATTAGACAATAGATTTTTACGGATTACCACAAAATAAATTGCGGGAAACCACCATTTTTTAAGTTTTCGCTCGGCGTAGTATTGTGTCAAATTTAATCTATGCCAAACAACACTCCCCATTCAATCAGCTTGGAAGAAGCGATTGACCTGACGAGTCGATTTCGGGCTAACCGACCATCATTTATGCCCATCTGCGAAACCTATGACAAAGCATCAGTTTTAGAAATGCTCAATGTAGAATCAGCAGAGAAGCTGAGGATTTACATGGGCGAAAAAGCAAACGGAAATATTTGCACCGTCTTAGTTGCAGCTAATGGACAAGGCAATGACATCCTTCCACTACAAGAAGAAGCAATTCAAAGTATGGTAATGGATGAAGATGCACTGATCTTAGATGATGCAGTCAGATGCCCAGAACTCTGTCCACCCTATTCACCACTTAATGGATAAGGAATGACACTGTTCCAGTTCACCCTAATTTCAGCCGGTTCAATCTTGTTGCCCTTTGCGGTAACACTTTTTCGGTTGAGCCGGCTGAAAAAAAGGTACCTACCTTTTTTATTACTTATATGGTTTGGAATTTTAAATGAATCGACAAGTTATTTGAGAATACAATTTGGGCAAACGACGGCAGTTAATGGAAACATTTATGTGCTGTTAAATCTTATCTTATTAATCTGGTTTTTTTATCAAAAAAGGCTAAATCTACCTACCTACATCTTCATTAGTTTTTTACTCATTGGAATTTTCGTATGGGTAATTGACAATCTTTTTTTACATTCGCTACACTCCAACAATTCCCTATTTCGGATGATTGCGTCTTTGCTGATTGTTTACTTAGGCATAGATAAGATCAGCCAGATCGTTTTCTTTTGGGAAAATACAGAAGATAGAATATCTGATCTTTTGATCTGCAGTAGCCTTGTCAGCTATTTTACATACAAGGCTTTTGTAGAATCCTTTCATGTATTTACATTGAAAATGGGCTATGATTTTTTTCATGGATTATGGTTTTTACTGGCCATTGTCAATGTGATAACCAATTGCATTTTTACTATAGCAATTTTATGCATCAAACCGAAGCAACATTATACTTCACATATTTAGCAGGGCTAACGCTTCTAGCACTGATCTCATTTGCATTCTTAGTCGCAATCTACAGGCATCATAAATTCAAAGCGATAGTACAGAAAAAAATAGCGCTGAGAGACATCCAAATTATCGAAGATGAAAGAAGGCGTATTGCAAAGGATTTACATGATGATTTCGGATCGATGGTAGCATCAATAAGAATCCGTGCAGAAAACCTATCTACAATATATCCTGATCATAAGCAATTAATACAAATCATAACACACACTCATAAAATGCTGGAAAAATTAAAAATGATTTCTAGGAACTTAGTTCCAAAAATTCTTGAGTATGAAGGTCTAGCACCAGCAATTAATGAACTATTGTTTGACATCAAGGATATAGGGATCATAAAAGTAGATGCTATTATTGAAGAAATAACAGTGCCATTAGATTCGCAAAAAAGCCTGATTGTTTATAGATTAATTCAGGAAATCCTAACTAATACTCTAAAACATGCAAAGGCAAATCGGATCAATTTTATGCTAAGAGTTACTTATTGTGAGCTGATATTAGATATTCAAGATAATGGCATTGGATTCATTAAGGAGAAAACACGAAAACAAAACCAACATTTCGGGTTGGCAAATATTCAATCCAGGTTGAGCCTATTAAATGCAAAATGGTATTGCAAAACCAAACCGAATGAAGGTACAAACTACCATATCCAAATCCCGATAGAGTCCTTGACATATGGAAATAAATAAGCAGAAGACTTCAATTATTATAGCAGATGACCATGAACTTTACTTAGATGGCTTAGTTAATATGTTTCATAATGAACAACATTATGAAGTACTTGCCACATGCAGAAATGGAAATCAACTAATACAATCAACCTTAAAATATAGGCCGGATGTTATAATAACAGATATCCACATGCCAGAAAAATCAGGATTAGATGCGATCCGAGATATTAAAAAATCAATGCCACTAATTGGGATTTTAGTTCTTTCCAACTTAGATAGCGAATACAGAATAATAGAAGCCTTACAAGCAGGAGCTAAAGGATACATTTCCAAAAGTATGTCCAAAACAGACCTTTTCGATGCTATTGAAAAAGTAAAAAAACATGAGCCGTATTTATGCAAATCATCATCAAGCAAGCTAACCCGAATGATTGTTTCACATGGGTTTCATGATGATGCAAAGTCTCATTTGGAAATATTTTCTCCCTTAGAACTCCAGATAATTCAGCTTTTATGTGAAGAAAGAACAATAAAAGAAATAGCAAGTACTCTATTTAAAAGTGAGCGTACTATAGAAAACCATAGAACGAAACTTTTTGAGAAAATAAAAGTTAAGTCTACAATTGGACTGGTCGTCTTTGCTGTAAAAAATGGACTCTATAAGGATTCAAAATAAGAACCCAATCCAAATAGATTGGGTTCTTAATAGATTCAATATTTTGAACAATTTACAATTAGAAATTATATCATTTTTTCATACCTCATTTTTCTGAAATAACTATAACATCCATCAATTCTTGTTTTTCAACTAGGTCTAAGTCATATCGTTTTAAATATTTTCTAAAACTTTCAATTGTCAAATGATTGATTTCTGACTCTGGAATTTCAAAATCAATATTCCCAGATAATTTTGTTGCATCTTGAAACATTACCTTGAATTTGTAAGTACAAATACCTTTTATAGCATTACTAAATTCTTGGTATGGAATATTTTTAAGGGCTCTAAGGCTTGGAAAAAATACTGAATCTGCATCTGGTAACTTTAATGGAGTTTCTGATAAAGAAGTGATCTTCCGCTCACCTCCCACTGTTTTCATTTTATTGGCTTTTGAAGTCCGAATAAGCTCTAAAACTTTCACCTTTCTTTTCTCAATAGTGGTATTTAAATTAAAAAAAGCATCCAAATTTTGTTTCATAATTCGATATCTGTCCCTTTCCATATGACTAGGGAGGATTGAGTGATAGTAGTAACTATTTTCCCCTCTCCAAACTTGATAATTTGTACCAGGCATGATTCGATATTTGGATTCATCCCTTACATCCAATACAGTCCTACCATAATTATTAAAGCCAAATCCAGGATCATCAATATAAGACTCATTATATGCAATCTGATAAAGTTCCATGATTGAATGTGGAACATGTGAGGCAGGATCTCTTTCGTCTGTAATATATAATCTAAGTGAATCGAAAGCTTTGGCAATATAAATTGCAAAACTAATATTTGGTTCAAAACTTTTTTCAAATAATGATTTTATAAAAACACCCTTTTCAGGTATTCCTATAGGAGCAAGTCCCTTATTCAAAAAGTTATTTAAAATTTCCAAACTAATGCCAGCATTAATACTACTTACAATACCTTTCTCATTAATGTATACCAAATATGGCGAACTGCCGTGTGGAAAATATTTTCTTAAGAGAGTATCAGTTGTAATTAATGGGATGTTTCTTGGAATCGGTAACTTACTCTTTCTTTTCTCAAAAAAGTTAATATTTTCAGATATACTATTATAATTAACCAGAATAATTTGAATTCGATCTCCAAATTTAGCCTGTAACTCTTCCAACTTCTTAAAGCTTTCTAAACATGATGTACAATTAAAACCCCAAAAATCAAATACAACCACCTTGTCTCGAAAATCTTTAATACTTAACTTCGTATCCTTATAATTGAGTACTTCCCGAAAGATTGTATTTGGGAATGTATCCCCAACATTAAGAGACTGAGACAGTATAGAATTAAAGTGAAAATAGCTTAGACACAACAGAAGGCATTTTATAATAATTGTTTTCATATATATAATTTAGGTAACTAGTACCCAGGATTTTGATTTAGTAAATTGTTAATCTCGATTTCTGCAAATGGAATTGGAAATAAAGCATCTGTTTCTTGCCAATTGGTTCCTTTTACTAGACCCAATACCGAATTGGCAAGTCCCAACCTCTTTAAATCAAGCCATCTATTTCCCCATTCAGCGAATAATTCAACCCTTCTCTCTTGAATGATTGCAGAAACAAGTGAAGCCATGTCATTTGCATTAGAGTTTAATAGACCAGCACGATTTCTAATTACATTAACATCCTGGAGGCTTTCTAATAATTTATTCTGCATGGCTCTTGCTTCAGCACGGATTAAATACTGTTCAGCTAGGCGACCAACAATAAGATATTCATCTACAGGAGTGGCAACCCTTCTTTTATATTTATTGGCATATAAATATTGATTACCTCCATTTAAATTTACCCCAATCCAACTAGCCCTTCTTCTATCTCCAATTTCAAAGGCTGATGATAAAGTAGAATGTATGACCATTGATGGAATGCTAGTCATTGTAGCTGGAATAAAATTTGCTCCTTCTATAGTATTTCGAGATTCATTTCCAGGTGCAATTTGCCAGATAGTTTCATTACTAAAATTCTTAAACACCTCATTCAGATTACTTACCAAAGAATATTTACCAGAGTTAATAACCAAACTTGAATATTGTTCGGCATTTACCCAATCCTTATTAAATAAATAAACCTTAGCTAAAAGACTTGCAGCTGTAAACCTATTGGGTCTAGATCTCAAATTGCTTGGATACTCATCAGATAACAACTCGATAGCATCTTTTAAATCGCTAATAATTTGAGAATAGATTTCACTCATTGATGTCCTTGACATTCGCGAGTTATTAGTATATTCTATATCTAATACTAAAGGGACGTCACCAAAAAGATTAACAAGAAAAAAATACGCAAATCCTCGAACAGTTTTCATCTCACCAATTAATTGTCTTTTGGTAGCAGTTGTTACACCATTACTTTTCTGAAGATTTTCAATTATTGCATTGGATCTATAAATCACTCTGTAAGCTGCTGACCAAATTTGGGAATTTATTACTGTACTTGTAGTTAAAATTGAATTTCTAAAAAAGGCACCGTATTCTTGAGAAGTTAGAGATGTTGTAAACTCGTCAGCAGATAAACCTCCATAAATACTTATCGCTCCATTAAATATAGATGGCGAAACTGCACGCATCTGATAGTATACACCATTAACAGCGGATAAGGCTGTAACATCACTAATAAATAGTTGGGAAGTTTGAATAAGATTAGGGGATACTTTAGCATCTGTAAATTTTCTGCAAGAAAATTGAATAAAAACAAGAAACCCTAATACGATTGTAACTAACTTTTGTGTATTAAAATACTTTTTCATTTTAGTAAAAAATTAAAAGGTTAAGTTGACTCCAATCACAACACTTCTTAATGGAGGTAACACGAATAAATTCTGATTTTCTGGATCAGCACCTTTGTATTTTGAAATCACAAAAAGATTCTGTGCTTGAACATAAATTTCAGATTTCTCTACTCGAAATGATTTCAGGAATTTAGTAGGCAATGAATATGAGAGTGAAATATTTTTGCAACGAATAAATGAAGCATCACTTATGTTTCCATTTGAAATTGGCAAGTACTGATTCATTACACCAGCGACCGGCGAAGATGATCCTGCTCCAAATCTTTGAACATTTGAAACATTGCCCAACTCACGCCATCTGCTTAAAACAGCCAGTGGTTGGTTTGCAATATCATACCCTGGAGTCGATACAGAAACATTATTGGTCAAAAAATCATACCCCATTTGCTTTCGAAACTCAAAAAATAATGACAGTGAAAATGTCTTATATTTCAATGTATTCGAAAGTCCGCCTATATATTGAGGAAGGACATTTTGAAAGAGAACTCTATCACTACTATTTAAAATACCATTTCCATCAGCGTCATCAAAGCTATAGAGACCTGTTAAAGGATCTACACCTACAAAGCGATACAACTTTCTTGTCCCTATAGGCATGCCAATAAAATAATTATTGACGTAGCTTGAATTTGAAAGCCCAGGAAATGATAATAAACGATTTCGATTAAAAGATAAATTCATTGAAGATGACCATGTTAATACTTTATTCGAAATATTCTTAGAAGCTATTTGAATCTCTAAGCCACTATTTTGCAATTCTGCATTTAAATTCGTAAGTACATTATTAAATCCTGTTTGAATCGGCAAGGAATAACTAATCAATTGATTATTACCTCTATTTTGATAATATGCTGCTGAAAGCATTATTTTATTATTGAAAAAACCTAATTCTAATGCTGCTTCCAACTTTCTATTCCTTTCCCAAGAAAAATCTGGATTATACAAAGCATTCGGATTTGTGATTGCAATTCCTTGATAAGTATTTGATGTTATTGTCCAATTATCTAAATATCGATAATCACCAATTTGATCATTACCGGTTACACCATAACTTGCTCTAACCTTACCAAAACTTAAGAAATTAAGTCGCTTTGCAAAAAGCTTTTCATTTGAAAATATCCATGCTACACCGATCGCTCCAAAGTTAGAGAACCGCTTATTGGGTCCAAATCGACTAGAACCATCCCTTCTACCAGATGCATTGATGATATATCGATCCTTTAGATTATAAGTAAATCTCCCAAAAAGTGCTGAATATCGATACTGACTAAAATTATTTGAAGTACGCACTACTCCAGCGCCAGATACCGATCTCAGTAGTATATCAGACGAGTAATTAAATGCTTGAACAAATAAACCATCACTATTATTCTCTTGCCACGTCGTACCTAATAGTGAATTAAAAGTACCAAATTTAGTCGCCTTAAAATATTCAAGTTGTGGCTCAATGATCCAGCTGGATTGTGCTCTATTTGCAAAATTTGCAGATGGAAGATTTCCGATATTGGGAGTAATTGAAGAACTAGGTTCAGCACTATATTCATTTGCTTGAAGTAAATTATATCCAAGATTAACTTTAGCGTTCAACCCATTAATTATAGCATAATTTAAATTCATGTTTGACAATAGATTTTTAAACCTACCATTATATATTGCCTGTAATTTAGAAAGTGGATTCTCGCGAAAAAGAACATCCCATAAAGAAACATTATTCTCCCCCCAACTTAAACTACCATCGGATTCATACAATTTAATATTTGGTGGCATATTGATATACGCCGTAAGATCACTGACGTTTAATTTATTGGTATTAGACAAATAATTACCATTTAACTTTATTGAGAATTTTTTATTTGTACTAGTATGGTTAATATTGAAATTTACATTTGCTTTTTCTTCACCATCGTTTGTGGGTAATACAGTAGTTTGTCGTTGATAGGAAGCCCCAATTAGAAATTGGGTACTTGCAGAACCTCCACTAACTGAAATTTGAGCATTACTGATTTTAGCAGTCCCTCCAATGAGTAAATCTTTAATATTGTTGAATCGTGTAGTATCCCATATCATAATATCTGGTGCGTACCCGGGATCATTAATATTTGAACTTGGAATAATACCTTCATTAGCGAATGCTTCACGACGCATCTGAACATATTGTTGAGTGTTTAGCATATCCATAGTTCTAGTAACCCTACTTATTCCGTAATTAACATTGGCACGAAAGGTTGTTTTTCCTGAAACTCCTCCTTTGGTTGTGATTAGAATTACCCCATTTGCTCCTCTACTTCCATAAATTGCAGTAGCATCTGCATCCTTTAGCACTTCAATACTTTCAATATTTTCCATACTGATCAAGTTGAGAGGACTCATACCAACCTCACTTGTTGCATTGGTTATTTGGTTTAATCGATTATTACCTGCTGCATAAGGAATTCCATCTATAATGTATAATGGTTCTGATCCTTGCAAGATTGAATTTTGACCTCTGATCTCTGCTTTGACTGCTGCACCATTTAGTCCACTACTTTGTGTGATTGACAGACCTGGCACTCGACCAGCAAGTGCAAGCAATGGATTACTAACCGGTTGAGATGCCAATTCCTCAGAAGTAACTTTACTGATATTTCCAGTATTCAACCGTTTACTAGTTTTGCCGTATGCCATAACTATCGTTTCATCAAGTTCATCAACAGAAACTTTAAGTACTACCTGAACAACCTTACTATTATTGATACGGATTTCTTGAGTTGTATACCCTAAATTGGAAATTTGTAATACGCTGTTTTCATCTACACCAGTTAAGCGAAATTGACCCGAAATATTGGTAGTTGTTCCTTTTCGGATTCCTTTGACCTGAATAATTGCCCCCGATATTGGATTCCCCCTTTCATCCCTTACAGTTCCTTGAATATCTATCAAAGAATCCCTAATTGGATTTAAAATATCTTCTTTAGCATAATCATTTCGTATCCGCTGCGATCTCTTTTCTTTTACAACAATCGATTTATCTTTAATAACAAAAGTTAAATCCTGATCTGAAAAACACTTTTCAAGCAGTTCAAAAAGTGTGGTCTTAGATTCATTAAGATTTACTGTTTTGGCATTTTGAATTAGACGTTCTTCATAAATAGCAACATATCCTGTTTGCTGAGCGATAGCATGAAACACTTGCTTCAATGTTAGGTTTTTACCTACAATTGAAACTTGTTGGGCTTCGCTTCTTGCCGATGCCTGGATAAAAAATGCGAGGATAAAAAAAGTAGCCAGCTTCATAATTCGAATAATTTTGGCTAACGGATACCTTTGTCTAAGGCACTCCAATTTCTCAGATAAATGCATACCTTTGATTTGTGTTCAGCCATATGGTTGAACGGGTTAAGCAATAAATTCAGATCCGACAGTTTTGGTTTATTGTGATTTCCAACAAGCGGGAGTATCGCAAGTACTTCCGTTTTTTTTATCACATCTTTATACCTAATTTTTAGGAATTACAATTACTTTTTTTCCTTCAAACTTAAATTGGGCAATCCCCGTTTCTTCGATAATTGATAACACGGAATCTGCAATACTTGCTTTTGAAAAACCACCACCCAATAATCTGACTGAAGGTTCGCCGCGGTATTCAACATCAATATCATACCATCTGGAAATTTGACGCATAATGGATTTTATGTCCAAATTATTAAATAGAAATTTCCCCTCCTTCCATGCCAATACTTGATTTAAATCTGGATTTGCAATGATAAATTCACTTGACCCAGCTTTTATATTAGCCTGTTCACCTGGTTGAATTAATTTTGAATTGCCTAACAGATTAAGTTCAACTGAACCATTTACAAGTGTTGTTTGAACACTAGGTTCATCGGAATATGCCATTATATTAAACTTTGTTCCAAGCACATTAACGAACAGATCTCCTACTTTAACTTTAAAAGGTTTTTGCCTATCGTGGGTTACTTCAAAATAAGCTTCCCCTTCCAACTCGACTATTCGATTATTGCCAGTAAAAGCAGTTGGGTACCTCAATTGAGAAGCAGAATTGATCCATACATGTGTACCATCTGGAAGAATCACTTTAAACTGTCCTCCCCTTGGGGTTTTTAAAGTATTAAATGCAACAGTACTCGCATTCTGATAACTTGCTACACCTCCTTCAATTCTAGCATTCCCAACTTGGATAGTGCCTTTACCATCTAAGACCAATTCTTGTCCATCGCCGGTAACCAGTATCGCCTTATTTGTTCCAGGTGCGATAACAGCTTTTTGTAGGATACCTTGTTGGATTTGCTGATTAGGTGAAAT
>Ga0255056_10000330_pt1 | contig 13660 bp, 14 predicted proteins | sample Cases_109_1_MG_FD_183639 | JGI IMG/M metagenome (GOLD analysis project Ga0255056, IMG submission 183639) | Seawater microbial communities from Amundsen Gulf, Northwest Territories, Canada - Cases_109_1 | ecosystem: Environmental > Aquatic > Marine > Gulf | place: Canada: Northwest Territories... | reverse complement strand
CCTGGTTGTCGCGCTCGAGACCGACAACCAGGGCAACCGCCTGGTGCTCGAGGTCGCCCAGCATCTGGGCGAGAACACGGTCCGCACCATCGCCATGGACAGCACCGAAGGTCTGGTGCGCGGCCAGGAGGTGGTCGACACCGGCGGCCCGATCACGATGCCGGTCGGCCCGGAGACGTTGGGGCGGATTCTCAACGTGATCGGCGATCCGGTCGACGAGCGCGGCCCGGTCAATGCTAAGATGCGCTTGCCGATCCACCGCTCGGCGCCGGACTACGTCGATCAGGCGACCGAGACCGAGATCTTGGTCACCGGCATCAAGGTGGTCGATCTGCTGGCGCCCTACGTGCGCGGCGGCAAGATCGGCCTGTTCGGCGGCGCCGGGGTCGGCAAGACCGTGATCATCATGGAGCTGATCAACAACATCGCCAAGGCGCACGGCGGCTACTCGGTGTTCGCCGGCGTCGGCGAGCGCACCCGCGAGGGCAACGACCTCTATCACGAGATGATCGAGTCGGGCGTCATCGACCTCGAGGGCGACGGCTCCAAGGCGGCTCTGGTTTACGGTCAGATGAACGAGCCGCCGGGTGCCCGCGCGCGGGTCGGCCTGAGCGGGCTGACGCTGGCCGAATATTTCCGCGACGAGGAGGGCCAGGACGTCCTCTTGTTCATCGACAACATCTTCCGCTTCACCCAGGCCGGCTCCGAGGTCTCGGCGCTGTTGGGCCGCATCCCCTCGGCGGTCGGCTATCAGCCGACCCTGGCCACCGACATGGGTATGCTGCAGGAACGCATCACCTCGACCAAGAAGGGCTCGATCACCTCGGTCCAGGCGATCTACGTGCCGGCCGACGATCTGACCGACCCGGCACCGGCGACCTCGTTCGCGCATCTGGATGCGACCACCGTGCTGTCGCGCCAGATCGCCGAGCTCGGCATCTATCCGGCGGTCGACCCGCTGGATTCGACTAGCCGCATCCTCGATCCGCGGGTGGTCGGCGAGGAGCACTACGCAGTCGCGCGCCGGGTCCAGCAAGTGTTGCAGCAGTACAAGTCGCTGCAGGACATCATCGCGATCCTGGGCATGGACGAGCTCAGCGAGGAGGACAAGCTGACCGTCACCCGCGCCCGCAAAATCCAGCGCTTTCTGTCGCAGCCGTTTTTCGTCGCCGAGGTATTCACCGGCAAGTCCGGCGTTCTGGTCAGCCTGGAAGACACGATCCGCGGTTTCAAGGGCATCGTCGAGGGCGAGTACGACCACCTGCCCGAGGCGGCTTTCTACATGGTCGGCACCATCGAAGAAGCGGTCGAGAAGGCGCGCGAGATGGCGGCGGAGGCCGCCTGAGGCGCGGAAGCCAGGTACGAACGCGGGCATAACAAAACAGCGGAACGAAAGTCATGGCCGAGGAGCAGGTCGAATTCGAATTGGTGACGCCCGAGCGCCTGCTAGTCTCGCGCGGCGTCGAAATGGTGGTGGTGCCGGGCGAGGACGGCGACTTCGGTGTCCTGCCGCGGCACACGCCGATGATCTCCAACGTCCGTCCCGGCGTGCTCGGCATCTACGAGGGCGGCAAGCTGGCCGAGAGCATTTTCGTGGCCGGTGGTTTCGCGGAGGTCACGGCGGCCCGCTGCACGGTGCTGGCCGATCAGGCGATGGCGGTCGACGATCTCGACCGCGGCGCGGCGGAGCAGAAACTCAAGGATGCGCGCGAGGATCTGGATGACGCCCAGGACGATGCCGTCCGCCGCGAAGCCGAAAAGCAGATCGCGGTCTGCGAGGAAATCCTCAGGATCACGGGAAGTTAACGTCGGGATCGGGGTTCGCGGCATGGCCTATAATCATTGGTCGCTGGACGACATCCCCTGGGAACGCTTCGATTCCAGCAAGCTCGACGCCGACCTGGTCAAGGTCGTCAAGGCCGCGAGCATAGTCGAGTATAACGGCGGCGACTACGCGGCCTACCTGTGCAACGTCTTCGACGGCGATGCGGACTTTCAGGCCGCCGCTAAGTCCTGGGCGGCGGAGGAAGTGCAACACGGCGAGGCGCTCGGGCGCTGGGCCGGAATGGCCGACCCCGGCTTCGATTTCGCGTCCAGTTTCAAGCGCTTTACCGAGGGTTATTCGCTGCCGCTCGACGCCACCGCCTCGGTGCGCGGTTCGCGCGCCGGCGAGCTGGTCGCGCGCTGCATCGTCGAGGTCGGTACCTCGTCCTACTATTCGGCGCTCGCCGCCGCCAGCCAGGAGCCGGTGCTCAAGGAAATTTGCCGCCGCGTCGCGGCCGACGAATTCCGTCATTACAAGCTGTTCTACAAGCATCTGAAGCGCTACCTGGAGATCGAGGACTTCTCCAAGTTGCGCCGCATTCGTGTCGCCCTAGGGCGGATCGGCGAGAGCGAGGACGACGAGCTTGCCTACGCCTACTACGCCGCCAACGGTGGCGCGGGGGAGCCCTACGAACGCAAGCGCTGGTCCCGCGCCTATACCGCCCGCGCCCTCTCCTACTACCGCCCGGCTCATGTCGAGCGCGGCATCGCCATGACCTTCAAGGCCGCCGGCCTGGCGCCCCGGGGCCAGCTCGCGCGTTGGACCTCGCGCGGTGCCTACTGGCTCATGCGTTCGCGCCAGCGCCGCGCCGCCAGGCCATGACGCAGATTCCGGAACCAGGGCCGGGACACGGCGCGGCGCGGCAAGACGCCCCCGGTGTGATCGCCAAGCCGCCGTTCATCTACCTGGGATTTCTCGCACTCGGCCTGGTGCTCGACTGGCTGTGGCCCATTCCGCTGCTGCCCGAGGCGTTGCGATATACGCTTGGCGGCACCCTGTTCGCGCTCGGCTTTTTATTGGCCCTCGCCTCGATCCGGCGCTTCAAGGCCGCCGGCACCAACTTCGACACCCAGAAACCGGCCACCGCGATCCTGTCCGACGGCCCCTACCGAATTTCGCGCAATCCGATTTATGTCGGTCTCACGGCCGCCTACGCCGGGATCGGCATCGCGCTGGACGCGCCCTGGGTTTGGATCCTGCTGATACCGACACTGGTGGTCATGCACTACGGCGTGATCCTGCGCGAAGAACGCTACCTCGAGCGCAAATTCGGCAAGGAATACCTGGACTACAAATCCAGCGTGCGGCGCTGGATCTAGCGCCGCGGTTCAGCCTTCCCGAATCGCCTCGGCCAGGTGGCCGAACTCGGCGATTACCTCCCGGTAGATTTGGCGCTTGAAGGGCACGATGATGTCCGGCAACTCGGCCATCTCGGCCCAGCGCCAAGCGTTGAATTCGGGCGTTTCGGTTTCAATGTCGATGTCCGAGTCGTCGCCCAGGAAGCGCAGGGCGAACCATCTCTGCTCCTGGCCGCGATAGCGGCCGCCCCACAGCCGGGGCACCCGCTCGGCCGGCAGGTCGTAGCGCCACCAATTGCGGCTCTCGGCCAGAATCTCGGCCTTGTCGGTGCCGACTTCCTCGCGCAACTCGCGCAGCACCGCCTGGCGCGGGATTTCACCCGCGTCGATGCCGCCTTGGGGCATCTGCCAGGCCGCGGCGGGTCTGTCGATGCGTTGGGCGACGAAGACCCGGCCGCCGCCGCCGATCAACATGATCCCCACACAGGGGCGGTAGGGCAGACGGGCGATCTCCTCCGGGGACATCGGGGGGATTTATTCTGTCGCCGCTTTGGCCTGGGCGATCCGGGTCTGGCGATTGGCCAGGGCGCTGATCGGTGCCAACGCGAAACCGCGCGCCTCCAGTCCCTTGGCCCAATCGCGCAGGCGCTCGATCGTGACCTTGTAGGGTCGGCCCATGGTAACCGCGAATCCCTCGCCTCGTGCCACATTCTCGACCTGAACCAGCCGCGCATCGATTGCGACCCGGCTCGCCTGCGTCCGGTCGAGGGAGCGGTCGTTGACCGCGTTCGGCACGCCGATCTCGCCGGCCATCTGGGCGGCCAGGCTACGGTCGCTGGCCCGGTTGTCGAGGAACAACAGGCCGCGCGCTCGCAGCTCTTCGAGCACGGGTCCCATATGCTCCCTGGAGGCGGCGAAACGCGAACCCATCACCCCCGCCAAGCCGACGTATCCGGTGGCGCGGTCCAGCGTCCAACGCAGGCGGTCCAAGTTTTGGCGCGGCGACAGCGCGGTCAGCAGCGCCTGCGGCCCGGGATCGTCGTCCGGGTAGCTGGTTGGCTCCATGGGCAGGTCGAGCATGACCTCGTGGCCGTTGAGCCGAGCCTGCGCGACCCAGTGGTTGAGTTTGCGCGCATAAGGCGTGAACGACAGCGTGACGCCACCCGGCAGCTCCTCAATCGCGGCTTTGGTCACCTCGCTGGCCAGGCCGAGGCCGGTCAGCACAACCGCGATGCGCGGCCGCGGGTCGGTTTCGTTGAATGGCTGGCGGTTGCGCCGCCAAGGCGATTCCGGGTCGGGCGCCAGGGCCGCGACCTGGGTGTCCGCCGGTGCCGGCGCCTTCGTGGCCTTGGGAGTTTTTACGGGTTTGGAAGGTTCGGGCATTTCGGCCGACGACGACGGCGACGGCGGTGGCGGCGCCGACGTTTCCGGGATCGCGGCGGTTTCGGACTCCGGTTTCGGCACGGACTCCAGTTTCGGTACGGACCGGGGTTCCGGTGCCGCCTCGGATTCCGGCGCCGGCGCCTGGGCGACCTCCGATTTGGGAGACGGCGCGGGTTCGGGCCGGGATTCCGGGGCCGGATCGGCCGACCCGGGTTCAACCATCTGGCTGGTTTTAGGCGTGCCCGGTTCTGGGACTTTTGCGCCCCCGGGCGCCGTCATGCCTGAGCTTTCCGCCATCATCCCGGGTGCCACGAAAACATAGCCCGCGGCGGCCGCGAGCCCGCCCAGCAACAGCAGCCAAGCCAAGATCAGCGCGACCGCGCCGGGCCTTGGTCTCGCACCGGAGGTCATTGGTACCGAACCTGACGGAGGCGCAGGGGTCACGGGCTACTCCGTTTTCACCGGGCGCGATTGCGCGCGCCCGGGTTCGTCAGTTGATGGCCCGTTCATTGAAGAAGGACAGGCCCCGCAATAGGTCGAGCGCGCGCGTGAGCTGGTAGTCCTGGCGGTCCGGCGCCGGCTGCTCCGCCGTTGGCTCCTCCGGCTTATCCAGTTCCGCGTCGTTGGCGGGCGCGCCGTTGCCGCCGCCATCGTCGAGGGCACCACGCAGATCCGCCTCGCGGCGCTGTGGGCCATTTTCGACGGTCTCGAGCCGCGCCTGCTCGATGACGATGTCTGGGTCGATACCGGTGCCCTGAATCGATCGGCCCGAGGGCGTGTAGTATCGCGCCGTGGTCAGGCGCATGGCGCCGTTACCGCTCAACGGGATGATCGTCTGCACCGAGCCCTTGCCGAACGAGGTGGTGCCCATGATGACCGCGCGGCGGTGATCCTGAAGCGCGCCGGCCACGATTTCGGAAGCCGAGGCGGAACCGCCGTTGATCAGCACCACCAACGGCAGGCCGTTGGTCAGGTCGCCGGCACGCGCGTTGTAACGCTGCGCGTCTTCCACGTTCCGGCCGCGGGTGGAGACGATCTCACCCTGATTCAAGAAGGCGTCCGAGACCGAAATCGCCTGATCCAGCAAGCCACCCGGGTTGTTCCGGAGATCCAGCACATAGCCGATCAACCCATCGCCGATCTCTTCCTGGCGTTTCTCGATCGCGGCCTTCAGACCGGCCGTGGTTTGCTCGTTAAAGGAAGTGATCCGCAGGTAAGCGACCTTGCCTTCGTCCCGACTGCGCACCGAGGTAACCTTGATGACGTCGCGCGTGATGGTCACGTCGAAGGGTTCGCGCCCCTTGCGCAGAATGGTCAAGCGGATATCCGCTTGACCAGGCCGCGCATTTTTTCGACCGCGTCGTTGAGGGTCAGACCCAGGATCGGTTCGGAATCCAAGTGCGAGATCAAGTCGCCCGCCTCGATACCGGCGCGGTATGCGGGGGTGTCGTCGATCGGCGAAACCACCTTGACCAAGCCGTTTTCCATGGTGACTTCGATGCCAAGGCCGCCGAACTCGCCCTTGGTCTGCACCCGCATGTCTCGGAAGGAGTCGGCGTTGAGATAACTCGAATGCGGATCGAGCGAGGACAACATGCCTTGGATCGCCGACTCGATCAGCTCTTGATCGGTGGCCTCCTCGACATAATCCGCGCGAACGCGTTCGAAGACGTCACCGAACAGCTTCAGCTGCCGATAGGTTTCGGAACGGTTGTCCTGGGCCGAAACGGCCGCCGAAATGGTTACGATCAGAACGGCCGCCAGGGCCGTGAATTGCATTTTTTTGCGCATTAGCCTCGCACCTTATCACCAGTTGTTGCCAGCCATGGAAGCGGATTGATCGGTTGGCCAGCGCGTCGAAGTTCGAAGTACAGCTCTGGATTTCCGTCTTGTGGTGAGCTCAAGGTCCCGACCGGCTCGCCAGCGAGCAGCCACTGCCCGACCACCGCGTCGATCCTGTCGAGACCGGCAAGTAGGGTATGATATCGCCCGCCGTGCTCGATGATCAAGATTTGACCGTATCGGCGGAACGGACCGGCGTAGACCACCTGGCCATCATAGGGCGCCACCACCTGGGCGCCACCTCGAGCCTCGATGTTGATCCCCTTGGCGGCGCCCTCCGTGCCTGCCGACTGTCCGTAGTGCCGCACGACCCGGCCGCGCGCGGGCATGCGCAGGCTGGCGCCGGAGTCGGGGAACGGCCGGACGTTGTCGGGCCGGGCCAGGGCCAGCTGAGTCGTCACCTCGCGCGCCTGGGCCGCGTGCTCGGCTTCCTCGCGGGCTTGCCGCTGGGCCAGCGCCTGGGCCTGCGCCTCGGCCCGCTCGCGGGCCTGGCGCTCGGCCAGTTCCTGGGTCGCGCGCTCGGCATCTTCGCGGGCCTGTCGTTCGGCGCGCGCCTTGGTTTCGAGCGCGGCGCGCTCGCGCGCCTGGCGCTCGGCCAGTTCCCGTGCCGCCAGCGCAGCCTGTTCCTGGGCCTGGCGCGCGGCCGCGGCACGTGCCAGGCGGGCCTCCTCCTCCTGGGCCGCGCGTTCCCTGCGCGCCTTGGACTCGCGCTCGAGCCGGGCCAGCAGATCGCGCAGATCCTTGGCTTGGGCGGCCAACTTCTTCGCCCGTTCCTGGGCCGCCCGCTGTTCGTTGGTGGCCGCGGCGCGGGCCGCGCGCTTGCGCTCGATCAGCGCGCCCAGGCGCCCGCGCTCGCTTTCCAGGTCCTGCGTGGCGGTGGCGAGCTCATGCTGTTGCAGGGCAATCTGCTGGTGCAGCCGGGCGATCGCGGCCAATTCGCCGCGCAACGTCGCGGCGCGGGTCTCGATCGCGGGAATCGCAACGCGCAGCAGCATGGCGCTGCGCAGGGTCTCGACCGGAGAGCCGGGCGCGGCCAAAAGCGCATCCGGCGGCAACAACGCGATGCGCTGCAGGGCGGCCAGAGTGCCGGTGAGCTGGTGGTTCCGGCTGCGAAGCTGGGCGCGTTTGGTCGCTTCCTGGCGCTCCAGGTCGGCGAGCCGGGACTCGATCTCGGTCAGGCGGCCCTCCCGCGACTGCGCTTGGTTGGCAACCGCGATGGATTCGACCCGGAGCGCGCGTATTTCCCGTTTGAGTGCCTCGGCCTGGCGCGCCAACTGTTCCGCCCGGCTACGGTCTTGCTCGAGCGCGCGCTCGACATCCTGCAACTCCTGGGACTCGGTGTCCTGCGCCTCCGCCGGGGAGGTCAGCCAGACGGCCAGGATCGCCGCGGCCAGCAGCCGCGTGCCAGGGTGCCCCAGGGTCGGTCTCGAATGGTGAGCGTTGAGCATGCCTAGTCCGCCACCGCGTGCGCGGCCGGCGCCAGGGCACGAGGTTCGTGGGACTCCTGAATCAAGCTGTGGCCGGTCATCTGGGCCGGCTTGGGCAGGTTCAGAAGCGCGAGCAAGGTAGGCGCCACGTCGGCCAGCCGCCCATCATCCAACGCCGCCACCCAGGACGGCGCGTTGACCAGGATCGCCGGCACCTTGTTCGTGGTGTGGGCGGTATGGGCCGCGCCGGTCACGGGATCGGTCATCTGTTCGGCGTTGCCGTGATCGGCGGTGATCAGCAGCACACCGCTCGCCGCGCCGACCGCATCCACCAACCGGCCGAGACAGGCATCCACCGCCTCGACCGCGGCGATGGCGGCGTTCAGGTCGCCGGTGTGGCCGACCATGTCGCCATTCGCGTAGTTCACAATAATGAGATCGAAACGGCCGCCCGAGATCGCGGCGACCAGCTTGTCGGTCATCTCGAAGGCCGACATCTCTGGCTTCAAATCGTAAGTTGCGACCCGGGGCGATGGCACCATGACGCGCGCTTCGCCGGGAAACTCCGCCTCGCGCCCGCCGTTCAGGAAGAAGGTCACGTGGGCATATTTCTCGGTCTCGGCGATGCGCAGTTGCCTGAGCCCGGCCTCCGCGACCACCTCGCCCAAGGTATGGCTCAACTCAATGGGCGCGAACAGGGCCTCGATTAGCGGGTCGAGTGCGGCCGAGTAGCTGACCATGCCGAGCGCCGCGGCGAAGCGGACCTGGCGGCCACGCGGAAATTCATCGAAATCGGGGTCGAGCAGCGCGGTCAGGATCTGGCGTGCCCGGTCGGCGCGGAAGTTGGCCATCAGCAGGCCATCGCCGTCGTTCATACCGGCGTAAGCGCCGAGGACGGTCGGCTTGACGAACTCGTCGCCGGTCCCGGCGGCGTAGCTCTGCTCGATGGCGGCGGTCGCGTCCGGCGCGGCCTCGCCCGCGCCCGCGACCAACGCCCGGTAGGCCAGCGCGTTGCGCTCCCAGCGCTGGTCTCGGTCCATGGCGTAGTAGCGTCCGGTGATGGTGGCGATAGGAACCCCAGGGCGCGCTTTGGCCTGGAAGGCACGCAAATAGCCGAGCGCCGCGCGCGGCGGCGTATCGCGGCCGTCGAGGAAGCCGTGAACCGCCACCGGCACTCCCGCCGCCAGCACCAGCCGGGCCAACTCTGCGATATGGTCCTGATGCGAATGCACGCCACCGGGCGAGAGCAGTCCCAGGATGTGGGCGGTGCCGCCGGACTCTTTCAGCGCGGCGATGAAACACGCCAGCGCCGGGTTGGCGGCCAGGTCGCCGTTGGCGATCGCGGCGCCGATGCGCGGTAGGTCTTGGGTCACGATGCGCCCGGCGCCCAGGTTCATGTGCCCGACCTCGGAGTTGCCCATCTGGCTCGGCGGCAGGCCGACCTCCTGCTCCGATGCGTCGATGAGCGCGTGCGGACAGGTCTCGTAGAGGCGGTCCAGCACCGGCGTTCGGGCCATGCAGATTGCGTTGTTCTTGCAGATATCCCGGTGGCCCCAACCATCCAGGACGCAGAGCACGACCGGGCGTAGGGCGGGGCGCGCGGGGCTATCTTGGCTCATGCGGCTCTATATAGGCGGTTTGCCATGGAATCGACAGTGTTTTCGGCGTTCGACGGTCCGGCCGAGTAGAGCGGTGCGAGGGTTAACGAATGGTTTCGGCGCGCACGTTTTTCGCTTCGCCGCACGCGAATTCGCCTCATTCTCCGGCCGCGGCGGGCGGGACCTGGAGCACCTCGATCCAGCCGCCGCCCTGGTCTAGATCGGCCCGGGTCACGGCCAGGTGGCGCGCGCCCAGAAATGCCATGCGGGCGCGTGTGTATTTTCGGAAGAAGCGGCGGTAGACCTCGGCGCCGTCCCGGGTCCGGAGGGCAAAGAGGGAATCGCGCACAGCGCCGATGTTGAGACCGGTGGAGGTACTGACCACGATCAGCGCGCCGTCGGGCGAGACCACCAAATCGTTGATGCTGCTGCCCAGGGGCACCTCGTGGCGGCCGGCACCTTGCGGCAGGTCCCAGATGATCCGCTCCCGGCCTTTGTCGCGATAGATCTCCCAGGCGACCCAGCCATCTCCGATGCGCGTGAAATACCGGCCGACATGCTTGATATCGCCGGTATCGATGGGCCCCCAAGCAGGCGCGCCGGCACCGTCGAAGGCCAGCACCTTGCCCGGATAGAGCGCGATCGTCACGCCGCCCTCGAAACCGTCGAGGGCCAGGATCTCCGGCTGGCCGCGGTCGAGACCGGATAGCACCACCGAGCGTTCCCGGCCGGTCGCGACCGCGCGGGTCTTGAGCCGCCGTTCCCAGTGCTGGCCGCGGCGCTCGCTCTCGATCCAACCCACCGCCTGGCCGTCGCGCGACAGGGTCAGCTTCCAATATTTTGCGGCTTCGGGCGCGGTCAGCTCGGCCGCCGCGCCGCTGACCGGGTCCAGGTGCCAGTATCGACTGACCGGCGGATCGCCGCCGTGGGCGGTAAAGAGGGCGGCGCCACCGGCGGCCACGGCGATCAAGCTACCGCGTTCGGACGGCCGGCGGTGGGCGGTTTCCTCGAGCCGACAATCCGTGCCGGTCATGCGCCGCCAGCTTCCGGGCGCGGTGGCCGAGCCGACCCAGGCTTCCTGCGCGCGGGCCAGGTCGGGATAGGCGGGCGCGCGCACCGGAAGCAGCGTCGCGTCCTCGATCCGGCAGGCAATCGGCCAGTCGCCGGTCTCCGTGGCGGTCTCGGCTTCGATTAGAAAGATGCCCGGGATCGCGAGGAGGTAGGCCCAGGTCAGCGCGACTTCGAAGGCCGGCACCGCCGCCACCAGGGCGAACCAGCGCCAGGCCCGGCCCGAGAAAATCCACAGGAACAGCAGGAATGCGCCGGCCTGGAGCCCGAACGCGAGCGCGGCGTCGGCGGCCAGCCAAGCAGGTTCGCGGCCGCTCTTCCCGGCCAGGAGCTCGGCCCCGATGGCCCAGCCCCAAAAATAGAAAATGTGCACCGTGAACACCGGCAGCAAATAGACCGAAAACGACGCGATCAGGGCCTTGAGAACGGCCCGCCCGGTGACGGCCACGGCGGCGAACATCCCATCGCAGTGAAAAAACGGCGCGAATCGGTACGCGCGTCATCATAGCGGACTTACGCGCTCCCCCAAATCCACCTCTTTCCGGAAGGTCAACTTCCAGTGTCCAGAGCGCCCAGTGGAGTCGGATCGCCGGTTCGTGGTCCACCCGTGCGGCGCTTGGGTGGGTAATTTCGCATGATTGACACCTATAACGTGTCAGGTTACACTTAGCGCCGAATGATACGAAGCTTCAGGCACAGAAGCCTAAGGGGATTCTTCGAGAAAGGCCAGGCAAAGGGCATACATCCCCCGTGGCGCAAACGAGTCCGCGCAATTTTAGCTCGGCTAAACGCTGCGAAAAGGCCCGACGATATGGATTTGCCAGGCCTGAGTCTTCACCGGTTACGGGGAGCCTTGAAAGGGCATTGGGCGGTGACCGTAAGCGGTAACTGGCGAATTACGTTCAGGTTCGACAGTGAAGACGCTTGCGACGTCGATCTGGCGGACTATCACTGAGGTTTTGAAATGATGACGGAGCGCGGATAAATGACCATGACCATGCACAACCCGCCGCACCCCGGAGAGGTCATCCGCGAACTTTGCATCGAACCCTTGGGCCTTTCCGTGACCGCGGCGGCCAAGGGCCTCGGGGTCAGCCGGAAGGCGCTGTCCGAACTGTTGAACGGCAGGACCGGGATCTCGACCGAAATGGCGATCCGGCTTTCCAAGGGGTTCGGCGGAAGCCCGGAAAGCTGGCTCCAGCAGCAGATGCAGTATGATCTTTGGAAAAATCGAGGCCGCGCCCGAAAAATCAAAGTCGCGAATTTCCGCGCCGCCAAGCCGCGGACCTCAGGGGTCGAGGCGGCATAAAATCAATGGTTCCGTGAATCCGCGCGCGCCCCTACTCCCGGTGATAGGGGTGGCCGGTGAGGATCGACTGGGCGCGGTAGAGTTGCTCGGCCAAGAGCGCGCGGGTCAGAAGGTGCGGCCAGGTCATGGGGCCGAGAGCGAGGGTCAGCGCCGCGGCCTCGCGCACGCTCGCATCGAGGCCACCGGCGCCGCCGATGGCGAAGGCCAAGTCGCCCACGCCGTCGTCGCGCCAGCGCCCGAGCAAGGCCGCGAAATCGCCGCTGGCGAGGGTCTTGCCGCGCTCGTCGAGGGCGACCAGGCGCGCGTCCTTGGGCCGGGCGCCGAGCAGGAGTTCGGCCTCGCGCCGTTTGAGTTCCACGGGCGGGAGCGGCCGGCGCTCCTCGACCTCCTTGAGACGCAATCCGCCCAAGAGGCCGTGGCCGAGGCGCTCGGCGTAGTGCTCGAAGAGGTCCCGGTGAGGGCCCGGCTTGGCGCGGCCGACCGCGATCAGCGTCATGCGCATGGTGTCGCCCCGCCCCTCCCGGGCACCATTCAGCCGGAGCTGCCCGCCACGCTCTCCCGCTCCGCCGAAAACTCCTCGCCCCACATCTTCTCGAGGGCGTAGAAAGCCCGGACCTCGGGGCGGAACAGATGCACGATGATGTCGCCGCCGTCGATCAGCACCCAGTCGGCGCGCGCCGCGCCTTCCACCGAGATGCCCGTGACGCCGGCGCCCTTGAGCTTCTCGCGCAGATGTTGGGCCATGGCCCCGACCTGGCGGCTCGAGCGTCCGCTTGCGACGACCATGAAATCGGCGATGTCGGATTTCCCGGCGAGTTCGATGACGGCGACTTCCTCGGCCTTGTCGTCGTCGAGGGAGGCCTGAACCAGCGCGAGCAACTCCCGGCTCCGGGCGAGCAGCTCCGGGTCGTTGGCCCGGGTTCTCTTGGCGGCCTTTTTGGCGGCCTTCTTCGCGGCCTTCCTTGGGGTCTTCTTCGCGACCTTCTTGACGGCCTTTTTGGCCACCGTCTGGGCCTTTGTCTGTCGTGCTATGGTCTCACCTCGTTGGTTGGTCCGTGTCGATGGCGCATCCGCCATCAGTTCTTGGCCACATTTGCCCGCCCCGCCCTGATCCGGGTCGAGGACTGGGGATTCAGCCGTTGATGGACGAACACCCAGGCCGGCGGCGTCCGCTCCGCCAGACCGCGCGCCGCCGCCTCGGGCAGGCGTTGGCCGGCGAAGCGCCGCGCCGCCGTGGCGGCCAGCGCCCCTAGAGAATAGGAAGGCCGGTCGAAAACCGCAACGGGCAGGGTGCGGAATATGATCTCCCAGTCCTTCCACCTCGAAATTTGAACCAAGTTGTCCGCGCCCATCAGCCAAACGAAGCGGCAGCGCGGGAAGCAGCGCGCGAGCGCGGTCACGGTATCGGCGGTGTAGGCCGTGCCGAGCAAGCTCTCCAAGGCACTGACCCGAACCCGCGGGTCGCGGGCCAGGCGCCGCGCCCCGGTCAGGCGTTGGCCGAGCGGCGCCATGCCGCGCTCGGGCTTGAGCGGATTCTGGGGCGAAACCAGCCACCAGACCTGGTCGAGGCCGAGGCGTTTGAGCGCCGTGCGGCTGATTTCCAGATGGCCCCGGTGCGCCGGGTTGAACGAACCGCCGAGCAGCCCGATGCGCCGCCCGGGCCCCGGCAGCCGCCCACCCAGCGCCGCGGCGAGGCGGGAGCGGCTGTGGCTGTGAGGCAAGGGTCTAGGGCCGGACCTGGCCGGCGCCGCGGACCACGTACTTGTAGATGGTCAGCTGCTCGGCGCCCACGGGCCCGCGCGCGTGCAGGCGCCCGGTGGAGATGCCGATCTCCGCGCCCATGCCGAACTCGCCGCCGTCGGCGTATTGGGTCGAGGCGTTGTGCAGCACGATGGCCGCGTCGACGCGGT
>Ga0255056_10000328_pt1 | contig 13663 bp, 15 predicted proteins | sample Cases_109_1_MG_FD_183639 | JGI IMG/M metagenome (GOLD analysis project Ga0255056, IMG submission 183639) | Seawater microbial communities from Amundsen Gulf, Northwest Territories, Canada - Cases_109_1 | ecosystem: Environmental > Aquatic > Marine > Gulf | place: Canada: Northwest Territories... | reverse complement strand
CAACTGGTCATTCAAGTTCTGCTGACCCAACTGGTCATTCAAGTTCTGCTGACCCAACTGGTCATTCAAGTTCTGCTGGCCCAACTGGTCATTCAAGTTCTGCTGACCCAACTGGTCGGCGCGACCCTTGTTTCGAAGCTGCTCAGCCAGACCTTTGTCGCGTAATGCCGTCACAATGCCTTTGTCACTAAGCGCATCCACTACCGCCTGGTCACGCATAGCGCTCTGGAAACTCTCGTCGTTGATGAGCTGGTCATATGTGTCCGTTTGCATAAATTGCTGGACGGCCTGATCCCCGAGCATGACATCGTCGGCATCGGGTTGTTCGGCCCGGTATCGTTCTGCCGGTGCGACAGTACCCGTAAGCTCGTCTCCCGATGGAAATCCTCCGCCAAAGTAGACAACGGCACCAATTACGGCTACGCCTGCTACGATGATCGGAATTGTCTTTTTACTTGTAGCCATTTCTGTCCCCTTGTGGGCCCTTTACCAGGGCCTAAACATTGATCGACTTAGTGAAATTACTGCGCCCGCCTTAATAAGTTTGTCGTTAGTTCAGATATTTCGCCGGATTCGCCTAAACTAAGGTCGGCCTCATGAATGAGCGTGCCGCCGGCGAAAAACCTGAGGTGCACGGCGGCGTCCTGCCGGCCACCGTGATGAAAATACATCGCGTAGCGGTTTCTGCCCTGCAGGGTCATTTTCACGAGTCCTGCGCCGGCGGAGACGTTGGTACCATCGTTCTCAAGCTGAGCGAAGCCCTTGAACCATAAATCGGTGTCTGAATAGCCTGCCTCGATTTCCACCGGACCAGCCGCCGCCAGGTTGAAACTCAGAATTGTAAGAGCCCCGGACTGGTGAATGGTTACGGTGCCTGCCAGTTCACTCGTGGTCAGATTGATCGATCGTGCATTGGCGTCTGCAACGTCCGTGTCGGAAATAGTCCCGACCAGTCCGGTAACGTCGTCGAAAGCCCGATCCGAGATCTGATTCGAACTGATCAGGGCAAACGTCATGAATGCGCCCGCTGCAAACGCCACCGCGTGGCGAAATACCGGCATTGCGAAGATCGATTGCCAACCACCGGACCGATCCGGGTGCAGCGTATTCGACGTGACCACGGAATCGAGAATCGCGTATTTCAGATGAGGCGGAGGCTCTACCTGCGGCATCGAATCGAGAGCGCCGCACAAATTGGCGAGGTCGTCGTGCATCGATTGCGCTTCCACATTTGCCGCAAGATAGTCAGCAAGCTCGCCGCGCTCTGCGTCGCCAAGCTCATTGTCCAGACTCGCATTGATCAAATCGACATATTTCTGTTCGATTGCCATTTAGTGCATCCCGCTTTTCGACAATGCTTTTTTGAGTAGTTGCCGCCCCGTATAAAGGCGGGATTTCACCGTTTTTTCAGAGACATTCAGAATCTGAGAGATTTCGTCGTAACTGCAATCCACGAAATGCTTGAGCACGATGACCGTTCGGTATTCCGCCTTGATTGTCATTAGTGCTATTTGCATGCGCTGGCTCATTTGATCTGTTCCTGTTTGTTCTTCCGGGCCGGCGCCTTCAGCCGCTGGTTCCCGGTCAAGTGCCTCAAGCCGGTTTTGTTTTTTCAAGCAGTTGATCGATTCGTTCAGTGCAATTCGGTAAATCCAGCTAAAAAACTTGTACGTCGGATCGTAGCTATCCAGATTCTCTATCACCTTGAGAAATACCGTCTGCGTCACATCTCTTGCGTCTTCCGAGCTGTGCAGCATTCTAAAGGCTGCGTTGTAAACAGGTTTCTCGTACTTGAATAGCAAACCCTCAATCGCCTGCCTGTCACCGTTCATGCAGTTTTCAATCAATTCCCTTTCATCTGCGTTATTCATATGTACAGCCGACTCCGGAAATAGTTGGTATAACAATCAAAAAACAGGAACAGATCCCGACCGATTTGGCCCGGGCATTTTGCAGTGCATTCCCCAACGTCCTGATATTTCTCAGCATTGCGTCATCCCGTGACGCCGGCTGTCCTAATGTCCTGCCCCGCAGATTCCTGCTGACATTCGCGTAACCCGATACTAGCTTGCCGGCGTCTCGATATCGAAAATTGTGTGAAACCCGGAGTATCTGAAAACATCTCGTATGTGATTGTTTACATTAATTATTCTGAGTCCAGTGCCGGATTCGACCAGGCGTTTTTGTGTTTTTAGAAGAACGCCAAGTCCGGCGCTGGAAATATATTCCAGGGCGGAGAAATCGAGGACCCGCGCTTCCGCGACGGCGTCCATGAAGGCTTGCGCCTTTTCACATTGAGCAGCGTCGAGCCGTCCGCTGCAAACTATCTGGCCATCGTTGCCGTAGTCGATCTGAAACATCTTTTATGCAGGTCCCTTGGTAAATGTCACCGTACTTTGGCGGTCCGCGTAATCATAATTCAGCGAATCGACCATTTTATGAATCAAGTGCAGCCCCAGGCCGCCCGGTGTCCGCTCCTCAATGGGTGCGTCAATCTCGACCTGCTGCTCAATTGTGACGTCAAATTCGTCCACATCGAAGTCTGTCAGTTGAACCATAATTCCGCCGTCTGCCGTTTCTACGCCAAGCAGGATATCGTTCGAATTGTCCGGGTTATATTTGACCATGTTCGTAAATAATTCTTCCATGACGAAATGAGCAGGGAACCGTATTGACTGCCCGACGTTTTTGTCCGCGAAAATTTGCTCCGCAAACCGGAAAATCTCTTCGAGTGAGTCATAGCTTCTGTGGAATTTTTTCTGCATTTTCGCGAGTTCGCATCAGAAAGCATCGAGCGAGCCGATCGACAAGGTCGTCGGCCCAATCCCCATTACACTTCGCACACTATAGACATTTAGCTGAAGTATTCACCATTTGGTCAATACACTATTGATGGTGGCATGGTGTAGGCCGATATGTGGGAAATATGGCCCGAATAGACAGAGTAACAGCCGACTGACGAGCCACCTCAGGGTTTGCGGTGGACCAGCACGATCGTTATGTCATCTGCCTGCGGGACGGAACCCCCGTGCTTTCTGGTGGCATCCATAATGTCGCGTACCAGTTTGTCCATATCGCTGGATTCATGGCCGCTGACGATGCCAGCCAGCCGTTGCTGGCCGAATTGCTCCCCGGTCTCGTTCTCATACTCATATATGCCGTCGGATATCAGACCGAGGATATCGCCGGGCAGAAGTGCAATCTCGGCGGCCTCGGCCAGGCTGGTCTGATTCATATAACCCAGTGGAAATGTCGTTGCAGGGTGCCAGTCGAAGCTATCGCTGCCGGCGTGGAAATGCATGATCGGCCCCTGGCCGCCGGAATGAAACCTGACATTGTTCTGCTCGGCGTCGAGCAGCCCGAAAAAACCGGTCACGAAGCGATCGTCGGGCAGATCCTCGACCAACTGATCGTTGATATGGACGAAGGCGTCGTCGATGCTCGCGCCAAGACGCAACGCGACGCGCAACATCGCACGTACCTGGGTGGCGCTCAGTGCGGGGCCTATACCATGACCGGTGGCGTCGCCCATTAGCAGAAACAACTGCTTTTCCGACACGGTTACGAAGTCATAGAGATCGCCACCGGTCTGATCGGTGGGCTCAAATGCACCGCCGATCTCATAGCCGGCGATTGCCGGCATGTGTTTAGGCAAGGTTCCCATCTGAACGTCGCGAGCGACGGTGATTTCACGGTCCAGCTTCTGTGTCGCAATCATGGACTCGGTCATCTTGACGCGATGGAGCACAACCGCTGCCTGGGCGGCCAGCGCTGAACCCACGAATTCGTCCTGATCGTCGAAGACGCCGTCACGCTTGTTCAATATCTGCAATACGCCGACAAGAGAATCTTCATAGCCGACAAGCGGTATGGTCAGCATGCAACGCGACCGGTAACCGGTTTGCTTGTCTATGGCCCGATTGAATCGATCGTCGGCATAACAGTCCGGAACGTTGATCAGCTTTCGCGTTTGCGCCGATTCGCCGACGATACCCTTGTTCGCCGGCATGCGGATGGCGTCCAGTCCGGTTCCGACTCTGACCACAAGTTCATTCGTGTCTGCATCAAACAGGAACACGGTGCCGCGATCCGCATCGAGAATACTGCGCGCGGCGTCGACTACCTCCGTGAGCATCGTGTCCAGATCGAACGGTGCCGCGAGTTTTCGCGTCACCTCGAGGATCCGCTGCAACGCCTGTTCTTTAAGCTCTGCTGCGCTTTCAGACACTGGTCCGCTCACTCGATCATCGGTCCGCAATTTCAGTCATGGCCAGCTTTACGTAGCTGATTTCAATATCCGATATTCGGGCGGTCATTCGTTCGGCTTGTTCATTGAGACTGAACGAGGATTGTGCCAGTGCGCGTTCGGTTATCAGCGTCTCGGATTTACCTGCGAGGTCCTCACCCAGTTTGGACGCTGTATTGACCGGGTCGCCGTAGAAGTCTTCGTCGCCAACGAGGAGCAAACGGCCGTAGTCAATTCCAACCGACAGAAAGATACGTTCCGAAAGATCTCTTTGCCCATTCAATCGGAATAGCTCGGCATTAATATCGAAACTTGCCTGCACGGCGTGGTCGGCGTGCTCGAAATACGCATAACAGTTGTCGGCATCGCACTTCAGCAACAGTCCCTGATTGTCGGCAATGATCGGGCGGATTGCTTCCCTGGCGCGGTGAATCATTTTCAGAAACTGGCAGATTCCCCGGCTACGCGACGTGCTGGAAAAGTTTGCCATGTCGGAGATAAACGTTGTGCCCATGGTTCCGAAGCGCTCCCAGATCTTCAGCCTGATTCGCTCGTTCTCTGTAGCCTCGTCGCTATCCGAAAAGAGCGTGATCAGTCGGCCAAATTCTGTTTGGGCGCCGGATTCGGCGCCAGTTTCCACACTCATATCACTCCCGCAATTATTATTGTTTTTTCCGGCACTGTTGTACCGGGACCGAAGTATAGCTAACTGTCCGGTCTGCCGGCGAAAATCAACAGGAAACCGACTGCCAGCAGGCTCCAGCCCAGCCAGGCGGGAGATCCCAGCGTCAGCACCAGGGTGGCGCTGATTATCGCGGTACCGCCAAGGCCGACTCGAAACCGTTGTCTCTGCTGACTTCGTAGCTGCGCCTCGATAGCCTGCAGTTCGGGCGCATCGAGACTGACCTTGAAATTGCCCTGTTGCGCCTGCTCGGACAAGCTATGTATCACGCCCGGAAACTGTCGCAATGCGTCGCGAAGCTGCGGTAGATTGTCGCGCAGACTTTCGACCACGGCGCGTGGTCCAACCTGCTCGTCCATCCACTGCCGCAGGACAGGATGTGCCGTTTTCCAAAGGTCCAGTTCGGGATACAACTCCCGACCCAGGCCTTCGATATTGAAAAGCGTTTTTTGCAGAAGTATGAGCTGCGGTTGAATTTCCATGTTGAAACGACGCGCTGTCTCAAACAGGCGAATAAGAACCTGCGCAAAGGATATTTCCGACAATGGTTTGTTGAAAATGGGTTCGCACACGGTGCGGATGGCGGACTCGAGTTCGTCGATTCGCGTATCTGGCGGCACCCATCCGGAATCGAGATGCAACCTGGCAATCTTGTGATAATCGCGGTCAAAAAACGCAAGAAAGTTTCCTGCGAGATACTTCTGGTCGGTCGGACTGAGCGTGCCGACTATACCGAAATCGACAGCGGCATAGCGAGGTCGCTCCGGGTTGTCGATCTGAACGAATATGTTGCCGGGGTGCATATCCGCGTGAAAAAAATTGTGTCGAAATACCTGCGTGAAAAATATCTCGACGCCGTTCTCTGCAAGTAACTGAATATTGGTATTTGCCGCCCGCAATGCTTTCATGTCGCTGATCGGAACGCCGTAAATTCGCTCCTGTACGAGAACCTGCGGGCGACAAAAGTCCCAGTAAACGGTCGGTACGTACAGAAGATCGGAGTTTTCGAAATTGCGTTTCAATTGCGATGTATTGGCGGCTTCGCGCATGAGGTCAAGCTCGTCGAGCACCGTTTTTTCGTATTCGGCAACGACCTCGAGCGGACGAAGCCGCTTGCCATTTTCCCAGTATTTGTCCGCAAGTGTGGCCAGCGCATACAACACATCGAGGTCACGCTCGATTAATCCGCGCACACCCGGACGCAGCACTTTGACGATAATCTCGGTTCCGTCGGCGAGAGCAGCGCTGTGGACCTGGGCGATTGAGGCCGCGGCGAGTGGTTCTTCGTCAAATCGGGCAAAGATGTCCTGCACAGGTTGGCCGTATGCCTGATCCAGAATCGCGACTGCCTCGCTGGACGAAAACGGCTGCACCTGATCCTGAAGTTTCGCGAGTTCGTCGGCGATGTCCACGGGCAGCAGATCACGCCGGGTTGAGACGGCCTGGCCGAATTTCACGAAGATTGGACCGAGCTCGATCAACGCGAGACGCAGCCGCTCACCCAGCGGCGCCGATCGGTCGATCTTCTTCGGGAACAGATAGAAAACGAATCGCAAGGGTCGCAGAAAGTGTGTGGCCTTGATGATATCGTCCAGGCCATGTCGAACCAGTACCCGCTGAATGCTCAGAAGCCTGAGCAGCGTCTTACGCCGCCACATGATCAATCGCCGCCGTCGCGGGCGTGCTGATTTTCGAGCAGTGTCAATTTCGCCTCGAATCGGGCGACATCGTCGCGCAATGTATTCACGTCATTGCGGAACGAGTCAGCTTCATAGCGACTCGGCACTGTTCGACTTTCCTCCTGCAGGTACTCGCTTACATTACTGCGCATCGTCTCCTGCGCATCGCCGCTCCATTTACGAAAGCGGCGTGCAAATTCGCCGACGTTGTGAGCCGCCTGGTCGCCGATAATGTTTGACAACTCCTCCTCGAGATCGGGCCGGCCATAGCGCAGCAGCCGTTGAAATGCCTGAGCGACCCGCGCATCACCGCGTAGCTCAACCGAGCCGTCGCCAATCGCATCCGCCGCGGCTGGAGTCGCAAGTTTGCCGAGCGCGAGCAAGCTGCCGGAAATGACCACGTCGGGCTCGTCCTCATATCGTCCTGTCAGTGCGAGACTATCGGAATGAACGTGAAAGTAGGCCGCCAGTGCTGAATTGGCTACCCGGATGGCAATAACACTGCCCTCGATATTCCGGCAGATTTCGCGGGCCGGCGTGGTTGCACGAATTTGGCGATTGATCAGCGCGACAAGCGGGCGAAGAAGCGTTTCCAACGGATCCATGGAGGCGCCTAAATCTTGTAACCGACATGCAGGGCAACGATGCCACCCGTTAGATTGTGAAACCGGCAGCGCTCGAAACCCGCGTCCTGCATCATGGCCAGCAACCTGTCCTGATCCGGATGCATGCGAATGGATTCGGCCAGGTAACGATAACTTTCCTCATCGTTCGCGACAAGTTTGCCCAGTAGCGGCAGAATTTTGAAGGAATAAAGGTCGTAGGCGGGTTTCAGCGCGTCGGCCGGTTTGGAAAATTCGAGCACGAGCAGCTTGCCGCCGGGTTTCAACACCCTGAACATCGAACGAAGTGCAGTGTCCTTGTCAGTCACGTTTCGCAAGCCAAACGCGATTGTGATGCAGTCGAATGTCGACGGGGCAAACGGAAGATGTTCGGCATCGACCTGCGTTATCGACAGGTTGCCGGCGACGCCTGCATCAACCAGTCGTTTTCGACCTTCGGCGAGCATGCTGTGATTGATATCCGCCAGCACGACCCTGCCAGTCGGGCCCACGATGGAAGCCAACTGCCTGGCGAGGTCGCCGGTGCCGCCAGCCAGGTCCAGTACACTGTTGCCTGCCCGGACCGCAGCCTGATCGATCGTATAGCGCTTCCACAAGCGATGCAGACCACCCGACATCAGGTCGTTCATAACGTCGTAGCTGCCGGAGACCGAATCGAACACGCCCCTGACCCGCTCCGCTTTATCCTCCAGCGGGACGGTTTCGTATCCAAAGTGGGTGGTTTGCTTGCTCATTGATCTTGAAACTTCAGGTGGATGTCGACTCCTGTCGAGCATACCCTGCTGCCTCTAAGCGGTCGAGGTACGACTGCCAGTTGCTTAATTGATCGCGACCGAGCTCGTGCAGATACTGCCAGGTGTAGAGACCGGTATTGTGGCCGTCATCGAATACCAGCCGCACAGCGTAATGGCCGACCGGTTCAATCGCCGTAACCTGTACGGACTCCTTGCCGGTCTGCAGCACTTCCTGCCCGGGCCCGTGGCCTTTCACATCGGCGGAGGGCGAGTGCACGCGCAGGTATTCGAATGGCAGGTCAAATTCGCTCTCGTCGTCAAAACGAACCGTGATTAGCCTCGACCGCCTGCGAAGTCGAATATCTGTTGGCGTGGCAGGCATCTTCGTTGACGCGCTACAGAATGTAGCGGCTCAGGTCCTCGTTTTTGGCCAATTCGGCAAGATGATCGTCAACATATCCTGCATTGATTTGCACATGGCTGCCGCTCTTGTCGGCCGCTTCGAACGAAACCGTTTCGAGTAAACGCTCCATTACTGTATGCAGTCGACGCGCGCCGATATTTTCGGTGGACTCATTCACATGATAGGCGACTTCCGCCAGTCGCTGAACACCGCTTTCGATGAATTCCAGATCCACTTCCTCAGTTGCGAGAAGCGCCGAATATTGCGTCGTGAGCGATGCGTCCGGTTCGGTCAGAATGCGCACGAAGTCCTCGGTTGTCAGCGACTTCAACTCCACCCTGATCGGGAAGCGACCCTGTAATTCGGGAATCAGGTCGGAAGGCTTCGATACGTGAAAAGCGCCGGACGCAATGAACAGGATGTGATCGGTCTTTACCATGCCGTATTTAGTGTTGATCGTTGAGCCTTCCACCAGCGGCAGTAAATCCCGTTGCACGCCTTCCCGCGACACATCGGCGCCCGCGGCTTCGCCTCGTCGTGTCACCTTGTCCAGTTCATCGATAAATACAATGCCATGCTGCTCAACAGCTTCCAGCGCCGTCGATTTGAGATCTTCCTCATCAAGCATTTTTGCAGCTTCTTCATCGGTCAGCAGTTTCAACGCTTCCTTGACTTTGAGTTTGCGCGTCTTGTGCCGGCTTCCAGAGAGGTTTTGAAACATGCCCTGCAACTGGCTCGTCATTTCCTCCATGCCCGGCGGCGCCATGATTTCAACGCCGATCGGAGTTGCATCAATTTCAATTTCAATTTCCTTGTCGTCGAGTTTGCTCTCGCGCAGCATCTTACGAAATTTTTGCCGCGTCTCGTTCGGCCCGACAGCAGATTCAGTGTCGGGTTTGAATCCAGCGGCCGTCGGTGGCGGCGGCAGCAAGGCGTCGAGGATTCGCTCCTCGGCGGCGTCTTCCGCGCGATGACTGACTTTCGTCATGCCCTCTTCGCGGGTCATTTTGACGGCAATATCGACGAGGTCGCGAATGATGCTGTCAACCTCACGGCCGACGTAGCCGACCTCGGTAAACTTGGTTGCCTCCACCTTAATGAACGGCGCTCTGGCGAGCTTTGCGAGTCGCCTGGATATTTCCGTTTTACCCACGCCGGTCGGGCCAATCATCAAAATATTCTTCGGCGTAATCTCGCTACGAAGAGGCTCCTCGACCTGCACCCGTCGCCAACGGTTTCGTAACGCGATGGCCACGGCGCGTTTGGCTTCGTCCTGGCCGATAATGTGTTTGTTCAGTTCCTGAACGATTTCTCTGGGTGTCATTTGCGACATGAATGTATTCCGTTATTTCTCGTTCGCAGGCAACTGCTCAACGATGATGTTGTGATTGGTGAAAACACAGATTTCGCTGGCGATATTCAACGCTTTGAGCACTATGTCGCTCGCGTCAAGGTCGGTGTTCTGCAGCAGGGCAAGGGCCGCGGCCTGTGCGAACGGTCCGCCCGAACCGATCGCCATAAGGTCGTTTTCCGGTTCTATGACGTCGCCGTTACCGGAAACCACGAACGAACTTTCCGCGTCGGCAACGCATAACAGGGCCTCGAGACGGCGCAGTCGGCGGTCTGTCCGCCAGTCTTTCGCAAGCTCAATCGCCGCCCGCGTCAAATTGCCGTATTGCTCCAGTTTGGCTTCGAACAATTCGAACAAGGTAAATGCGTCAGCGGTACCACCGGCGAAGCCGGCAATAACTCTGCCACCCGCCAGCCTGCGGACTTTGCGGGCGTTGCCCTTCACGATCGTATTGCCCATGCTGACCTGACCGTCGCCCGCGATGGCCACAAATCCGTTGCGCCTGACGGAGACAATTGTAGTGCCTCGAAACTGGTCCATCTGAATAATCCTTGCTGTCTTTAGCTGCGCCGGCCGACGCTCAAGCCTTAGTCTTTTGTTTTGAGTCGTGCCCGGGGATGCGTTTTGTCGTATATCTGGGCGAGGTGCTGGAAGTCAAGGTGCGTATACACCTGGGTAGTGCTGATATTCGCGTGACCAAGAAGTTCCTGCACGCCACGAAGATCGTTGCTTGATTCGAGCAGATGGGTCGCAAACGAATGCCGGAACAAATGCGGATAGACTCGCATGTCGATGCCCTGACGCCTGGACCAGTGCTCAACCCTGGCCTGCACGGAGCGTTTGCTGAGCCGGGTTCCCCTGTTGGAGACGAACAGTGCTTTCTCATCGAGTGTCGCGAGTTCGCGGCGTAGCGGATGCCAGACTGTGAGTGCTTTGAGCGCCTGACGTCCAACGGGAATAATTCGGTCCTTGTTACCCTTGCCGGTTACCCGAACGGTCGCATCGGCCATGTCCACGTCGCCGACATTCAGATCGGTCAGTTCCGCCAATCGCAGCCCGGACGAATACAGTAGCTCGAGAATAGCTTTATCCCTTGCGATCAGCGGGCCGTGACCCTTGATATCGAGTAGTCTGGCCATTCGGTCTGCGTCGAGATTTGCCGGCAATCGCTTGGCGGATTTTGGCGCGCGAACACCGTCGGCAGGATTGGACTCTACGTGTTTTTCCCGCAGCAGATAGCGGTAAAAGCTGCGCGCTGCCGAGAGGCGACGTTGCAAACTTCGCGGCGACAGCCCTTTTCGAAAGTAACTCGCCGTAAATGCCCGAACGTGCTCATTGTCGAGATCGGCCCAGCCGGCGATGTCCTGCGTCTCGCAGTACGCAAAGAGCGTTTCAAGATCGCGCTGATAGTGCTTGGCCGTCAGGTCCGACAGACGGCGCTCGAATCGCACGTGCCGGATGAACTTTTCGATCCAGTCATGTTCTGTATCATGCATGGCTCGCCGCTCAATAGCGCTTGAGTGCTCCGGCGACGAGATCGCCGAGTCGCGATAGAAAGTCGATACTCATTCCAGGATGAAAGCGTTCTGCATCGGTGCTGCCGATGGCCAGGAATCCAATGTCCGAATTTTTGCCCATTGGCACCAGTGCGGCGGAGCCAATTTCGTTGGTGTCCCTGCCAAACAGAAAGTCTCGCTGCGCGTCGCGTACCTGACCACACCGTGGAGTGCTGCTGGAGAGAAACGTATTAAAGGCCTTCATCGCCGGATCGGCGCGCAAAATCGGCCGGAAAAATCGACCAACCGCGACATCGTCGAACAGGGCGGGATCGCCGAACAACACCAGTATGGACTGGTCGGCATCGAAACCGGTACGCAGCGCCGACTCGATGCATTGCAAGGTCGATTTGAGGTCCGTTGCGGCAAGCAGGGCCAGCACCAGCTTATGGATTTTCGTTGCAAGCGCATCGTTCGCCCTTGCAACGTCGAGCAGATCTTTGAGCTTGCGCTCCATTTTTAAATCTTTTTGTCTCAAAACCGATACCTGCCGCTCGACCAACGAAACAGTGCCGCCGGCTGCGGAAACGTGAGGCAATCGCAATGTATTAAGCAATTCACTGTTTCGCTCAAAAAAGTCCGGATTCTGCCGCAAAAATTCGTCCACAGCTTCTTCTGATACCTCATCGCCGACGAATTTCGCTTCCCTTTGTGTACTCATTTAATGGGTGTTCCCCCTGATTCGACTGTATCGATCAATACACACCACTCCTCCGGCGCCGCCCGAGTTTACCATGAGAAGAAGGCAAGCCGACCGGCAAGCCGATACAGTCGCCCGCCCCGACGCTTATGCGGTTGGACTTTTCCAGTCGGCAACGGTAGTTTACATAAACTCAAAATTAGTCCAACAAACGTTCTCCGGGAAACCAAAATGCGACACATAATGGTCATGAATGCCAAGGGTGGCTGTGGCAAAAGCACCCTTGCAACAAATATTGCGTCCTATTTCGCCGGCGAAGGCGCGGCTGTCGCTCTGGCAGATTATGATCCGCAGCGTTCGAGCCTCGACTGGATCGAACGCCGGCCCGCCAACCGTCCTGTTATCGCCGCCGTAGCCGGGTTCGATGACGGATTGCGCCGTGCTCCTCGAAACGCCGATTTTTTGATTATCGACGCGCCGGCGCGAACTCATGACAAGGAATTGTCGGATCTGGTAAAACATGCCGAAACCATTCTTGTGCCGGTGTTAGCCTCGACCATCGATATCCAGGCGTCGGACCGATTTATCAAGGAACTGAAGTCTGTCAGCAAGATTGAGAGCAAAAACGCGAAAGTCGGCGTTGTTGCGAATCGCGTTCGCGAATATACGCTGATCTTCGAAGAACTCGACGAATATCTTACCGCTGCCAGAGTGCCATACGTTGCCGCACTGCGTGAAGCGCAGAACTACGTTCGCGCCTATACGCGCGGTCTCGGTATTTTCGAGTTGCCGGAGTACCTGGCCTGGCCGGACTGGGAGCAGTGGCAGCCGTTGACAAGCTGGCTCAGAAGCAAGCGATCGCAACCGTAAGCCATAATCGATAATCAGACCGGGTCATATTCGCCCGCATTTCGGGCGAACAGACCTGCGACGCTCACATCAGAGCGATAATCTAGCTTTTCAGCATCCCCTCGTCGGCAAGACTCGCGCGAATTCCGTCCTCTGGATCCAGAAATCGTGGCACAATGCCGAGCACATTCCGCATTTTGCTCGTATCGAGTCTTCTTGATTCGACAAGAAATTCAAGTCGCTCGGCCGCGAACGTTTTTCTGGCCACGTCGAGAGCAACTTGCGGGGGTCGCGGCAGTCCCGCTAAAGCGGCAATTTTGCAGGCGAACCACGTGCTGCTGTGAAAATTGCCGTCACCCACATTGTAAATGCCAGCCGGCGTCTCAGCGGCGAGCGCCGCGATGCAACAGCTAAGCAAGTCGTCAATGTGAATCCGATTGCCGGGGCTCGCATCTTTTTCGAGCAAGACGGGCAAAGCAGATTCAGCTCGCCCTGATCGCAGCCGGCCGGGGCCGTAAATACCGGGTACTCGCAGGATAACCGCCGCAATTGCGTTGGCACGGCAATATTCCAGCACCTGGCGCTCGGCATCCAAACGGCGTTTCGCCTTGTCCGTTGCAGGCAGGGGCGGCGTGGACTCGCCGGTCAATTCGCCGCGCCGGTCGCCGTAGACGCCACTGGTACTCAGGTAGACCATTCGCTTTGCCGTCGGCCTGACGCTGCCGAGCAATCTGTGTAGTCGGCGATCTGGCGGCCCATCGCTTGCGGGCGGTACCGTATACAACATCGCATAGGAATCGGGCAGGGCGATTGGCCGGGGAATGTCCAGGTCGAGGTCGCAGGTGAAGAATTGACCTCCGCCCGATTCGGCCGGTGGGTTTCTGCTGATGCCTATGCTGT
>Ga0255056_10000327_pt1 | contig 13675 bp, 11 predicted proteins | sample Cases_109_1_MG_FD_183639 | JGI IMG/M metagenome (GOLD analysis project Ga0255056, IMG submission 183639) | Seawater microbial communities from Amundsen Gulf, Northwest Territories, Canada - Cases_109_1 | ecosystem: Environmental > Aquatic > Marine > Gulf | place: Canada: Northwest Territories... | reverse complement strand
AAGAGTCAGGTCTTGGTTTTGTAGTGCCAGACAATAAGCGTCTTAATCAAGATGTCATGATTCCTGTTGCTGATTCAATGAATGCCAGTAATGGTCAATTTGTCGTAACTGCAATTGTTGAGCAGCCAAATAAATCTCGGCAACCGATTGGTAAAGTGATCGAGGTGATAGGCGATCATTTAGCACCCGGTATGGAAATCGATGTTGCGATTCGATCTTATGATCTTCCTTATGAATGGTCAGATGATGTTTTACAGCAAGTTGAAAAATTCAGTGAACAGTCTATTCATCAGCAGCTTGAGTATAGAAAGGATATGCGTGAGCTTAACTTTGTGACTATAGATGGGATTGATGCAAAAGATTTTGATGATGCAGTATATTGTGAGCCGCGTGAGAATGGGTGGCGGCTTTGGGTGGCCATTGCAGATGTATCGCACTATGTGGAAACTGGCACTGCTTTAGGGAATGAAGCACGTAATCGTGGCACATCAGTATATTTCCCTGAGCGTGTTATCCCAATGTTGCCGGAAACACTTTCTAATGGGCTCTGTTCTTTAAAGCCTGAAGTGGATCGTTTATGCATGGTTTGTGAAATGTTTATTTCGAATACGGGAGAATTAATAAGTCACAAATTTTATGAGGCGGTGATGTGCTCGTCTGCGCGCCTTACCTATGATGAAGTACAAAAGATTCTTTACGACAAAGACCAAGAGATAAGAGAAAATCGTCAGCACTTGCTCGCAGATTTAGAAAATCTTCAGGCAGTTTACAATGCACTGCGCAAGCAAAGAAAAAAACGTGGCGCAATAGATTTTGATACTAAAGAAACGTTTTTCGAATTCGATAAAGATAAAAAAATTAAAGCTATTCTTCCTCGCCAGCGTTTTGAAGCGCATATGATCATTGAAGAGTGCATGATTAGTGCCAATGTTGCTGCGGCTGAGTTTATTACCAAGCGTAAGTTGCCTACTTTGTTTCGTGTACATGAAGATCCGAAGTTTGAAAAATTACGCGATATGCGTGAGTTTCTTGAGTCATTAGGTATTGGGTTTAGTAAGGCAGATAAGCCTAAGCCAAGTGCTTACATGGCAGTGCTAAAAAAGATTTCGCATCGAAAAGATAAGCACATCATTGAAATGGTATTGTTAAGATCGATGGCGCAAGCTGTGTATAGTCCTGAAAGTTTAGGTCATTTCGGTTTGGCATTGCCTTTGTATGCGCATTTTACTTCTCCAATCCGTCGTTATCCTGATTTAATTGTGCATCGAACTATTCGTCATCTGATTGCGAATAAAAATAAAGACTCTTTTGAATTGTCGCAAAATGATTTGGTGCTTTTGGGGGATCACTGTTCTATGTGTGAGCGCCGAGCAGATGATGCAACTCGAGATGTAGATGCATGGCTTAAGTGTGAATTTATGTTGGATAAATTAGGTCAAGAGTTTAACGGTACGATCTCATCAGTTACCGCATTTGGTTTTTTTGTAATGTTGGATGAATACTTTGTGGAAGGCTTGGTTCACGTCACTGCATTGAAGAGTGATTATTATCATTACGATGAGCAGTCACATTGCTTGTTTGGTGAGCGAAGTAAGAAACGTTATTCTTTAGGTGACGAGGTGAAGATAGTTGTAGCGCGAGTTAGTTTAGATGAGCGTAAAATGGATTTTTCACTTGAGCAGAGTGAAAATGATAAAAATGGTCATAGTAAAGGCGGTAAATTTCACTCTAGAAAGAACAAAGCCACAAGCAAAACCACTAAGACTAAAAAAGCCAAAGCGCGAAATAGTAATACTAAGAAAGCTAAATCTACAAATAGTAAAACCAGAAAGCGAAAGAAAACATAAGTTAAGTGTAATCATGAAAAATATTTCATTCGGTCTTTATAGTTCGCTTGCCGCAATACAGCAACGTCCGTTTCATATTCAAGAAGTAATTTTATTGAAAAGTAGGCAAGATAAGCGTGTACAAGAAATAAAATATCAAGCATTAGCAAACAATGTTACGCACCGTTTAGCTGATAAAGATGAGTTAGAGAACCTTTGTAGAGACGAAAACCATCAAGGTGTGGTGGTGATTTATAAAGAGCAACAAACAAATAGCGAAGCTGTTTTGCTGGAGCATTGTGCGACTGCAACTGAGCCGTTGTTATTATTAATATTAGATCAAATAGTTGATCCACATAATTTGGGTGCCTGTCTGCGGACTGCGGAAGCTGCGGGAGCTAATGCTGTAATCAGCTCAACACGAAATTCTGCGCCATTGACACCAACTGTACGCAAAGTGGCATGTGGCGCGGCCGAACGGATCCCATTAATTTTCGCAAAGAACCTAGCGCGATTCTTAGATGAGCTTAAACAGCTTGGCGTGTGGGTATATGGCACGCAACCTGAAGCATCAAAATTGATCTATCAGGCTGATTTCACTCGTTCTGTTGCATTAGTAATAGGAGCAGAAGGAGCAGGCATGCGTCGCCTGGTTTCAGTAAAGTGTGATGAGCTATTGTCATTGCCTATGTTAGGTGAAATGGCTAGTCTCAATGCTTCAGTAGCGACTGGAATAGGGTTGTTTGAAGCCGTTCGTCAGAGGCAGATAATCTAATCATTAGTGAAAAATCAAATATTTATGGCCTATATACTTTGAAAACTTGCCTGCGTTAGACTCATCACGTAGACTTCGCGCCTCAAAAATACAACTAACTCCTTGTTTCATCAGGTCTGATACAAATCTTTCACTGGGAGACATTAACCCCATAGGGAGCATATATATGCGTCACTACGAAATAGTGTTTCTGGTGCATCCAGACCAGAGCGATCAAGTACCCGCAATGACGGAACGCTACCGTTTAATCATCACTCAAGGAAATGGCAATGTACACCGTCTAGAAAACTGGGGACGATTGCAGTTGGCTTATCCTATCCAGAAAATTCATAAAGCTCATTATGTGTTGATGAATATTGAATGTAATCAAGAAGTATTAGATGAATTAAATAGTTCTTTTCGTTTTAACGATGCTGTAATTCGCACCTTGGTTGCGGGAATGAAAAAAGCAAAGACTGCGCCATCTTCCATGATGAAGAGTATTGAGCAGGAAGAGGCTGATAGCGGTAAGAGATCTGCCAAATCAAGTTCAGAAACTTCTAATGAGAAACCTGTACGAGAAGCTGTAGTTGAAGATATTAGTTCAGCTATGGAGGAAGTAACTGCTGAGGTTGAAGAAGTAGCAGCAGAAGCTGAGGCTGAAGATCAGGCTGAAAGTTAAACGTCACATCAAATTAAATTTAAAAAAGGTTCAAACATGGCACAACAGGCACATTATTTTCGTAGAAGAAGGTACTGCCGCTTCACTGAAGAAGGCATCGAAGAAGTAGACTATAAAGATATTGCTATCTTAAAAGATTTCATCACTGAGACAGGCAAGATTATTCCTAGTCGCGTCACAGGTACAAAAGCGAAATATCAGCGTCAGTTATCGACTGCGATAAAGCGTGCTCGGTATATTGCCTTATTGCCATATAGTGATCGTCACTAAATATAACTCGCATATAATTTTACAGTTTTAGTTATTGTTTAAAAGCAATATTCAGATATATCCGGGTAAAATTTGCAGCAATTTGGTTAATAAATAAGCAATTTCACTACAAGTTTTTTATTATAATTAAACAAACAAAGAGAAGATTATGGAAGTAATATTACTTACTAAAGTTGACAACCTTGGTGATCTTGGAGACAAGGTGAAAGTGCGCCCAGGTTATGCGCGTAATTTTTTAATACCTAGTGGTAAGGCAAAATTTGCAACCGCAGCAAACTTAGCTGAGTTTGAAAAGCGTCGAGAAGAGCTTGAAAAACTTTCTGCAGATTCAAAGACGAGTGCTGAGGCAAGAAAAGCAGAGCTTGATGGTACTGCAATAAGTGTTACTGCTAAATCAGTTGGTGAAGGTAAGTTGTTCGGTTCAATAGGTATGGTGGATATTATAAAAGCTTTAAATGAAGCGGGTATGAGTGTAGAAAAGAGAGAAATTCGTTTACCAGGGGGCGCATTCCGACAAGCTGGCGAATACCAAGTTGATATACATTTGCATACTGATGTGAATGCAACAATTAACTTAGAAATTATTGGTGAAGAATAATTATTTAGTGATGTTATATGATGCTAATACAATACTGTGGCTGAGCTAACTACGATTGGCACAAAGTTTGGGGCGACAAATACAGAAAGCCTACGCATGCCCCCTTATTCTTTGGAGGCAGAACAAGCCGTAATAGGCGGATTGATTCTAGATAATTCCACCTGGGATCAGGTGGCAGATCGAATTAATGAAAAAGATTTTCATCTATTTGATCATAGACTCATATTTCGTACCATCGATGAGTTAGTAGAAAAACGCCAGCCATTTGATGTGCTCACATTATCTGATTTGTTACGTCAGAAATCAGAAATAACCGACACTAATATTCTTGCCTATCTTGGCACACTAGCAAATGACACGCCTAGTGCAGCCAATATTCGAGCCTATGCAGATATTGTTCGAGAAAAGTCTATTCTAAGAAAGCTGGTAAGTGTTGGTAATGAAATTGCATCCAATGGTTTGTCTCCTGAAGGTCGAGATGTTAATGAACTGCTTGATGATGCTGAGAAAAAAGTATTTCAGATTACGGATGACAGCACACATTCTGGCCAGGGCTTTAAGAATATAAAGTCATTATTAAAAACCACTGTTGAACAAATTGATGAGTTGTTTGAGCGTGGTGATCACATCACGGGTCTGGCTAGTGGTTACGATGAATTCGATGAACAAACGGCAGGTTTGCAAAATGGTGAATTGATTATTGTTGCAGGTCGACCCTCAATGGGTAAAACCAGTTTTGCGATGAATATAGTTGAATACGCAGCGCTTCGTAGCAATGCATCGGTAGCTATTTTTAGCATGGAGATGCCAGGACGGTCATTAACAATGCGTATGTTATCTTCGATGGGGCGCATCAATGCGCAACGTATACGTACAGGTAAATTAAATGATGATGATTGGCCGCGACTTACGAGTGCAGTGTCGATGTTATCTGAATCAAATTTGTTTATCGATGATTCAGCAGCACTTTCTCCCGTAGAACTACGTGCCCGTGCCCGAAGATTAAAGCGTGAACATGGTTTGTCTTTGATTGTTGTGGATTATTTGCAGCTTATGGATGTGAGTGGTTCTACAGAAAATCGTGCTACAGAGATTTCCGAAATTTCTCGTTCCCTAAAAGCACTTGCAAAAGAGCTGGACTTGCCAATAATTGCGCTTTCGCAGTTGAATCGAAGTTTAGAGCAACGTCAAGATAAACGTCCCGTTATGTCAGACTTGCGTGAATCAGGAGCTATTGAGCAAGACGCTGATTTAATCGTGTTTATTTATCGCGATGAAGTTTATAACGAAGACTCGCCAGATCAAGGTACAGCGGAAATCATTGTTGCAAAGCAACGTAATGGCCCAATTTTTAAAACTAGACTGACTTTCTTGGGACAATACACGCGTTTTGAAAACTACGTGCCAGAAATTTATACTGGTGGCGGTATTGCTGGAGAAAGTTTCAGCGGTGGAAGTTATTCTAACGAAAAGATTACCGACGATAATTCTAGCGGCGGAAGTAATATATGAAGCGTGCTGCGTTCGCGCGTATCAACTTAGCAAATTTAAAATTTAATCTTGCAGCCATTCGAAAACTTGCAAATCAATCTAAGGTTATGGCAGTTGTCAAGGCGAATGCCTATGGGCATGGTATATTGGAGGTTTGTAATAGCTTAAGTAATGCCGATGCCTTTTCTGTTGCTTACGTAAATGAAGCCTTAGAACTACGTGGAAACGGTATTAAACAGCCCATTATCGCATTACAGGGATTTTTTAGTGCTGATGATTTGCGTCGTGCAGTTGAGCATGATGTGCAAGTTGTAGTTCATAATAGAGAGCAGCTCAGCATTTTAAAAAGCATTTCTGATGAGCCGACCTTAAATGTATTTCTTAAATGTGATACAGGTATGCATAGATTGGGTTTTGCTGCAGAAGAATTTAGTAAAATTCTTGCAGAATTAAAGTCAATAATATCTGCGAATTCAACAATACGTATTATGACGCATCTGGCTTGTGCGGACGAAGTTGAAAGTCCCGCAACTCAACAACAACTTGAGCAATTTGATTTATTATTAAGTGATATATCTTATGAGCAAAGTGTCGCAAATTCAGCTGGCATATTAGCTTGGCCTAAGAGTCACCGTGACTGGGTACGCCCTGGCCTAGCCTTATATGGAATTAACCCTATAGAAAAAAAATACGTTATTTCTTCAGCAATAGAACTGCGTCCCGTAATGAGCTTACATGCACCACTTATTTCGATTAAACAATGTAAAAAGGGCGAAAAAGTAGGTTATGGCGGAGAATTTTGTTGCCCTTGTAATATGGTCATAGGCATCATAGCAATAGGATATGCAGATGGTTATCCACGACATCTTAAAAGTGCACCGAATGTGTCAATTGGCGCTAAAAAAGCGCCACTAATAGGCCGGGTATCGATGGATATGATTGCGGTCGATCTCACGAACATTAATACGTGTGTTGGAGAGACAGTTGAACTGTGGGGAGAATCGATATCTGTAGCGGATGTAGCAGATCATGCTGAGACCATAAGTTATGAATTGCTATGTGCAGCAGGTAATTCTGTGCATAAAAAATATATTCAATAATGGCTGTGTGTTATGGAAAAAGTTTGGTTAAAAAGCTATCCAAAAGGTGTTCCTGAATTTGTCGAGCTAGGGCAATATAATTCGCTTGCACATATGTTTGATGAATGTGCAGAACGTCATAGACATCTTCCAGCCTTTGCCAATATGGGCGCTAGTATAAGTTTCTCTGAACTTAACATTGAAAGTTATAATTTTGCTGCATATCTACAAACTGAACTTGGTCTAGTCAAAGGTGACCGAGTTGCCATTATGTTGCCTAATCTATTGCAATTTCCAATTGCTTTATACGGTGCGTTACGTGCGGGTTTGGTCGTAGTGAATATTAATCCGCTATATACTCCTCGAGAATTGGTGTATTACTTAAAAGACTCGGGCGCTAAAGCGATTGTAATTTTAGAGAATTTTTCCGATGTGTTAGCTGAAGTGGTTCATGAGACTGCGGTGGAAAAAGTAATTCTCGCACGAGTTGGCGATATGCTAGGGTTTCCTAAGTCATTATTGGTTAATTTTATACTTAAATATGTAAAACATACAATTCCGAAATCTAATTTGGATAATGTTGCCTCATTCAACGAAGTGCTTACCATAGGTCAACAACGGAAGTTAGTTAAACCAGAGCTTACGCGAGATGATTTAGCCTTTTTGCAATTTACTGGTGGTACAACTGGGCTGGCCAAAGGTGCAATGCTGTCGCATGGAAATTTACTAGCAAATGTTTTACAAGCAGGTGCTTTTTTCGGTCCTGCTTTATCTGAAGGTAAAGAAACTGTAATTACAGCGTTACCGCTCTATCATATCTTTTCTTTAACAGCGAACTGCTTTTTGTTTACAAACATTGGCGGTCTTAATTATCTTATTACCAATCCGCGTGATATGAAGGGATTTGTAAAAGAATTAAGTAAAATTAAGTTTTCTGTTATTACAGGTGTAAATACACTATTTAATGGCTTGTTAAATACGGATGGATTTTCTAATCTAGATTTTTCTCATCTAAAGGTCACTTTAGGTGGCGGCATGGCTGTGCAAGAATCTGTAGCGAAAGAATGGCATGCGACAACGGGTTGTGTGCTTGCAGAAGCCTATGGATTAACTGAAGCGTCGCCCGCGGTGACAATGAACCCATATAACCTAAAAGAATATAACGGTACAATTGGTTTGCCGATTCCAAATACAGAGATCTCGATTCAAGACGATGACGGTAATCATCTTGGTATTGAAGAGGCGGGTGAATTATGTGTTCGCGGACCGCAAGTGATGCAAGGTTATTGGAATCGACCTGAAGAAACCAAGAATGTATTAAGTGAAGATGGATGGTTGCGCACAGGTGATATTGCTATGGTATCCGTAGATGGTTTCATTCGTATCGTTGACCGCAAAAAAGATATGATTTTAGTGTCTGGATTTAATGTTTATCCAAATGAAATTGAAAATGTTGTGCAATCGCTTGCAGGTATATTAGAAGTTGCTGCGGTAGGGGTGGATGATGAAGAGTCAGGCGAAGTCGTTAAACTGTTTATTGTTAAGAAAAATCCTGCGCTTACGGAAGAGGGTGTGTTGGCGCACTGTGAAGATCGGTTGGCTCGTTATAAATGGCCAAAATATATCGAGTTTCGAGATGAATTGCCGAAGACGAATGTTGGTAAGATTCTGCGACGTGCACTTCGTGATGATGAATAAATCGATATGTGTAATTTAGTGCTAAAGAAGTAAAGTCTGAGTAAAATAAACTAATGTTCTGAGAATAGGTGCAATGCGTGTTTAAGCTGTCCATGTGTCACTATTATATTACCCAGATAAATCGGATATTATAAAGTGTGACGCAATTACATTGATCAAATCGCTATAATTCGTGACTATAGGTATTATTAATATCTTCCATAAGCCATTTTGGAACACGGTAGAGTTGGAGTAAGTAAATAGTGAAGTCGTATGAACAATCTGAAGATGCCGTCAGCGATGCGCAGCTTGCGTTAGAGCGACGTGATCGTAGCGATAGACGCAGGCCCTCTCTAAAAGGCTTTATATGTGGCTTGTTTCTAGCTAGACGCCGTGGGCCGCGACGTGCTGAAAGTTTATATCAATCTAGTGATTGGTACGATGTTAAATTATTAGTGCTATCACTAAGTTTATTATTACTTTCTTGCGTAGATGCTGCAATGACGATGAAATTATTATCATTTGGTGCAGTTGAATTAAATCCGATAATGAATGAGTTGCTTAATCAAGGTTCTCGGTATTTTATTTGGATCAAAATTACAGTAACTGCATTATGCGTTATTGTGTTAGTGGCACATAACCATATTAAGTTATTTAATCTTGTACGTGTAGATGTTGTTTTAATCGCGGCAGTATTTATTTATCTTGGCCTGGTGACTTACGAGTTTTACCTATTTACCTTGGACGCGCCCATAACTTAGTTTAGCGCCTGAATCAGGCTCTGATTCGGGTCTTGGCGAATTTTGTATAACTCTCTTTCCCATAACTTTATATTTTTAGGGCTAACTCCTTTCTCAACACTGTCTAACCATTGATCGTGACAGTGCATAACTAGCTCTAGACCTTCTTCTGTAAAATCTGAGAGTTTTATTTCCAGCCTTTTCCAGTCTTCAAGTGTTTTGGGTAAACTGCATTTGTATAGCTGACTTTCAAACAGAAAGCCTAGCAAGGGTTCGTATCTAGATTTGAATTTTTCAATAGTATTATTTTTTGAGGTATTATCCATTTCCTCATCTAAATACCATTTGCACGTATCAATAATGAATTCTTTCATCGCGCATCCTATTTGTTAAAAGCTATTTCCATTAATATTTTCCAAGCAAAACTTGCGTAAATAAAATAAGTGTATTTTTGTATTATTTATCTCCTTGATTCAATCAGTTATACAGGCCTGCTGTCTGGATTAGTTTGCCATTCATCTGAGTTTTAGATGAGTGGCTTTTAAACCTTGACGATTACGGCATTGAAATAATTTGCATACACTTTTAACGCTCGATCTTTTGCTAAACCTAAGTGGTCGGCTAGGGCTAGATCCATACCGCGACACTTAACATCATGTTCGGTTGTATTAGCATCTGCATTTATAAACAGAGGTGATTCTTTGTTATGCAGTAGAAATATTCTTGCAATGGATTGTTCAATGGAAATGTATAGAGAGTCATATTCTAGATTTGATAGATGTTTCTTGGTATGTTCTCTTGCTGCAATAGATATATCGTCGAATCGTGCGGTGAGAGCATAAGCTTGGCTAGTACTCATCCATTTCTCAATGTGTTTACTTTGTTTTTCAAGAATATTTTCTGCATGCGAACTTCCTAATTCGCTAATTGCATATACAAAAAAGATATATAACTGATAAAGTTTAATTGCGTTGATAAACACAGGAATAAACGACTTAGGCGTTTCCTGATCTTCTTTAATTGAATAGTTGAAGGGGGCTAGGTTTTTAAGCAATAAATGCAGTGGATAAAATGCCACGCTATCAATGGTTCTAACTTCACTGTCTGCATCACTATCTTGATCAATATGATATTCCTGTAGGCTCAGACGTGCAGTGGGTTTACGGTTAGCCACTTCATTTGCTGTCAAACCCCATAAATCGGGGAAATCTAATGTATCTATTTGTTCGGACTGTCTCAACCTATGCGCACCTTATATGGATAGCTAAATAAACGCTTATTTTAAAAGGTCATGCAAGGTGTACTCTATATGCTTGGGATCGCGCGTGGTAACCATGCGATAGGTGGGTAATCGTTTTATATAAGCCATTCTCGGTTCGATCAGAACGCATGATTTTTGGTTGTTTCCATTAACAAACGGCCATGCAAGAGTTTTGTTCTAGTTTACGGCTTACTATTGCGTAATCCTTTACCTAAGGGTCCTGCAGACATTGTTATCGATAACCAAGATTTTGATACTCTGATTAAATGGCAAATGTACCTTTATTATTCCGATGAGAATGAAATAGTGATGCGATGTTTGCTCGAAGTGCTGAACTGCTCAGCAATGTTACTGCGAATTTTCAAAACGGCCTTTTGACTATAAAATAAGAGGCTGAGGCAGCCTGGATACCAGATTTGTCGAATAAGCTACCGTTCATTTAGTGAATACAGAGAATGGATACCAGTCAGCTGTGCGAAATAGAAGATTTACAGCATGCAATGTAGCAACTCGTCGGCTCTATTGAGGGGATGGTTATAGAATTTGCTCCAAATACAAGCGAATTATACTCTGATGGTATAGTTTACTGGTAATGTTCATCAGAAGATAAATAACTTACAAAAGCCTACAAAAAGGCAAGATGTGAATTTAAGCTTGGTATATTGGATTTTGCTGATGCGTTTGGCACATCGCTATTGAATATTCCAATCAGTGAAATAAGTGCTAGAAGTGTGTATAAGGTTCTAGCTGGTAAAGGAGCAGAAGAGGGTGATTTACTTGCTAAAGGTTTGGGTAAGTATGTGACACAATCAGAATTTATTAATTCTGCAAACTGCCAATAGCAACGTTGTGTAATTTTTGAGGTTTATATTGATTAAGGTGGCTAGTTAAATAACCTATTTAAACAGTTATATATGTCTACTTCTAATTTCGAAAAGCTTGTATCGCTATATCAAAGACTTGGAATTGTCGTGCTAGAACAGCGGCAAGATAAAAGCCTTTGGTTGATCTCACCTAAGCCTGAATGGTTTTCGATATTGATAAAATTAGAGGAAAACAACGTTGAAGGTCGAATTCATTCCATTACCTCAAATGTTTTAAATACATTTGTTGAAGAAGATGTTCAGCAAATGCGGTCGACAGGGCTAGAGCGAAAAGTTTCACCAATGTGGATTGAAATAGATGCTAACGAAAATAGCATACCGTTTGAGGTAACTGCATTACGTCTTTCAGATAGTATGTTGTTCATTATTGAGCATGTGCCGGAAAGATACGAAGCAAGGCAATCTCAAGCAAAACAATTACGTGAGAATGATTTGCTTAAATGCTTGTTGGAAGATAAGAAAGCCGAACAAGCGCAAAAAATTGCTTCTAGAGAAACTGAACTTGAGCAAGAAATTAATGAACGTAGGGCGCTGGAAAAACAGCTTACACATTTAGCTTTTCATGATGCATTAACAGGTCTGCCAAATAGATCGCTTTTTACTGATAGATTGCAAAGAGCTATTGCGGAAGCTGAGCGAAAAAAAGAATCCGTAGTGGTGATGTTTATTGATTTGGATGATTTCAAAAAAGTAAATGATTCATTTGGCCACCATGTTGGCGACAAAGTCATTCAAGGAGCGGCATTACGTTTAAAGAAATGTTTGCGAGATATTGATTCTATTGCACGATTAGGTGGCGATGAATTTACCTTATTGGTTCCTCATATTGGTGACCGCGAAGACATTGAAGTTATTGCCAGACGCTTAATTGAGTCCTTGGACGATCCGATTATTGTGGAAGGTACTGAATTCCGCATGTCAATCAGTATTGGTATTTCGGTTTTCCCAAATGATGCAAATAATGAAGATAGCTTGTTGCGTAATGCCGATACCGCAATGTATTTCGCAAAGCATACGCGTGGTCCGAGTTATAAGTTCTATGTTCGAGATATGGGCACATCACCATCGAAGCGTTTAGCATTGGTGTCTGATATTGAATTAGCTTTACAGCAAAAAGAATTTTTCCTGGTTTATCAGCCCATCGTCGATGTGCAAAATATGGAAGTCATGGGTGCAGAGGCTTTAATACGCTGGCGCCGCTCAGATGGTGAAATTGTAGAGCCAGATCGATTTATTCCTCTAGCCTGTGAATCAGATTTGATTATTAAAGTTGGCTCCTGGGTTATTGAGCAAAGCTGTAATCAGCTTAGAAATTGGCGCGGTATTTATGGCGATAATTTTAGAATGAACGTCAATTTATCGGTTCGTGAACTTGAGTCTATAAAGTGTAAAGATAAGTTACAAAAGCTTATGCGGGAATTGAATTTACCTTCAGACTCTATAGAGGTCGAGATAACTGGTACAGCTCCGATTGAAAACACTAATATTATGCAGACAAATCCCGACTTTCTAAAAAGTTTACATGTTTCTACTGCTATTGATCGTTTTGGTGATCATCAAACCTCTTTAAAATCGATTAAAACACTTGGACTAAATTCTATAAAAATTGATAGATATTTTGTAAATGGAGTAGAGTCTGATCAAGATAGTTATGATGTGTTTAATGGTATTGTTAAGCTGAGTTTGTGCTTATCCGATAATGTCTTAGTAGAAGGTATAGAAACAAAAGAACAGCTTGAGATAATTCAGAGCATGGATGTCAATGAGGCGCAAGGATTTTTCTTTACTCAGCCGCTGGAATCACACTTTTTTGATCAATGGATGAAGGGGTTTGACAAGAAACAAAAGACACAACTTAAAATTGTAAAACAAAAGAAAGCGTAAGAGTCGATATCTTGTCTCTTATGCCTGAGTGTAATGTTGTGCTACATATTTTTGCAGTATCACTTTAAATTCTTCAGCAATTTTTTTGCCTCTTAAGGTCGTTAGTTTATCGCCATCAACATACACCGGCGCAATAGGAGCTTCACCCGTTCCTGGTAAGCTAATACCAATGTTTGCATGTTTGCTTTCACCAGGCCCATTGACTACACAACCCATAACAGCGACTTTCATTTCTTCAACGCCTTTGTATTGCTGTTTCCAAACTGGCATTTGGATTTTTAAGTAGTCTTCAATATCAGCAGCTAAAAATTGAAAATACTCACTAGTTGTTCGCCCGCATCCAGGGCATGAAGTTACTTCAGGCGTGAATGATCGTAATCCTATCATTTGTAAGATTTGTTGCGCGACGATAACTTCTTGAGTACGAGCGCCACCCGGCTCAGGCGTAAGCGATATGCGAATTGTGTCTCCAATACCTTCTTGAAGCAAAATAGATAGTGCTGCAGTGGAAGCGACGATACCCTTACTT
>Ga0255056_10000326_pt1 | contig 13742 bp, 10 predicted proteins | sample Cases_109_1_MG_FD_183639 | JGI IMG/M metagenome (GOLD analysis project Ga0255056, IMG submission 183639) | Seawater microbial communities from Amundsen Gulf, Northwest Territories, Canada - Cases_109_1 | ecosystem: Environmental > Aquatic > Marine > Gulf | place: Canada: Northwest Territories... | reverse complement strand
AAGGTGTGCGACCTGTGCCTAATAATAATCTGCACATTACTTTGCAATTTTTAGGTGACTTGGAAGCAAGTGAGCGTAAGTGTTTGGAAAAAAAGGTGGTGCAAACCTTTGTGCAAGCATTTTCATTGCGACTAGATATTTACGGATACTTTAAAATATCGCAAACATTATGGCTTAGCTGTTCTTCCTACCCTAGAGAGTTAACTAGGCTAGTTAACCATCTAAAATCTATAGGAGAACATTGCAGTGTTAAGACAGATGAACGTATTTATAAACCACACGTAACCTTATTCAAGAAGGTTCCTAAAGCAGATTTTCCCGATATGCCTTTCACAATTACGTGGCATGCAACTGAATTTCATCTACTAGAATCAGTTATGGATAAAAATATAACTCAATATAATACTCTTGCAACGTATTCGTTCTTGTAAGAAGAGTAATTTTAAACGAGTAAATTTAAATATCATAGCCAGTGTTTTTTGCACTTCGAATGTGCCAAGATAATCAAACTAATGTATATCCATTAGTATCAAAACTATATTCAAAACATAGATTAATTAACATGGGCCATAAGCGTAGGCCATAAATATAGGGGTGAAAGCAGTGGACGAGAATCGTAAAAAAGCGCTAGTGGCCGCACTAGGACAAATTGAAAGACAATTTGGTAAAGGTGCAGTAATGCGCTTAGGTGATTCTACCGCAGCGCGAGATATTGAAGTCGTTTCAACAGGTTCTCTGGCGCTAGATGTTGCTTTGGGAATCGGCGGCTTGCCCAGAGGGCGCGTAGTTGAAATTTATGGTCCTGAATCATCTGGTAAAACAACTCTTACTCTACAAGTTATCGCCGAGTGTCAAAAGAATGGGGGCACTGCAGCATTTGTAGATGCGGAACATGCTTTGGATCCAAGTTATGCTGAAAAAATTGGTGTGAATGTAGATGATCTTCTCGTTTCGCAACCCGACACAGGTGAGCAGGCACTGGAAATTACTGATATGTTGGTACGTTCCGGCGCCGTAGATATTGTAGTAATAGATTCCGTTGCCGCATTAACACCACGTGCTGAAATTGAAGGGGAGATGGGTGATTCGCACATGGGCTTACAGGCGCGTTTGATGTCACAAGCATTGCGTAAACTCACTGCTAATATCCAACGTTCTAACACCATGGTGGTTTTCATTAACCAAATTCGTATGAAAATCGGTGTCATGTTTGGCAGTCCCGAAACCACAACAGGTGGCAATGCTCTGAAATTCTATGCATCTGTTCGTTTAGATATTCGTCGAATTGGTGCGATTAAGAAAGGTGACGAAATTCTCGGTAATGAGACCCGAGTGAAGGTTGTGAAAAACAAACTGGCACCTCCATTTAAGAAAGCCGAGTTTGAAATTTTATATGGCGAGGGTATTTCTCGGCTTGGCGAGCTCATTGATATGGGTGTTGAGTATGATCTTGTTGATAAAGCCGGTTCTTGGTACAGCTATAACGGTGAGCGAATTGGTCAAGGTAAAGAAAATGCACGTTCTTATCTAACAGAAAATCCTGATATGGCAAATGAGATTGACCAAAAATTGCGTGAGCAATTGTTACCTAGTGCTGATGGTTTAAATCAAGATATAAAAACTGACGACACCGCAGCAGAGGAAGAAACGACTGAAGTCTGAGCGATCCATAAGAAATTCTGCTTTTGATATTTTGGCTAGGCGTGAGCACACACGCCTAGAGCTGACTCGAAAACTTAAAACCAAAGATTTTATCGATAGTGAAATCGAAGAAGTTCTGGAAGCCCTAGCGCGCGAGGGCTTACAAAGCGATGAACGATATACGGAAAGCTACGTTCATATGCGCCGCAAACGCGGTTATGGTCCCCTCAAAATTAAGTTAGAACTCAAACAACGTGGAATATCTTCAGACTTGATAGCAGCCTATTTGAAGTTTAATGACGAGATCTGGCTTGAGACAGCGTGCCAAGCGTATAAAAAAAAGTTTGGCAGTAAGCTATTTGATTCTGCAAATGAGCAGGCCAAACGCATGCGTTTCCTTCAATCACGCGGCTTTACTGGTGATATAATCCAAAAAACATTTGATGCTCAAAAATCATGATACTTTTTGGATCCTGAAGGATATGTCCACAGTTGTTAAATAAATATGGAACTTAGTTCAGAGCTTCGCAGCGCATTTTTAAATTACTTCAAAGACAATGGCCATGAAATAGTGCCGTCTAGCCCACTTGTGCCCGGTAATGATCCCACCTTGCTATTCACCAATGCTGGCATGGTGCAATTTAAAGACGTATTTTTGGGCAAAGAGGCGCTTAAATATAGTCGTGCAACTTCAAGCCAACGCTGTGTGCGTGCAGGGGGTAAACATAATGATTTGGAGAACGTAGGCTACACTGCAAGACACCACACTTTTTTTGAAATGCTGGGTAATTTCAGTTTTGGTGATTACTTTAAAACTGAAGCGATTCACTATGCTTGGGAATTTCTTACTAAAGTGGTTTCGTTACCCAAAGAACGTTTATGGGTGACCGTATTTGAAGAAGATGATGAAGCTGCAGATATTTGGTTGAACGAGATAAAAGTTGATCCCAGTAAATTGGCGCGAATTGGTGCCAAAGATAATTTTTGGGCAATGAGCGATGCCGGACCTTGTGGTCCATGTGCTGAGATTTTTTATGATCACGGAGATAAAGTATCAGGTGGTCCACCCGGAACACCCGAAGAAGATGGTGATCGTTACATAGAAATATGGAACTTGGTGTTCATGCAATATGACCGTGATAAGAAGGGTAATTTAAACTCTTTGCCAAAACCTTCTGTAGATACCGGTATGGGTTTGGAGCGACTTGCAGCCATCATGCAAGGAGTTACTAATAATTACGATACGGATCTTTTTTCAGGAATTATCCAAACTGCAGCAGATATTGCAAAAATCAAAGATACTTCAACGCCGTCGTTACGTGTAATTGCAGATCATATACGTTCATGTAGCTTTATGGTTGCCGATGGCGTAATACCTTCTAATGAGGGTCGTGGTTATGTGTTACGCCGTATTATTCGTCGTGCAGCACGACATGGAAACAAACTAGGTATTTCTGAACCCTTCTTCCATAAACTTGTACAACCACTAGTAGATAATATGGGTTCTGCTTATGCAGAATTGGTAGATGCACAACAGCGGGTAGAAAAAGTGTTAGAAACGGAAGAGCAGCGCTTTAATGAAACTTTGCATCAAGGTATGCGTATTTTACAAGATGATATAAAGAGTTTATCGGGAGATATAATATCCGGTGAAACGGTATTCAAGCTTTATGACACATATGGGTTTCCTGCTGATTTAACTGCAGATGTTGCTCGCGAACAAAATTTGAAAATTGATGAAAGTGGTTTTCAACAACAAATGGAGGTGCAGCGTGAACGTGGACGCCAAGCTAGTCGCTTTGATGTGGATTACGATGCATCACTTGTTATAGAGACTGATTCAGAATTTACTGGTTATGAACACATTGTAGGTGAAGGTGTTGTAAAAGAGATCTTTGTTAATAACGAAAGTGTTAATTCAATTAATGAAGGAGAAGCTGGGCTTGTCATTCTAGATCAAACGCCTTTTTACGCAGAATCAGGCGGCCAAATGGGTGATAAAGGTTTATTGACAAATAAGCAAGCAAGCTTTGTAGTAACAGATACTCAAAAGCAAGGTAATGCGCATGCGCATATAGGCAAACAAACATCAGGCGCTTTAAAAGCAGGTGATCAAGTTAATGCTATGGTTGATGCAGATCATCGGCAATCAACGGTGTTAAATCATACTGCAACCCATTTAATGCATGCCGCTTTACGCAAAGTACTGGGGGAGCACGTTCAACAAAAAGGCTCACTAGTTGCGTCGGATCGTTTGCGTTTTGATTTTTCTCATGATGCTCCTATTTGCGATCAACATTTGCAACAAATTGAAGACATCGTTAATCATCAGATTCGTTTGAACACTGCAGTGACTGCAAACACAATGTCAAAAGATAAAGCTCTTGAAGCAGGTGCGATGGCTTTGTTTGGTGAAAAATATGGTGATAAGGTCCGTGTGCTCTCAATCGGTAACTTTTCTATTGAATTATGTGGTGGCACACATGTAAATCATGCGGGCGATATAGGGGTTTTCAAAATTATTTCTGAAACGGGTATTGCATCTGGGGTTCGTCGCATTGAAGCAGTGACAGGACAAGGTGCGTTGCAATGGATTAGAGGCAATGAAAATCAGTTAGCGAGTATTGCGGATGCTGTGAAAGCTTCTAGATCCGAAGCTAAGGATAAAGTCGTTCAGCTTGTAGATCGTAACCGAGTACTGGAAAAAGAACTTGATCAATTAAAAGGCAAATTAGCTACTCAAGCTGGTAGTGATTTGGCTGCATCTGCAATCGAAATCGATGGTATGAAAGTTCTGGCGCATAAAATCGAAGGCGCAGATCCTAAGTCTTTGCGAGATACTTTAGATCAACTTAAAAATAAGCTTGGAAGCGCAGCGATTGTTTTAGGTACCAGTAGCGGTAATAAAGTAAGTTTGATTGCTGGCGTAACTAAAGACCAGACTGGTCGCATAAAAGCTGGTGATTTAGTTAATGCAGTTGCAGTGCAAGTTGGCGGCAAGGGAGGTGGGCGCCCTGATATGGCGCAGGCAGGCGGAAACGATCCAGCTGCACTCGATGCAGCACTTCAATCAGTGCCAAACTGGATTCGAGAGAATATATAACTAATTAGTAGCAGATTACTGGAATATATTAAGCCTGATCATTAGAATCACGGCACATAAATTTCTAACAAAATTCAAATATCAAGGATAGTGACTTAGCATGGCGCTAATCATACAAAAATATGGCGGGACTTCAGTTGGTACTGTTGAGCGCATAGAGCATGTAGCAAAAAAAATTATCGCTACAAAAAATCAAGGTCATCAAGTAGTAGTGGTAGTATCTGCGATGAGTGGTGAAACCAATCGCCTAATAGGCTTAGCAGAAGAAGTGCTAGACACAAAAACACCAAGCGGACGTGAATTAGATGTATTAGTGTCAACTGGTGAGCAAGTGACCATTGCATTGTTATCTATGGCATTGCAAAAAAGAAATTGTGATGCAATGTCTTGTACAGGTGGGCAATTAACTATTCGTACTGATAATAAATTCAACAAAGCACGTATTCAGGATATAGATGGTGATCGTTTAAAGAAACTTTTAAATGATGGCAATGTTGTCGTGGTTGCAGGTTTTCAAGGTGTTGATAGCGAGGGCAACATTACTACACTTGGGCGTGGTGGATCAGACACTACTGCAGTGGCATTGGCTGCAGCGGTGAAAGCGGATGAGTGTCAAATCTATACAGATGTGGATGGTGTTTACACTACTGATCCTAGAGTTGAGCCTAATGCACGACGTTTATCACGCATTACATTTGAAGAAATGCTAGAGATGGCTAGTTTAGGGTCAAAAGTTTTGCAAATACGCGCAGTGGAATTTGCAGGTAAGTATGGTGTGTCGCTTAGAGTTCTATCGTCATTTGAGGATGGGCCCGGCACTTTAATAACATATGAGGATGACAACATGGAAGATCCATTAATCACAGGTATCCCTTTTAATAGAGATGAGGCGCAATTAACCATAAAAGATGTCCCTGATCAGCCGGGTGTAGCAGCTCATATTTTGGGTCCAATATCTGCTGAAAATATCGAAGTAGACATGATTGTGCAAAATATAGGCAGAAAAGACACTGCAGATTTCACCTTCACAGTCCATAGAAATGACTATGATAACGCACTGAAAATACTTGAAAATACTGCAAAAATACTTGGTGGAGGGCGTATTGGTGGTAATCCAAACATAGTAAAACTATCATTAGTTGGTGTAGGGATGAGGTCACATGCGGGAATTGCGAGTAGAATGTTTAAAGCGCTAGCTGATGAGAAGATAAATATCCTTATGATTTCGACCTCAGAAATTAAAATTTCGGTCGTCATAGAGGAGAAGTATCTCGAACTTGGTGTAAGGACATTGCATGAAGCATTTGAACTTGATCAGGCAACGGAGGAGAAAACTAAATAGGCGAGTGCGGTAAAAATAACAAAACAGCTTTGATAAGGAGAGAAACCATAGGAGTTGCTATTAACAGGAAATGTTGATAGTTGCAATGGTGGATCAAATAATAATAAAAAGCGTATAAACGGATTATTTAGGAGATACGGGAATGCTGATTTTGACCAGGAGAGTTGGTGAGACATTGATGATTGGAGATGACGTCACTGTCACTGTGCTAGGAGTAAAAGGCAACCAAGTACGTGTTGGGGTTAATGCCCCACGTGATGTTGCTGTGCATCGTGAAGAAATTTATGAGCGTATCAAGCGCGAAAAAACAAATGTAAATGAGTCAACGGGTTAGTTGCTAATTTATTTGCATTGAACACTTTAAAATCCAAGTTGTGCTAATGGTGTTAAATAATCGAAATCTGCACTTATATTCGTTTTAATAAATGACTTGTTAAATCATTTCGAATTATTTTCGGAAGCATTGTTGATGACAGTCATAAACCATAAGTAAATCGCTAAAAAGATAAACATAGAGCCAAACAGAATTAATACCCATGCGATGACATGCAGGCTAAGTGGTAAAAATAAGATCCCGATACCAATTCCAATTTGAGTAACTCCGAGGAGGAAAGTTTGTAAGGGGGTGAAATTTAGCATTGCATTATTAAGAATTCAGTTAGCAAGCCAGTACTTTGGTGGCGGAGAGGGAGGGATTCGAACCCTCGGTACGGTCACCCGTACAACTCCTTAGCAGGGAGCCCCAATCGACCACTCTGGCACCTCTCCGAATTGAACGAGAGTATATCGAATACCTAATAATATATGTAATTCTAATCTGGATATTCGCTATAATCGCTCGCTTTGTTATATGCGCCCGTAGCTCAGCTGGATAGAGTACTCGGCTACGAACCGAGCGGTCGGGAGTTCGAATCTCTCCGGGCGCGCCAATAAATTGTTTAGTCTCTTTGCGACGGCCGAATCGTGAAATACCCACTTGCAAGTATCCTATCAATGCTATTTTCATTAGCTTTCTAAAAAGAAAAGACCTTTGAAGTTTATTCAATTATCTCTGCTAAAATGCCTCAATTTGCAGCTATTCAGCTATTAAGTCCTAAAAATTAGCCGTTAGGACCTTTTTTGTTGTTTAGACAGGCTATTTCGCGTCTACTAGCTATAAGGGAAAAAGCTTAAATAATAGACAGTTAGTAAAGAATGCTAATTAAAATTAAAGATTCATCCAGTCTTAGAGATTGCGATGTAACAGACGAGGCTATTTATTCAGATAGACGTCAGTTCATCAAGACTTCTGCAAAGTATGCAACTACAGGTGTGTTGGCTAGCTATGGTGTGTTACCTATTATCTCTTTAAGTAATTCATATGCTTCAATTAACTTTTCATCAGTTAAAAAAACTTCATATAAACTAAAGGATAAACCCACCGCATTAAGTTCAGTTTGTTCTTACAATAATTTTTATGAACTAGGTTCTGGTAAAAAAGATCCTAAGTTAAATGCCCATTTATTGAAAACAGAGCCTTGGAGTATCACGGTAGAAGGGAACTGCAATAAACCAGGTACATATGCACTTGAAGATTTTATTAGTCCACAGTTGTTAGAAGAACGGACATATAGATTACGATGCGTTGAAGCTTGGTCAATGGTAATTCCATGGATCGGGATTGAAGTTAATAAAATCTTAAAAAAATTCGAGCCTAATTCAAATGCAAAGTTTGTTGAATTTGAAAGTATCCATGATCCGGAAAATTTGCCAGGCCAAGAGAGAAGAGTACTTGTGTGGCCTTATACGGAAGGTCTACGTATTGATGAGGCGATGCACCCACTGACAATGTTTGCAGTCGGCTTATATGGAAAAGAATTGCCGAATCAAAATGGTGCGCCATTACGTCTAATAGTGCCGTGGAAATATGGTTTTAAAAGTATAAAGTCTATTGTAAAAATACGTTTTGTCGATACTCAAGCTAAAAGTGCTTGGAATCTTTCTGCACCGAATGAATATGGCTTTTACTCCAATGTGAATCCAGATGTGGATCATCCGCGTTGGAGTCAAAAAAAAGAAAGACGTATTGGCGATTTTCTAAAGCGCAAAACCATGCCCTTTAATGGGTATGCAGATCAAGTTGCTCATCTCTATCAAGGCATGGATCTTAAGAAATATTTCTAGTTAATAAATTGCAGTTTTTAACCACATTCTAAATTTCTCTATATTTTGTTAAGTGTCTTTAGCGCTAGCTAGTAAGGCGGTTGTGAAAATTTTCCATATTTTCCATATTTTCCATATTTTCCATATTTTCCATATTTTTCATGCACATATGCGGGAACAACCTTACTTCTAGTCGGTTGTATTCAGAGTATTTAAAAGAGTATGCTCAAAAAATAAGCTTAACGATTCCAAGGCTATTAGTTTGGCTATTATCTGTGTGAGCTAAAGCAAAAATATAAATATACAGTCAACTAAAACAAATGTTCGGACAATATTTTAAAATTGATGAATCGGTTTTTTCGATTGCGCCAAATCCAAAATACTTATATTTAAGTAAGCAACATGAAGAAGCCTTAGCGCATCTAATCTATGGTGTAACCCGTAAAGGAGGTTTCGTATGTCTAACGGGCGATATTGGCACGGGTAAAACGACTATATGTCGCTGTATGTTTGAACAGCTTCCAGAAAATACCGATCTAGCCTTTGTTATTAACCCTAAATTTTCACCCATGGAATTATTGGCCTCCATATGCGATGAGTTGAACCTGGAGTATTCGGTGTTTCAGCCAAGTATTAAAGAGTATGTAAAAAAACTTAATACTTATTTAATCGAGGCACATAGTAAGGGTCGAAATACAGTATTGGTTATAGATGAGGCTCAAAATTTAAGTGTTGAAGCACTCGAGCATGTGCGCGCCCTCACAAATTTAGAAACCAATGATCAAAAACTGCTGCAGATAATTTTAATAGGACAGCCAGAGCTAAAAACCTTGCTGGCAAAGCCAGCGCTTGAGCAAGTAAATCAACGCATCACTGCGCGCTTTCATATCGGACCTTTGAGTTTGAATGAAACCAATCACTATATTAATCATCGGTTATTAGTCGCTGGCGCAAAACAAAAAATCTTTAGTGATGCGAATATCAAACAAATCTATCGACTTTCAAAGGGCGTCCCACGCCGAATTAATATATTGTGTGACCGCATTTTATTAGGCGCATACATAACTCATAAAAACAAAATTACTTCAGAAATTATAAGACAATCTGCTGGAGAAGTGTTCGGCATCGTACCTTTTGATAACGGAATATTTCCTAAAGCACTTGCGGCTAGTATTTTTGCCTTGTTGATTTCTGGTCTATCAATATTGGTATACCAAAACTATAAGATTGATTCGCAGATAACACAGAGCTCATTAAGTGATCTGTCTGTAAATATAATTGCATTAAATACTGATACCGACGAAGCTGAATCAAATATAGGGGATATAAAAGAGAAAGAGAAAGAGAAAGTAGAGGCTAATGCTGTAGAAGGAATATATTTTGAAAGTCCTGAGGTCGGAGTTGCTTCTGCTGTTAAAGTGGAGCAGAAAAAAATAAACCAGAAAGAGATTAATGAGAAAAAAGCAAACTATGTAACAAAGAATAAACCCGCCAAAGTAGTAACTAATACGTCTCCGAAAGTTGTGGTTAATACAGCAAAAAACTCAACACCAATTTATAAAAAACCTGAATCCAGTACTACAAAAAAAGAACTTCATTTCACAAGTTATGAAAAAGCTTATCAACAACTATTCAGATTATGGGCGGTTGATTATTCTTCGACTGAAATAAGTCCATGTGAGTATGCGTTGAATAACCAACTGCACTGTTATCAAAGCAGTGGTTCAATAAACAATATTATAGGTTTGAATCGGCCGGTGTTGCTTAAAAGTAAAGCTGAACTATATGAGCCGAGTTATATCGTAGTGGTTTCTATAGAAGGTGAATATGCAGTTGTGAGTGAGAAAAGTGATTATAAACTTGTTGCTATTCCGGAAATTGAAGCAAACTGGAATGGTGAATTCGAAATGCTATGGAGGCCTTTGCAGGCTGGAGTCTCTCATATAAGACCAGGACAAGAAGGCAAGGTGATTGCTTTATTAGATCAAAAACTCGCAGAAATACAGGGCCGTCAGTCTTTAGCCCCACACCCTTTTGTTTATTCAAAAAATCTAGTAGATCAAGTCAGAGCTTTTCAGATTGCGAAAAAAATATCTTCGGATGGGGTGGTAGGGCCGATTACACAAATTAATTTCAATAATCAAAATTTAGATACTCCTTACTTAATTAAATAACTAAAATAATGAACTCAAATGTCATTCATACTGGAATCAATTAAAAAGGCAGAAAGAGAGCGTAAGCTTGGCCAACAACATGCACCTTCGATATCTATCGAATATACTGGTGCGCTTGTTGATGATATGGAAAACAAAAAACTGCAATGGATGCTATTGCTACTAGGACTTATAGTTACAGCAATCGTTGTTTGGAGTGCTACTTACTATTTCACCAATAAAGATCGTCAATATATAGAAGAACTATCTGTGAGCGATGTTAGCAGCGATGCTAAAATTGATACTCAAACTCAAAATTCATCTATTAGTCGTGATGATGACGCTAAACGTAGCATTGCAATGGTGCCAGTGAAAAATGTGCACAAATCTGATTTAAAGTCAGTTAAGCTTATTGCTGATGATGACCCACCAGTAGCGCATCCAACAGTAAAAGAAGACAAGCCTGTTGAAAAGAAAGAAAGTAAAACACCAATAACTAGTATTGTTAAAAATACTCAGCCTAGACCTAAACTTGAAACAACAAACGAAATTGATATTGTAGCCAATAAGATTAGTGATATTTCTGATAAACAAGAACTTGCTGCAATATATTCTGACTTGGCTGCGATTAAGGAAGAAGATAAGGCTGTAAGTAAGTTGAGACTTCTTGCTGACCAAGTTGCAGAAGAACTAGTGCATATTAAAGCTGCAAGTTATGTGGTTCCAGATGTGGATGCATTGAAAACGAATACCCAAAAAATTGTAACAGAAGAAGTTATTAGTAGACCGGTAACGCCAGTTCATCAAAAACAACACGAGCAAGCAGTTAGGAGTGGAGTGCCAAGCTTCGGTGAGCTACCTTATGATATTCAGGAAAAAATTCCTGACTTTAATGTCTCAGTACATATGTTCAATGCTGATCCAGTACAAAGACGTATACGAATAAATGGGCACATGTACACGGAAGGGAAAAGTCTTCAGCAAGACTTGGCTTTAGTGGAAATTACACGCTATGGGGCGGTTTTTGATTATCAGGGCCATTTATTTCGGCTGAATGTGCGCTAAATTACATTCTTAAATCACACAAAATGGTTGCTTTAGCTATAAAATTCAGTGTTTTAGATTGAATTCCTACCTTTTATACAAGTATTTTTAATTTTGGCTCATCACGACTATGATTCCCTAGTCGAGAATAATAATAATCCTGAAAAATCAGGTAAATAGCTTCTTTTCTTCATAAACCTTATTTGCTTAACTTAGGCTCAAAATATTAGATATGTCGAATACTGTCGTAAAGTTGTCCAATCAGGACATTGCTGATTATTTGCAACGCAGTGGAAAACTGCGCGAATCGGACCTGTCCAAAATAAAACGCATGCAAGAAGAAACGCCTGATGTTTCTTTTGTATCTATGCTAAATAGATTAGGTGCAGTAAGTGATAAAGATATCGCGGAAGCACTTGGCAGCCTACTTGCGTTACCAATTGTTGAGCGTGATGAGTATCCAGCTGAAGCTGTTTTAGATGGCGTAATCTCGTTTCGGTTTCTTAAAGAAAGTTCTTCCATTCCACTTGATCAGCAAGAAGATAAAGTCGTGTTGGCTATGGCTGATCCACTTGATCAGCTTGTTGTTGATGCGGTTCGCATTGCAACAGGCAAAGAAGTGGAAGTTCGCGTCGGTATACATTCTGATATAGATGAAGCGATCAATCAAATTTCAGGTCGTGATTCTAGTAAGATGGATCAAATTGTTGATGAAGTTAATGTTAATGAAATTTCAGATGACGAACTTGATCATCTGAAAGATTTAGCCAGTGAAGCACCGGTTATACGTTTAGTGAATTTAATTATTCAACGTGCTGCAGAGCAAGGTGCTTCTGATATTCACATTGAGCCGTTTGAGGGTAACTTAAAAGTTCGCTATCGCATTGATGGTGTTTTGCAAGAAGTTGAATCTCCACCACGTCAGTTTGCAGCTGCCATTATTTCTAGAATAAAAATCATGGCTAAACTAAATATTGCTGAACGACGGTTACCGCAAGACGGAAGAATACGAAATCGTATTCAAGGGCGTGAATACGATATGCGTATATCTACTGTGCCAACTATGCATGGTGAAAGTGTTGTAATGAGATTGTTAAATCAAGAATCCGTAATACTAGATTTTAAAGCGCTTGGGTTTCAACAAACAGACCACGATAAATTTATTAATGCGCTACGTCAGCCGCATGGCATGATTCTGCTTACCGGTCCAACAGGAAGTGGTAAAACCACGACCTTATATACGGCATTGAGTTTATTAAACGAGCCACAGCGAAAAATTATTACCGTAGAAGATCCAGTTGAGTATCAACTGGAAGGTGTTAACCAAATTCAAGCTAAAGCCAGTATAGGCTTAACTTTTGCTAATGCTCTACGATCCATCGTGCGACAAGATCCAGATGTAATCATGGTCGGTGAAATGCGCGATTTAGAAACTGCAGAAATTTGTGTGCAATCTGCATTAACAGGCCACCTAGTATTATCTACTCTACATACTAATAACTCCGTAAGTAGTATTACACGTTTGATGGAGATGGGCGTTGAGGATTATTTGTTAACTTCAACATTAAATGTAGTAATTGCGCAAAGATTGGTGCGAGTTCTTTGTGAAGAGTGTAAAACGAAAACAGAGATTCCAAGTAAGCTAAAGAAAGAGCTGAGTGCCAGTCAAACCATTGAGAACATGTATGTTTCCGAGAGTGGTTGCGAAGCATGTCACTATACAGGGTATAAAGGAAGAATAACCATTATCGAGATGCTATTCATTACGGATGAAATTAGAAAATTAATTTTAGAGCATGCTGATGCATCAACACTTGCTGCAGCGGCTATCCAACAAGGTATGCGAACGATGTATCAAGACGGCATACAAAAAGTAGCGCAGGGAATTACTTCTTTAGAGGAAATATTGAGAGTGACCCAAGATGCATAAGAAGGATTCTTGGTAGATCATGCCAATTTTTGAGTACAAAGCAACGACCGCTGAAGGCAAAGTGTTTGAGGGGCAGCGAGAAGAAACAGATCATTCGACAATGATCAAATGGTTACAGTCGTCTGGGTATATTCCAATATATGCAAAAGAAGCAAAGTCATCTTCAAGCCAATCACTCAAAAAGGCCTTTGCTTTATCAAAGAAATCAATTAATTCGAATCAACTGCTGGCGTTTACTGAACAGTTAGCTACTTTAATTAAGGCGAAACTTCCTGTTGATCACGCACTGCGAATTTTTAGGGATCTATCGGAGAGTGAAAATGTTCGCAATATGTCGGCATCATTGCTAGAAGACGTTGAAGCGGGCAATGAATTGTATAGTGCTTT
>Ga0255056_10000325_pt1 | contig 13743 bp, 12 predicted proteins | sample Cases_109_1_MG_FD_183639 | JGI IMG/M metagenome (GOLD analysis project Ga0255056, IMG submission 183639) | Seawater microbial communities from Amundsen Gulf, Northwest Territories, Canada - Cases_109_1 | ecosystem: Environmental > Aquatic > Marine > Gulf | place: Canada: Northwest Territories... | reverse complement strand
CAGTCGCGCTATTCCTCGTTGGTACCGATTCCCGCATTGGCGTAATTGCATGTTGCGGGACTTCGGCGGATCGTTTGGACGCTAGCGAGCGACTCGATGACATAGAGAGTCTGAACGTAATATGCTTGCCTTTCGCGCGCGATGCTGTCCTCGCAGGAAAGTGAATCAAAGGCGCCACTTTTGTGCTGCAAATAGTGCGTGAACTCGTGCACTATCAGACTCGTCGTAAATCCGCCCTCAAGATCGCGATACCGTTCATCGATATAGACAACGTCGGCGTCATTATACCAACCAACGACATTACACTCGGTACCACCACAGACGTTTTCAACAAAGAATTCGTGTTGCTCGAATTGAACTTCAGGCGGATCGGCCGGCATGGGGTACCCGGACAGATGAGAAGCCCAGCTCAGAAGAATTGCCAAAATAGCGTCCGGTTCCATAGTCGCTTGCCACATTCGTATCGAGTGCAAAACTGCTCTGCGATTTCAAGCGGCCGGCGACAGGCCAATTTTCAGTTGGCCTATCCTGGCCGTTCAGTGTTATATATTCTGGTCAAAACGGGTACAAAATGCGGTGTGCAAACGCACGGTTGGGCGCTTGATATAAAAATAATGTGTGATGCAGATCACATTTTGAGGATTCAACCGGGATTCCGAGTTAGGCAGGCTCCAATGCCCTGTATTTGATAGAAATTATTCTGTGGATCCCCCTGAGCAGACGCACCGGCGCTTGTGGCCGCAAAAGAAAACAAGCAGCTGCCCGATACACGCATGCGGTCCGTCCAGCGGCAGAATGTCGGCGCTGCCCTCGTTCAATAGGCGGGGCTGGCGACGCTCATGAGCTACAATAATTTGCGCCAACGCTCAAGTTCGGGACGAAAAATGACACAAAAAAAGCGATCTGAAGAAGGGATCATGGGCTCATGTCATAGCGCCATTTGGAGTCTGATTGGCTGCGCTATGCTGTTTTGGCCTCTCGATCGCGCCACCGGGCAGGACCCGATGGATCATGTCGATTTGACCAGCGATGAAATGACCAAGCCAGAGCTGACGCGCGAGGAACTGCTGGCAATTTTATCCAGCGCAACGCCGGATGAACGCGTTGATCTGACGAGCAAACGGCTCTCTGGGCTCGATTTGCGGAATGTCGATTTCAAGGGTGCAAATTTGCGCTGGGCACGATTGAACAATACGGACCTAAGAGGCGCAAATCTACGCGATACCATTCTGGATTCGGCGTGGTTATTAGGTGCGAATCTGGAGCGTGCGGACTTGCGCGGTGCAAGCCTCGCGTCTACGCAAATGCGACGCGCGAATTTACGCGACGCGAATCTATCAGGGGCTCGAATCGTTGCCAACTTTCAACGCGCCGACTTGCGAGGCGCCAACTTAAGCAACGCAAACATGGGCGCCGACATGAAGAATCAATCGATGGGCTTGATGCGTACTGTTCTGCGAATGGCTAAGCTGGATGGCGCCGATATGCGCAATGTTAACGCAATGCGCCTGGACGCCGGGTACGCCTCGATGCGAGGCGTCTTATTGGACAATGCGAATTTTCGCGGCGCGGATCTGACGGGCGCGGACCTGACTAAAGCGTCCGTTACGGGTCTGAACTTAAGCGGTGCCGACGTGTCCGGCGCCTATCTCGTGCAGTTGATTGGCAAGGAAAAAATTATCGGCCTGGATAAAGTCAAAAATCTTGCCGAAGCCGAGGTCGAGTGAGGATTGCGCGGCCTTCGGATATTCCTTGCGCAATCTCAATCTTCAGTCACAGTCAATTCGACTTGACCAACACCGGTATTCCCGGACGCTGAATCATAAGCGTAGACGCTAATGTCATAAACGCCAGGAAGGTGCGTTGTAAATTGCGTTTCGAATTCGCTGGCGGCGCCGGCATAGCGGAGCGGAAATCGACCAACGTCGTCATCGCCCCGGCGCACGATCGCGATCACTTCGTAGTCTGTTGGCTCCCAGTGGAATCCCGGTTTAATCGGGCAACCGCACATCAACATCACTTCAACCTCGATGCGTATGCCGCTCACCGCTTTTGACAGCGGAACGGTGCTTGCCGCAAGGTTCGGTGATACCAGCAAGCCCGGCAATTCCAACACCCAACCATCGCCACCGGTCACGTGTTTCCCCGGCACTATCCACTGCGTCGCCGAAGCCCGATTCGCCGTAAATCGCTTGTCCAGAGGACCATAGGCGGTAACTTGCAAATAACGCGGCTCGTCGATATCCAAAGTTGCGGCAAATTTCGCATCGCCTTTGGCAGCCATCGGCTCACCGCGTTTGCGCGGTGTCCGCATCGTGCGTTGCGGATTACCGGTAGCCCCGGAGGTAATACCCTGTGCCAACACCTCGCCGCTGGCGGCGTCCGTGATTGTTATGAACGCACCCTCGACAAGGTCACCGACATACTGTGCGTTTCGCGCAATGACGCGCACGGTGATGTTTGTCACCTCGGCTCGCGCATTATCAGCTAGCAGCACTATGGCAAACAGTAAGAGGCAGGACCTCATTCGGCAACCGTTAGAGATCCTGCAGAATCTCTTTCATTTTGGCTTGATACGCATCTTCAGAGATTAGCTCGCGCTCGCGCAAGCGCTTCAACGCGTCCAGGCGCTCTTCCACGTCCGCTGTCGTCGATGGCGTTGCTTGGTGGGTGCTTGCTTCCTCGCGCTTTCCGCTCGCAGGATCGCTACTTTGGGCTGCTGGCGGTGATTGCATCGACGCTGTCTCGGCAAGCCCAACAGGCGGTGCGGCAGATGCTGCAGGGGTCGGTACCGCTTCCGGATCAGGGTTCTTGTCGGGCAGGGCGGCAGCGCCAGGTTCTATGACAATCCAGTCATCGCGGACCCCGGCACCGCTTTGATATAGACGATTAGCATCTGTTGCCAGCAAGACGACATCATGCTTTGCCGCCGCCGTCCGGCTGCCGTAGTTGCGTGGATAGAAATCTTCATCGATTTGGCCATACACGTTTTTCTTCCGGTACGGTGTCTGAACTTGACCGAAAATAATATTTAAATTTCCATCGCGATAGAAAATGCGCCCGGCGGATACTCGATTCCTTCGTGCAAAGGCACCGCGAGACAGCACGCGGATACCAATCACATGAAAAATGAGGTCCTGCGTCGGTTCGGCGCGTCCAAGCCCGGTTGCGACGGCTTTTCCGAGATTGTCTATCTCCTCCTTCGTGAATACCGATACCGCGGTGACATCGCTCTCTTCATCTGCGTAATGCAGGCGTAGCCCTTCGAGCATCGCCTCAATTTCGTCGGGTGTGATGCTAGTCGGATGGTCGTTCGGTGCCGCCGCGTCGTCGTCCTGCCGTACAAGTTGAACAATCTGATCGCCGCGCTCCCAGATTACCGCATTCGAAGCCGCATAAGCGCTAGGCAGGCAGGCAAGGACAGCGCAAAGATATCCCACCAGCAACCCTGCGACGTGCCCAGGTCGTGGCATCGAACGTTGCAGCAACTGGAGTTTTCGGTTTTGCACTTTAGAATTTCCCGCGCGCGTAGCACTCAATCATAACCAGGCCTGCAGAACGAAGACGGCGCCCAAAGGCGCCGCCCCGTACCATTTTCGCCTTGTAAACGGCCGCCTCGACTAGTAGAACAGGATGGCACCGATGGCGATAGTGCCTTCTTCTGCGCTGTTACCGTTGTGCGCTGTCGCTTCCGTATTGGTGTACTCGAGCACGAGGTTCAGCGACGGAGTCAGCGGATGATACAGGCCTATGATGAAAGACTCGTTGGTCTCTACCAGGTCAGAGACCGCCTCGCCGGTCGCGAGATCGAGGTTGCTCTCGCCAAAGCTGACGCCCACTTTCGTGCCCGTGCCTGGGAACTTGTAAGTTCCCTGCACGTAAAATCCGTCCGAATCACGAGTCGCACCACTGGCATCCAGAGCGTCCCAAAGAAAACCGAGGGTACCGATTCCCTCCCCGCTGTAGAAATACCCGACGATTTCAAAGTCGTTGAGCGCGACTTGGGCTCCGACATCAAATCCTGTTGCGTCCTGGCTGGCAAATGTCGTGCTATCCAGCGACTGCGATATAAAGCTGGCCCACACCTTGCCGCTGACCGTGGAGCCTTCATCGCCGCCGAAATTATAGACACCTTTGCCTTCGAATCCATAAGTATCGGATTTCTGATCGAAGGAGCCCTGATCGAGACTTTCACCAGACAGGTCGAAGGCGCCCCAGGGATCGACGATAGCGACAGTAAATGAAAAGCCGCTGAAGTCCGGTGACGCATACTGAACCTGGGCTTTCCAGTCGGCGTAGAGATAACCGACCCCGATTCGACCCAGTGTCGTATTACCGCCGAAAGCAGCCAAATCGGATACGGTGCCGACGCCCAGCAATGTCATATCTGCAAGGATCGCATCGGAGCCGAACACTCCGAGATCGCGCCCGAGCATGATCGTGCCCCAGTCGCTACCGAACTTGAGATTGACCTGCCGCAGGTTCTCCGAGTTCAGAGCCAGTCCAGTGTCAATTTGACCACCCCCGCCGTCCACGCCCGGTTGAAAGCCGATATTGATTTCGGTAGTGTAGCCGCTGCTTTCCTGTTTGGCGTTGAGCCCAAACCAGGCCGGTAACAATCCCGTCTGCACGTTTCCCGTGTCGTAGTTTTCGCCTACTAATGAGCCGCACGCCAAGCCGGCCGCTACGTTGCCATTACCATTCGTGTCGCAATCGATGCTCGTGAAAAATGCATTGACATTGCCGCTAATGGCGACGTCCCAATCCCCCATCTTCATGGACTCGAAAGCCTGTGCATTGATCGGTGTGATGATCAGCACGATCGTTCCCGCAAACCCGGAAACCCAGCGCTTCATTTGTTTAATAGCCATCTTCGGACCTCCCCAGTATTCTGAAATTGCGCCGTCAACTCCCGGTGCATGGATCAACAATAAACCAGCGATTCAAAGCCTGTTGCGATTCGACGCAGCTCGCTGTGACGACCGCGCGGAGCCTTGAAGGCGGGTCTCTGGTGTACATCAGGCCCAGGTATCCAGCCGGGGCGTTGATTTCAGACGTGACGGTTCCCCTCAATACGCTGGCCGTCACGGTTATTATTTTGGTTGGTATTTGACAAAATGCTCCTCCGCCCGCCTTGAGTCAACTATAATTCGTCGTATAGTGCCGATTGGCTCGATGCAATATGCCAGGCACCGGCCGCCATGCCACCATTCCTTTACGCTGTCGTTTTAAAATGTGACGACCGAACGAATACTCTCGCCCGCGTGCATCAAATGCAGGGCGTGATTGATTTCCTCGATCGGCATCGTATGTGTCGCCATCTCGTCAACCTTCAGTGTCCCCTCGAGGTAGTTCTCGACATAGCCGGGTAATTCGCTACGTCCCTTGACGCCACCGAACGCGGTGCCGCGCCAGACTCGGCCCGTAACTAATTGAAACGGCCGGGTGGAGATTTCCTGACCTGCGCCGGCGACACCGATAATCGTCGACTCGCCCCAACCCTTGTGACAGCATTCAAGCGCTGCGCGCATCACCTCAACATTTCCAATACATTCGAACGAATAGTCAACGCCACCGTTGGTCAGATCGACGATGACATCCTGTACGGGCGCGTCGTGTTCTTGCGGATTCACGTAATCCGTGGCGCCGAGTGCCTGAGCCATCTCGTATTTGGCAGGATTCAGATCGATGGCGATAATGCGGCTCGCTTTCGCCATTACGGCACCTTGCACGACGCTAAGTCCGATTCCACCCAGCCCGAATACGGCTACCGTTGACCCTGCCTCGACCTTCGCCGTATTCAAAACCGCACCGACGCCGGTTGTGATTCCACAGCCAAGTAAGCACACTTTGTCGAGCGCTGCAGCCTTGTTGATTTTCGCGACGGCGATCTCCGGCACAACGGTGTATTCTGAAAACGTCGATGTCCCCATGTAATGGTGAATCATCTTGCCGTTCTGGGAAAATCTTGAGGTGCCGTCGGGCATGATGCCCTGACCTTGCGTGAGGCGGATCGCCTGACACAGATTCGTCTTACCTGACTTGCAGAAGTCGCATTCGCCACACTCTGGTGTATAAAGCGGAATGACGTGATCGTCCGGCTTGACGCTGCTTACGCCAGTGCCAATTTCTTCGACTATGGCGCCGCCTTCATGTCCGAGGATGGCCGGAAACAGGCCCTCGGGATCTTCGCCGGACAGTGTGAACGCGTCCGTATGGCAAACGCCGCTGGCGACGACCCGCAGCAGGACTTCACCCTCTTTTGGCGAATCGACTTCGACGGTCTCGATTGACAGCGGCTTTCCGGGCTCCCAGGCGACGGCTGCTTTTGACTTCATTATTGTTTCCTTCGTCGGCTATCCTGTTTTGTGCTTATTGCTGTCCCCGACCGAAATTATAGCGGATCGAGAGACCGCCGTAAAAATGCCGCTCCGGTGCCGGCTCGAAATAGCGGCCACCAAATGCATTGATGCGCACATTGGCGGCGTATTGCTCGTCCGCCAGATTATTCACTCCGACAAATGGTGACAGGACCCAGTCACCGAATCGCAAGTCGACATGCCCAAAACGCAGGTTCACCACGCTGTAGGATTCATTGACGGCTGAGTTGGCGTTGTTGACGAAAAAATTGCCAACGTTGAGTAAATCGATGGCACCATAAAAACCCGAGGGATGCGTGTATGCCACTTCGCCTCGAAACAGGTCATCGGGAATACCGGGAAGCGCGTTGCCGGAGAAGTCGTTGCCATTGTCATCGAGAAATTCGTCGAACTCGAAATCGGAATAGGTGTAAGCAACCGATATCCTCAGACCTTCGACTGGCTGGCTGACGACTGAAATCTCGGCGCCGTTACGTGTCGATTTTCCGGCGTTGGAGAAAAAAACGCGACCGGGTTGCGCTGCCAGTTCATACGGGATCAGCTCGTCCTCGACATCTATGGTAAATAACGACAACTCATAACGATTTCGCTCACCGAGCGTTCCCCTGATGCCCACCTCATAGTTCGTGGCGAGTTGTGGGTCAACGTTCGGATTAAAGCCGCCGGCGCCGCTGGGGTTTGCAAATTCCGTCGTCGTCGGCGTTTCAAACGCCGTGGAAATCGTAGCATAGAGGTTTGTCGCGTCAGAAAGAGAGTAAACGACGCCAATCATTGGACTCGTTTCACCTAGAGTTCGACTGCCCGAGTCGTTGCCATCGGCAAGAAAATGATCCTCAACGTCGAATTCAACCTCGTCGTATCGCAGGCCCACTGTCAATGCCAAATCTTCACTAAGCGCAAGCTCATTTTGTACGAATACGCCGATGCTGGTCACAAGTTCGGTTTGATCGAGTACCAGCGGCCCAAGAACGCCCAGATTATTGTCGAACCGTTTGCGGTCATCGTCCTGGCGATCGATGTCCGTCCCGACGATCAGAATGTTCGGCCGGCCCCATAATTCGCCGCGGTAGGTATAGACGGCGCCGACACCGATGAAAAATCGATCAAACTGCACGGCGCCACCTCCCGTAAATGGCAGCTTGTTGGCGAAATCGCGCCATACGTAGTGATTTCGCAAGCGGATTTCATGGCGCTCGCCGACCGATTTTTTGTAACTCAGCCCGATTCGCTGTTGATCCAGTGCCTCCCCTGCGTCGAAAGCGACGTTTTGTTGCCGGGCCGAGGTCGGGTCCAATTGCGCTTGTGTCAGCGTGATGCCGCCGGGATCGTTGGCCAAGGGCTGATCCGTAGCACTGAGAACCAGTCCAAATTCCGATTCATTGTCGATTTCATAAATGAATCTGGCATTCAGCACCCTGCTTTCCGTTTCGCTATGAGTACGGTAACCGTCGTACTGCATGTCCGATATGTTGACCAGGTAGTTCAACCGACCCGCGTTGCCACCGGCCTTCAGTTGAAATTTTTGGAAGTCAAACTCCCCAAATGACAGGCGCATCTCAACGAAGGGATCGTCCGGTCCCCGTTCCGAAGTAATATTGATAACTCCACCGGATGCATTGCCGTACAGGGATGATGCGGGCCCGCGAAGAACTTCGATTTGCTCTATTGAGCCGATGTCGATGCCGTCGGACTGGCCTTGTCCATCCGGCAGCGTTTCCGGAATGCCGTCCACCAATATCTTGACGCCGCGAATGCCGAAATTCGATCGAGCACCAAAGCCACGGATTGAAATACGCAGGTCCTGTGCGAAATTATATCGGTCTTGCATGAACAGACCGGGTATGGCGGCGAGCGACTCGTCCAGGCCAAGCTGCTGACGGCCGAGTTGAATATCGTCCTTCGCGATCACGCTGATCGCAGCCGGGATCTCGTCGATACGTTTGTCCATACGCGTGGCGCGTACGATGATTTCGTCGAGTTGCGCGGCATCGGTGCCCCGGTCAGATGGCTCGGCGACTGCAATGCTGCTACCGGCAAACGGCATCGCCGCAATGACTGCCAAAACTGGCCATGCCTGCTTTCTGCTATCTCGCTTCATTATTACTTGTTCTCATTTTTATGTAATGGCGGCCAAGTGTTCAGATTGTGGACGCAACGCCGGAGACTGACATCATTTTCAGGCACGCGCCTGCGCAAGTATTTATCAGGGCATTCCCCACGTATACAAAGACCTCGCGCCGCCGAGCTCGAAGCAGTATATGCGAACCCGAAATATTACTTATTTTAGGCTCAGTCCACTATGCTTTTTGGCTATTTGTACTACCAGCAGGAGTGGCAATTTGTTGACTTTGCGACGATTGCTGCCCTTCGGCAGCGACGGAGTTCGTCACATTTCTATAGACTTGGCACAATTCAATGCCAGGCCATCAACGAAAAACGAGTGCCCCACGGGCTGTGATTTTGCAACTGAGCTGCGGCTTTTGCGCGCTGTCGTGGGGTGCTGGCCCGCCGCCAGCGCAGGAATCCTGCGCGCCATCAAGCAATGTCGTCGAGATCGCAGCAGGTGTTTACGTGCGGCCCGGGCATGCTGCGGTCGTATTTGAGGGCGACGAGCTCGCGAATATTGGATTCGTCATCGGCGATCGCTGTGTTGCGGTAGTCGATACAGGCGGTAGCCTCGCGGAAGGGCGAGCATTCGATTGTGCAATCCGTGAGGTGACCGATCGACCCGTGTGTTACGTCATTAATACGCATGTCCATCCGGATCATCTGCTAGGCAACCTGGCTTTTGAACGACCCGGGGTGGAATTCATCGGTCACGCCAAATTGCCGCGCGCGCTGGCGCTGCGCGGGGATGTTTACCTCGAGCGTGCGTCGGCGTACGAGGGCAGGGCGCTGGACGAATCGATTTTCGTTTTTCCCGACCGCACGGTGACAGGCACGGTCCAATTGGATATCGGTGACAGGGTCCTGACCGTTCGGGCCCACAAAACTGCCCATACGGACCACGATATCAGCGTCGTCGACGAGAAAACGAAGATCGCTTTTCTCGGCGACTTGCTATTTCTCGAGCATATACCTGTCATTGACGGCAGCATCAACGGCTGGATCGGCGAACTTGAGGCAATGACCGACGAATCGTTGGCTTACGTCGTACCGGGTCATGGCCCGACGCACGCAAGTTGGCCTTTGGCTGCCGGGCCTACGGCGCGCTATCTGGCTGATCTTCGACAGAATGTGGGGGCCTGGATCGGGAGCGGTGGTGATTTGGCCTCAGCGCAGGATAATATTGATCTCGCTCGACCTGAGGACTGGCGATTGGCTGACCGCTACCACCGTCGCAATGTGGGCGCCGCATACGCGGAACTGGAATGGGAGGAATGGCAGGAATGATGAGCAATTCGCGTTGTGGCGCATTCGCCGGTCTGGGCTGGTGCACAACCCTGTTAATAGTACTTGCTCCATTCGTGGCGGGGGCAACCACGGTCGAGGAGGACATGGTTTGGACTGGCGGCCTTCGAAGCGCTTATTTCGGTGATCGCGCGATTGCCCAGTCGGATGACCTGATCATATTGAATGTTCCAAAACGTGCGGAAGATGCGGCTATCGTGCCCATATCGATCACGGCACAGATTCCGCAAACGGACGAACAATATATCCAGACCATTTATTTGTTCATCGACAAGAATCCGGGTCCATTAATCGGTAAATTTCGCTTTACACCGAAAAGCGGTCGCGCGGACCTGACGTTTCGCGTGAGGGTCAATGCCTACAGTCCGATACGCGCGATCGCAGAAACCAATGATGGTGAGTTGTCTATGAGTCGGCGCTTCATCAAAGCGACGGGTGGCTGCTCAGCGCCCGCAGGTTCTGATCTTGATGCAGCAATGGCGCGCCTCGGGAAAATCAAGCTAAAAACAAATAGCGTTCTACAACTTGCCGAACCGATACTGGCGCAGCTGATGATCAGTCACCCGAACCTAAGTGGAATGCAGATGAATCAAGTAACGCAACTCTATGCACCGGCGCACTTCGTTCGGCATGTCAAAGTCAGTTTTGATGGGGAAGAAGTTTTTTCCGCCGAGACCGGCTTCGGCATCAGCGAAAACCCCAGTTTCAGGTTCTTCTTTGTGCCGGAAAGTGAGGGCGAACTCACTGCAGAAATCACGGATACGAAGGGCCTGCAATTCAGCCAGACCTTGCAGGTGGTTCCGACCGAAGGGCAGGACGCTGTCCGGAACTAGTACGGCATTCAAATTCTTAACTGATCTTACGCAGCAACTGATGAAATGTAATTGAACGGTCAAACCAGGTGCAACGATTGTCCATTTGCCGATTTGGGACGATTGCGCCACGGCACAACAACAAGACCGTAAATCAAACAAACAAACGCGAGCGTTGCGGGAATCCAGCCCACATCGGACAACATCGGCGTACGCCTCGCATACTTTTCATTAAGCAGGCTTTCAACGAAATTCGAAGGTGAATCGACGCGAACGTAGTCCAATCCCGTTTGCATTGCGAGTTCCCGTAAATGATCCTCTTGAAGCGACGATAAGTGTTCCTGGCCGAGCGCGACTCGGCGTGCAATGTTCGCCATATTGATGCCAACCATCGCTTCACCTTGCTCCGTCGCAGCGCGTCCGAGACTGTATATGTCAATCTGCATCACCTCGTCATGGCTCCAGTATCCGACGATTTTGCCTTCATCATCGAGATGCGGAATCCTGCTCGGCACGGTTTCACCGACCCCGGCAATAAAACCTGTGACCGAACCCCGTTCCGCCCTGAATGGGGGCATTATGTCTGGGTTAAGCGGTGGCGCCTCGTGGCCGTCAGTCAGGAAAACCAGGCGAGTGTCGCCCTCGATTTGCTGCGCGGTATCGATCGCAGAGTAGAGCCCTTTGGCGACTTCGCTGCGGGCATCCCAGGCCATTCGCCAGTTGACCTTCTCCAGCATGTCAGACAACGCACGATAGTGCTCACAAATCTCGACGGGAGTAAACAATACGAATGTGCGATGCGCCGTAAAAATTGCGAGCCCGGCTTCCGACCCGCAGGGGAGGGTCCTGAATGCCGTCTCGATCGCCGATTTCGCGAACTCAAGTCGTGTCGCTGCAACGGCAGCTAGTTCCATATCGGTGACATTCATACTTTGCGTAATATCCATTGCAAACAGGTAACGGTAAGTGTCCTTAGTTACGCGAAACGTCGAATAGGTAATTGCGATACCGAGCGAAACAAGGGCCAGGACCAGCCATGGCCATGTCGTGCGAAACGAGAGTCCACCGGCGTCGCGAGAAATATTCACGGCAATGGTTCACGTAAGCGAATCTTGGTTAGAGCGCGCGGACTGTGCTCCGGATTACGTTCTTCCAGAGTGTCGGCAGGATCCGTTTCGGGAGCCACAAAAAGGGCTAACTCCAGATTGTATTTCGCGTCCCAGTGGCCGTTGTCGATGCGTAGTAATTCCTCGTAATTTTGTTTTGCCAGTTCAATCAGTGGCATTGCCAGGTCATTGGCTCCGGCTTCGCGCAATCGTGTCGCCTCGCGGAAGTACAAATTAGCCAGGTTGTACTTGATGTGCATCTGCAACTGACTGCCCGAAAGCGCATCAATAGCGGCATAAGCATTCACCGCTGCCTTGAATTCTCGTTGCTGCTGAAGGTCGTAAGCGATCGCGAACTGCCTGTGAGGACCGTCTGAGCCACTGATTCCGGCGATGTCATCGGTAGCCAGGGCGTGATTGAATCGCTTATCGTGCGCCAGGCGAATGCCGTCGTAGCAGATCGCCAGAATCAAGACACAAAGAATTACGATCGTGGGTATCTTGAATCCCTGAATCACCATCGCCGGATCTCCAATCGCCTGACAAACAACAGCATCGCGATCAGCGCCATCCCGCCGGCGTAGCACCAATTCGCGATCTTCTTCCTGGGTATCACGTCGACGTAACGAATTGGCAGACTCTGCAATTCATTGACTTCGGCTATGGCCGCGGCGAGGGCGCTGGGGTCCTCAGCATCGAACACGCGGTACGGTGTTTCAAGCGCCTCAAAATATTCATGTAACACGCGTGCGGGCGCTATGTCATCACGTTCATCCCCGGCATTTGCCCTGACCAGGCCTGGACTGAGCCGCGAACGGATGTACACCCAATACAGTGCGACTCGATAACGTTGCAACATATCCGCTATATGTATGCGGGTCGCCTGGTCCAGCCTGGCGCCACCGTCTGAAACGAGCATGATGAGTCGCGAACCGGTATACGGCTGGCCTTCGAAGAACCTGATGGCGTCGATAATTCCCGCCCCGACGTCGGTTTCTGAGAGCCCGCGCCCGATGCTTCCCGCATCAATTGCGGCTCGGATGATATCGGTCTTGTCCGTCAACGGGAGAACCTGTATTGGCTCCGTGCTGAATACCAGCATCCCGTATTTGTCATTTCGCCTGTCTGCAACGAATTGAGACAGCAGTCGCCGCGCAACGGCACCCTTCGCTTCTGCATCCCCAGTGATCAGAGGATTTCTAAATGGCTGGCCGCCAAACGGCTGATCCATGCTGCGGCTCCGATCCAGAAGAAGCACGATCTGTGCGCCCTCGCCAATGCGCTCAATTTCTTTCTCGGGCAGGTAGGGCCCGCTCAGTCCGATCGTCACAAGGGCCAGCGATGCGCATCGGACCAACCGCAAACTCATCGCGATCAGCGTAGAGATTCTGTCGTCCGGGATCAGGGCAAGGGTCGAAAAACGTACGACAGCGGCATCGTGGGTAAACAGTGGCGCTGCGCACAACACCAGTAAGAAAAGGACCCACGGATACAAAACGGCGATATTCAAGCGACGGATCTCTCGATGACGCGGCAGTGCCGACAGATATCGACCAGTTCCTGCAACGACGTATGCGCTTGCGCTGCTTCAGAGTTGCTAAAGAACACTTCTTGTGATCGCGTGAAAAGCGCCGACAGTTCCGCTGTCAGCGCACTGTACTTCGAGTTCGCCGACAGGAACTCATTCAAATTTCCAGCGAAGACAACCTCGCCCGCAGTCGCATTCAAGGCCGCGTGAAGTGCCTGCAGTCCTAGCCGGTAGTTTTCTGGTCTGGCGTCCAATCGCTGCAACTTGCGCAATTCAACGAGTGCACCGGAAAATGGATAGCAGCCGCGATTTAGCCGCGGAAGCAGAAAACGACGGTACGCCAGATAGATCAACAATCCGGCAAGGAGGACGGCCGAAATCATCAGGCGGATGCCCCGGCCGATGAGCGGAATGGGTTGCGGTTGACGATCCGGCCGTAAGGTCAGGTTTTGGCGCGCGTCCGAATTTGTGATCGGCGCTATGCTAAAGGTCCACTCTTGAACAAA
>Ga0255056_10000324_pt1 | contig 13758 bp, 11 predicted proteins | sample Cases_109_1_MG_FD_183639 | JGI IMG/M metagenome (GOLD analysis project Ga0255056, IMG submission 183639) | Seawater microbial communities from Amundsen Gulf, Northwest Territories, Canada - Cases_109_1 | ecosystem: Environmental > Aquatic > Marine > Gulf | place: Canada: Northwest Territories... | reverse complement strand
TCTTTGTGGTCATAGCACTTCTATAAAGTCGATCATTCGCTGGCGCGTTGACTGATCCGGTAATTGGCCGAAGCCGGCTTCGAGATTGTCCTGCATGTGGTGGGGCTTGCTGGTCGCGGGGATGACACAAGTCACAGCCGGATGACTGATGATGAACTTCAGGAAGAACTGCCCCCAGCTGGCCGCAAATCCAGACGCCCAGTCCGGGACAGTGTGGCCCCTGACGGCTCGAAACAGGCCGCCGCTTCGGTAGGGGCGATTGATGAGTACGGCAACACCCGAATCGGCTGCTAATGGCAACAAACGTTCATCGGCTTCATGTTCGCTGAGCGAATAGTTGATCTGAATGAAATCCGGCTTGTGCTTATTCATCGCTGATTCCAGCGAATCGAAGGCGCCAGCATGATAATGCGTGAGGCCGCTGTATCGAATGCGGCCCTGTTCCTGCCAGTCTTTAATGGTTTTCATGTGCACGTCGGTGTCGCGGAGATTATGTACCTGCATCAGATCGATGAGCTTGGTTTGCATAAGGTCAGCAGATTGCTGCATTTGTGCAATCCCCGCATCCCTGCCATCGATCCAGACCTTGGTGGCGAGAAAGAGGACGTCACGATCAGTGCCGGCATCGATAACGTCGCCAATTATTTTTTCAGAGCGGTTGTACATTGGTGACGTGTCAATGAGGCTGCCGCCTTCGCCCGCAAGCAGGTCGACGATAGCTTTGCTCGTAGCAATCTCTGCCGGAGTGCTTGCAACATCGAATACGATGTAGGTCCCGAGACCGATGATGGGCAGTTTTTCGCCGCTCGACGGGATTGCTCGGGATATCATGATGCGTTCTTCCGCTACGCCGCAGATCGGCGCCAGTCCGAGCGCGCCAGCGGCGGCGAGCACTTCTCGTCGGTTCCAGTTGTTGCTGTTCATTTCAAGCCTTTTCCTCTCATTTCCCTTGCACGTCGTCGGTAATCACTACCCAGCCACAGTGATATGGAAGCCCACAAGGCCGCGTACGGAAGCATGAGGATGGAGATGGCGGGGATTCCCATTCCCAACGCAAATAATCCTCGAATGCTCAATATGCCGACAACATCCCCGGCGCGATAGACCGCTGTGTCAATGAAATTCTTGGCTTTGTATTTTTCCTCCGGCGTGACGACCGAATACAGCATATCAGTTGTTGGTTTGCTGAAACCGAAGCCCAGTGCTCGCCGCAGAACAGTTAGTAGTGCGACAATGCCCAGGGTTGGTTCCACGGCGAGTAACAAGAATCCTGCTACAGATGCGATCGGCAGTAGCGTCATGGACACGCCGATACCGAAGCGGTGAACGACTCGATTGACGACCAGCATCTGCCCTATCAGGGCCAGGAGGTTTGTCCAGTTGTTTATGTTGGAAAAGAACTGCGTTTGTTCATTGGTATCCGGGATGGACAGCCCGACCATTTGCGCCGTAAACATATACAGCGCGGTTCCGAGCAGGCTCGCGATAATGGATTTGAACGCGATATAACTGAAAAATCTTGATGAGAATACGTGCGTAATACCTGCGAAAGGGTTGCCACCGAGGGGTTTTTCTACCGCGCCGGCATTTGTGCTTGTCTCGCCGGGATCTTCAGTGACCTGGACGCGCAGCCCCCTGATACAGAAAATTGCCAACAACAACATGATCGCGGCAATCGGAAAGACGTTTTGAAAACCAATTCTCACCGCAAGGTAGCTGGTTGCGATCCCTCCCATGAGTGCGCCAATGCTTCCGCCGGACGTAATGAATCCGAACAAGCGGCGGCCCTGCTCACGCGTATAGATTTCCGCCATGAAACTCCAGAAGACGGACACAACGAACAGGTTAAAGATACTGATCCAAACAAAAAAAACGCGACCAAGCCAGATGTGATCTGACTCATTGCTTACCGCGATTGAAAAGACAACCCAGAAAATGACGATATTCGATATAAAAAACAGGTAAACCCACGGCAGGAATTGCCGCCGCGAATATCTTGACGCTACGAATCCGTAAATCGGCGTCACAACTAACATCGTCACGAAGGTGGCAAAAAATAGCCACGGTAAAGTATTTGGGCCGCTGCCGACGGCCATTGCTTCGCGGACCGGGCGAATGATGTAATAAGCGGACAAAACGCAAAAGAAGTAGGCGAACGACCATGCGACGGCGACATACTCGCTTTTCTCGAGACCGATAATTTTGTCGAACAGGAGTGCGCGCAGCTTGTCTATTGGGTTTGCAGGCATAATGCTTGCCATAATAACCACGCACCGACAAAAGTCACCGAAAAGACGGGAGAAGAACAATGGAATACGTTGTGATCATTACGGTTGTAGCCTTGGCTCAGTTCATATTCTTCGGAATTCGAGTGGGCCAGATGAGAGCTAAACATGGCGTTAGCGCGCCGGATACCATTGGCGATCCCGAATTCATGCGCATGTTTCGCATTCACCAGAACACGATGGAGCAACTCATCGTGTTTCTTCCGGCGTTATGGCTTTTTGCCGATTACTGGGAACAGACGTGGGGAGCCGCTATTGGCTTAATCTTTATAGCCAGCCGGCAGGTCTATTACCTGGGCTACCTGAACGACCCGAAAGCAAGAGGAAAGGGTTTCGGTGTGGGTTTTGCCACGCTTGCAGTATTACTGGTGGGAGTACTCGCCGGAGCGGTCAGGGAAATGCTTTAGAAGTCGAAGCGAGCGCAGCCCGAGAAAATCAATGCAGCGAATAAAAGTATCGTGTATTTTCTGTTGCAATACATAGGCTTAAGTTATTCCGATGGTCAATAGGGGGAGGCGGTCGTGATGTCGATTCGCGAACTACTTAACAATCACGATTGCGCGGCAATAGTACACTACCTATTATTGGAGTGATCCTGAGCACGACGAGGAAGATCGTTGGCACTGTTATCCAAAATTCGAGCTGGACAGAATTCCTGGGGACGGCGAGTCCTTGGCGTATTCGTGGTCGCGTGGATGAGTGCGACGATACAGCCTTGCCTGATGGCCATGGAGATGGCGGACCCCGTCGACGTGACCGTGGCAGGAGAACAGGCTCACTCGGAACAGGCAAACAAGCACGCGTGTCCGCATTGCCCGCCGGCATTTGCCGGAGCAGTCTCGACTGACGGTACGCACGACGCCAATAATTCGAGTTCGACGCCGTGCGAGACGTATGCATCGAATTGTGCGTCTGTCGAATATTTCCATCACGACGGTCGCGTAAGCAAGACCAAATTCAACGATTCGCCGAGCGATGTGCCGCTTGGCATCGTGCAGTCCGTCGCTGTTTTTCCGCTTGCAGGCAGTCTGCCAGCATTTCCCGACATTACTTATAACTCGTACCTGCCCGGCGACCAGCCACTCCTAAACGTCCTTTACTGCGTCTATCTGATTTAGAAGTCCCCTCGTTCTAGACCGTTTGTTTTTCGGTTTCCTACGAAGGAGATTTTTCGATGTTGATTTTCCGTGGGCGGATGCCCAAAGCCAAAATTTTCGTGCGCTATTGCCGCTGTCTCAGGAATCAGGCATGCGTTCTGCTGGTTCTTGCCACAGTGCTGCCGGGCGCACACGCCGCCGTTGAACAGAGCGTGACACCGCTGACACTGCAAGAGGCGGAAGAGCTGGCGCTCAATGATGAGCCCGGCCGGAGTTCGTATTTGTTCCGCGCTGAAGGACTACGAGAAGAGTCTGTCGCGGGTGGGCAATTACCTGATCCAACGCTGCGCGTCGGGATTGGCAATTTCCCCATCCAGTCCGGCGGTTTTACGACGGAGGGCATGACACAGGCCCAGTTGGCTGTTCGTCAGGTGTTCCCGGGCGGGGACACACGAGAGCTAACAACGCAAAAGTTTCAGGAACTCGCCGAAGAGATGAACCATAAAGCGGACGGCCGCGGCCGGGATGTGTTGACCGCGGTTCGCATTGCCTGGCTGGAATCCCATTATTGGCGCGACGCGCAACAAATAACGATCGAGTCGCGACCGTTTTTTGAAGACCTGGCCACGATAACGCGATCGCTCTACTCCGTCGGGCGCAAGAACCAGCAGGATGTGTTGCGGGCGGAGCTGGAACTCAGTCGCCTGGACGACCGCATTATCGAAATGAGTAAACAGCACTCGCACTCGCTCGCGGTCTTGTCGGAATGGGTGGGCACCGATGCGGCGCGGCCCGTTGCGGTACAGATGCCCGAGTGGGCGGCAATACCGCCGCTGGAAGAAATGCAAGCTCGGCTGCAGACGCATCCCACGCTGATGGCGGCCGATGCCAGTGTCGGTGCAAGTCTTACCGGGGTCGAGCTTGCCAGGCAACAGTACAAGCCGGATTGGGCCGTTGACCTTGGATACGGCTACCGCAGCGGGACCTTGCCGAACGGCGATCCGCGATCTGATTTCGTTAGCCTGTCAGTCACCGTTGACCTGCCATTCTTTCGTGGTAAACGACAGGACCGTGCGCTCGGTGCTGCACTGAGTGAGCGGCGAGCCGCAAATCAATCTCGCGAGCAAGTAAGCCGGCGGCTCGCAAGTCAGTTAGAAGCAGAACATGTGCGTTGGCAGGATCTTGGGCGGCGACTCGAACTCTACGAGCGACTGATTCTTTCGATATCGGCAGACAACGCCAATGCGGCTCTCGCGGCCTATCAAAGTGATACGGGTGATTTCGCCGATGTCATGCGTGGCTATGTTGATGATCTCAATACTCGCCTTGACTACGTTCGTTTGCAGGTGGAGCGTGCACAAAGCTTTGCGGTGCTCGCCAACCTCGGAGGTATTCCCCGATGAAAAATGGCATCAAATTATTTCTCGTCCTGATCGCGGGCGCTGGAATCGGCGTGATCGTCGATCGTTGGTCGTCGAGTCCGGAGGACGACACTGCCGCTGTGACCGGTGAGACAAAGCGCAGGGTCTTGTACTGGAAAGCACCGATGGACCCGAATTATCGGCGCGACGAGCCAGGCAAGTCACCGATGGGAATGGACCTCGTGCCGGTATATGCAGGCGAAAGTGACGGTGATGAAAGCGTCGTGAGCATTAGTCCGCAGGTTGTTAACAATCTTGGCGTACGTACCGAGCAAGCGCAGTACAGCGTTTTATCACGGCGAATTGATACGGTCGGCTACGTAGGTTACGACGAGGACACACTGCAACGCATTCACACGCGTGTTGACGGCTGGATAGAAAGTCTTGAGATCACAGCAACAGGTGACCCGGTCACCCGCGGCCAGATTCTGTTCGAATTGTACTCACCGATCCTTGTAAATGCAGAAGAGGAGTACCTGACGGCATTGAGAAGCGGCAATTCGACACTGGCAAGGGCATCTCGCCAGCGCTTGGCTGCACTCGGTGTTTCGAGCGGCGAAATCGACCGGCTGGAGAAAAGTCGCAAAGTTAACCAGAGCTTGGCTGTATTTGCCCGGAGCGACGGGGTTGTTGCAAGCCTCGGCGTGCGTGAAGGTCAATTCATTACGCCGGCGACCGATATCATGTCCGTTGCGAAGCTTGACCGCGTGTGGGTATTGGCGGAGGTCTTCGAGCGGCAGGCAGACTGGATACAACCCGGGCAACGCGCTGAGGTTGAACTGGATTACCTGCCGGGAAAGCGACTGCAGGGCACAGTCGACTACATCTATCCCGAGCTGGACATAATGACCCGTACCCTCAAGGTGCGAATGCGTTTCGACAACAAATCCGAATTTTTCCGGCCGAATATGTTGGCGCGAGTGACAATCCACGGCACGGAAACAGCTGCGGTCGTGCATGTCCCGCGGGAAGCATTGATTCGCGGCGGCATGGTTGATCGCGTCGTCCTGGCGTTGGGCGACGGCAAGTTTCGTGCGCAGCCGGTGCAAATCGGTATTGAATCCGGCAACAGAATTGAGATTCTCTCTGGTATTGGCACGACTGATCGGGTTGTCACTTCCGGTCAGTTTCTCATTGATTCCGAGTCAAACCTCGAATCGGCCCTGGCGCGCATGGATGATCGGGTTGCCGAAAATCCGGCGGCCTCTGTCCAGGTTGCGGCAATCGTTCGAGGCCTGGATTTAGCCAAACAGAAGATAACCCTGTACCACGAGCCGATAGCCGAGTGGTCCTGGCCGGCGATGACCATGGGGTTTGCCGTAGAGAATGAGCAGCTGCTCATGGGGCTTGGTGAAGGGCAGTCCATCGATGTCACTATCGAAGAGCAGGATGACGGTATCTACGTTATCACCGCTGTCACGCCGGCAGAGACAAGCGTGCACGAGCCGGAGTCGGGGCAATGATCGCTGGCCTCATTCGCTGGTCGATTCAAAATCGCTTGCTGGTATTGCTGGCGACAGGATTCCTGGTCGCCTGGGGAATGTATTCGATCAGTCAGACGCCGGTTGATGCGTTGCCGGATCTGTCAGATGTGCAGGTCATTGTTAAGACATCGTTCCCGGGGCAGGCGCCACAGGTGGTCGAAGATCAGGTGACCTATCCTTTGACGACGGCCATGCTGGCCGTGCCGAAGGCCGTTACGGTGCGCGGTTATTCTTTTTTTGGTGATTCGTTCGTCTACATTATTTTCGAGGATGGAACCGACCTGTATTGGGCGCGCTCCAGAGTGCTGGAGTACCTGAGCCAGGTCGCGGGCCAGCTGCCGGCGGACGCGACTCCGGCGCTCGGTCCTGATGCGACCGGTGTTGGCTGGATTTACGAATACGCATTGCTTGATCGTACGGGTCAGCATGACTTGTCTGAGTTGCGCAGCATTCAGGATTGGTTCCTGAAGTTCGAATTGCAAACGGTTCCGGGTGTGGCTGAGGTTGCCACCATCGGCGGCATGGTCAAGCAGTACCAGGTGGTGCTGGACCCCGACAAGCTGCGTGCATTTGATCTGACGCTCGGCCACGTTAAGCGCGCAATACAAGCAGGCAACCAGGAGACCGGTGGCTCGGTCATTGAAATGGGCGAGGCGGAGTACATGGTACGTGCTTCCGGCTATTTGCAAAGTCTGGATGACCTGGCCGACATTCCATTGGGCGTCAATGCCGATGGCACGCCAATTGTTCTCACGGATGTCGCCGAGCTCAGAGTGGGGCCGCAGATGCGGCGCGGAATTGCAGAGCTCGATGGGGAAGGTGAAGTTGTCGGCGCCGTTGTTGTGATGCGCTGGGGAGAAAACGCGCTGGCGACTATTGAAGGCGTAAAAGATCGGCTGGCGGAATTACAACGAAGCCTGCCGGATGGCGTCGAAATTGTTCCCACCTACGATCGATCTGATCTCATTAATCGGGCCGTCGAAACGCTGCAAGGCAAGCTGTTGGAGGAGTTTCTGGTCGTGGCGCTGGTGTGTGCGGTGTTCCTGTTCCACCTGCGATCCTCGGCCGTGATCATCGTCAGTTTACCGGTCGGCATCCTGGTTGCTTTTACGATCATGCATCAACAGGGTATCAACGCCAACATCATGTCGCTCGGCGGTATTGCTATTGCCATTGGCGCAATGGTCGACGCGGCGATCGTCATGGTTGAAAACGTGCACAAGCATATCGAAAAAGAACCACTGACGGATGACAATCGCTGGCGCATCATGGCGGATGCCGCCAGTGAGGTGGGACCGCCGCTGTTCTTTTCCTTAGTGATTATCACGCTGAGCTTCTTACCGGTTTTCACCCTCGAGGCCCAGGAGGGGCGCCTCTTCGCTCCGCTGGCATTTACCAAAACCTATGCGATGGCTGCCTCGGCCGGCTTATCCATAACGCTCGTCCCCGTATTGATGGGGTACTTTATTCGCGGCAAGGTGATACCGGAACAAAAAAATCCGATCAACAGAATGTTGGTCGCCGCGTACCGGCCAGTCATGCGCTGGATCATACGATTCCCCAAAGCAACCTTGCTGGGGGCAGCCGCCGTACTGATCGTTGGCCTGTGGCCGGCGACACAACTTGGCTCGGAGTTCATGCCGCCCCTGGATGAAGGCGATCTCATGTATATGCCAACGACGTATCCGGGCATTTCGATTGACAAGGCGCGGGAGGTTTTGCAACAAACCGACAAGTTGATTCACACGGTGCCCGAGGTTAGCAGGGTGTTCGGCAAAATCGGGCGGGCCGACACGGCAACCGATCCCGCGCCTCTCACCATGATCGAGACGGTCATTCAATTCAAGCCCCGCGATCAATGGCGTGAGGGCATGACGCCGGATTTATTGCGCGAGGAACTGGATGCAATCGTGAGTCTTCCCGGCCTGACCAATGCCTGGGTGATGCCGATCAAGACCCGCATTGACATGCTTGCAACCGGCATCAAGACGCCGGTTGGCATCAAGATTGCCGGTCCGGATCTCAACGTCATTCAGCAAATCGGCTTGGATCTCGAGCGGGTACTGGGGCCTGTTCCAGGAACTGCTTCGGTGTATTCAGAACGAGTCGCCGGCGGAAGATTCGTCGATGTCGATATTGATCGTGCCAGGGCGTCGCGATTCGGCCTGAATATCGACGACATCCAGGACATTGTTCGTACCGCAATCGGTGGCATCAACATCACGCAAACCGTGGAAGGATTGGAACGTTACCCCGTAAATTTACGCTATCCGCAGCGCGTTCGAGACTCTGTGGAGCAGCTTCGACTATTGCCGATTGTGACACCCCAGGGTGCACGCATCGCGCTTGCCGATGTCGCCGAAGTAAAGGTCACCGACGGCCCGCCCATCATCAAAAGTGAGAATGCCCGCCTGAACGGCTGGACCTACGTTGATATTCGTGATCGCGACCTGGGTTCCTATGTTGCAGAGGCGCAGCAGGTGGTTGCCGATGAGTTGGACTTACCGGCGGGCTATTCGCTTGTCTGGTCCGGACAGTACGAGTACATGGTGCGAGCCAAGGAGCGTCTGTCGGTCGTCGGGCCACTGACTCTTGCGATCATCGTGCTGCTCTTGTATCTCAATTTCCGGCGCTTCGCTGAGGTGGCCATTATCCTGGGCACGTTGCCGATGGCACTGGTTGGCGGTGTCTGGCTGCTCTATCTGCTGGATTACGATATGTCGGTCGCCGTCGGTGTTGGCTTCATCGCGCTCGCTGGCGTCGCGGTCGAAATTGGCGTGGTGATGCTGGTGTATCTTAATCTGGCGATGCGCGAGCATATGGCTGTGGCCAAAGCCGAAGGGCGTGCCCTGAACAGGGACGATGTCCGTCGGGCCGTCAATGACGGAGCGTTGTTGCGTGTCCGTCCCATTATGATGACGGTGGCGGCCATTATTGCCGGGCTGCTACCGATCATGCTGGGCGGCGGAACCGGCTCCGAGGTCATGCGCCGCATTGCCGCACCCATGGTCGGCGGCATGGTGAGCGCGACGATTCTGACCTTGATAGTGATCCCCGCACTCTTCCTGGTTTGGCGTGGGCGTTCGATTGATTAATTTCGAATGACGAAGTTTCAAAACGGCTACTGAGCTTGTTGCTGGCCGGAGTGCTACTATCGCTTGCAGAATAATCGTAACGGGCATTTTCGTGACCGCAGAAAACATCACTCCGGCAAAACTCATTCTGAAACTGTCCGCGTACTTTCTGGTACTGATGTCGGCAACGATTATCTTGCTGCTGGCCGACTCTGACGCTCTGCGATACCTGCCGCTTGGCGGTACCGATGCGCTGCAGAATACGGACCTCGAGATTACCCAATCCAGGTTGGATTTTAGCAGTACCAATGAAACCGCAGATTTCAGCAGTGGGTCCGTTACGCCCGCGACACTGAGGTTTGCATTAATTTTCCTGGCAGCCAGCCTCGCGGGAACACTTTTAATCATGCTGCCGATTACCTGGACTTACTCAGCGACCAAGTTCGACTCGGGACCCGAGAAAGGCTTTGTCAGGGCATTGCTCGTGCTGCCAATTTGTGCGACCACGGTCGTGCTGTTAATCCAGGATAGCCTGGCGTTGGCATTTGGTTTGGCTGCGCTGGTTGCTGCCGTTCGTTTTCGCGTGGCGCTTAATGAAGCGATTGACGGAATTTACATATTTGCCGCAATTGGCGTAGGCCTCGCTGCCGGCATCGGCCATCTCGGCGTAGCCGCCATGATGGCGATATTCTTCTGCATGACCAATGCCATACTCTGGTATATCGACTATGGAAAAAATCCTATTGACGAGAATCGTCGAAAAGCAAAACGCGACAAGTACAACAACCTTGCCTGAATTTGCTGCGAACTAATGGCCACCGAGGCAGGCCTCGTACAGTTCACGCTGCTTTTTTTTGGGGTCGTTAATGGTCTCGAAGAATTTGTCGACATATTTCAAAGCATAATTCCGTTTGCTGTCCGACAATTCTGCGGGTGCCAGGTGACTCTCAAGCGCCGGCCGACTTTCATTGAATTGGGCAATGGTGTCGGCAAGTTGCCCATTATGAAGGCAGCGCCCGCGATACAAGCGGGTCCTCACGCTGCGAATTTTTAGTCCTTCCGCCGGGATTGAATAACTCGTATTGATCAGGCCGGCCTGATCGAAATCGTAGGGCAACACAACCCAGCCTTGCGTGCTGCCAGGCTCCCTCAGGATCTTACCGTTGTGACAGCAACCTTCGTCGCCCGGTCCCTTCAGCATCGACCAGTCTGTGTTCGCGATGAGATATTGGAACAATGTGTAGCGGGTTGATTCAACCGGGTCGAGTGCAGCGAGCGCTATTCGATTGTCCATTACCCGTTCTCTGCCATGGCGTTTGCCGACCTCACGATTCGATTCAATAAAGAATGCGTCATGAACCATGTCGTCCCGTTCACCGGCGCTATCCGTGTAGGTCACAGTTAACCAGCGAACCCGGAACGAAAAATCTGACAGTTCGTTGTAGGCTTTGTATATACCGAATTCTTGCCGCAAGTAGCGCTCGTGAAGGCTCCCTTTACGGCAATGCGTCACGATCTTGAGCTTGTTTTGGCTCGCAAATAACGTCCCCTCTGTCTGCTTTTTCTTCAGGTTTATTTTGAGCGGTGGAAATTTGCAGTAAACGAGGCGCGAGCGACCTCGAGTGGTCATCATTAGTTCGATGGAAACTTCTGTCCCGTCGACATTTTCATATCGCAGCACACCGTTGACCTCTGGCTTCTCGTCGGCATCCTTAATGATGATATCCATCGGCATTTCGATGGTAATGGCCAGCGGCTCATCGGTGGCGAACAGCGGATCACCCTGGGCGTAAGCCAGCGAGGCCAACAGGCACATACCAACAAAGCTGGAAGAACGGAGAATTCGAGTCATGTGATTGTTGTCATTATTATTTTTACTTTTGCACTAATTTCTTCGTAGTGCGACCTGACGTCGATCACGTTACCGCAATAGGCCGGCATTATCGAATCCGATAATTTGTGAGGGCCGTCACAGTGATAAGCGGACCCAGGTCCATACTTGAGGGGTCAACGAAAGTGAAATCCGAGGTTTCGCCATGAAACGCACTTGTCCAGTACTAATTGCCTTTTTCTTCCTGATTTCAGGCTGTAGCAGTGATGGCAGCGATTCGATTGCTGCGCCCGATCCCACGCTGGAAATCACGTCAAATAATGCGCTGCTGGTCGCCAATATTGCGTACGCGGCCGCGCTCGAAAGCCAGCAACTGGGTGATTCCGGCGGAGGCTTCTTCATAGGGAGTGCGCCGGGCGGTGTCACGAAAATTGCCGGTGATGTCGTAACAGCGGCGAAATCCGGCACCGGTAACAGTGGTTCCCAGATACCGATCCCGGCGGAGACAGTTCCGTGCGCAGCAGAGGGCACGATGACGATTTCCGGCCAAATCGCAGATATCGTCACGCCGACATTGTCCGCGGGTGATTATTTTCAGTACGAATACAGCGCTTGTGATGACGGCCTCGGCGACGTTAAGAACGGAACGGTGCGCACTGATATCGACGCGTTTAGCGGCGATCTGAACACTGGGCTTTTCAGCATGACGATGACTTTTACGCTGACCAATTTTCAGGTATCGATCTTCGAAAATCAGTCCACGACCCCCACGGAAGTAATTACCAGCACCGGCGGCGCAACGATCACAGCAGACGCAACGAGCTTTCCGTATGTGTCATCAAGCGCCAGTGGAAATTCGTTGGTCATTGATACACTCAACAGTTCCGAGGCCCTGACGGTTTTTGCCTCGACATTTACCGTGGACGGAGACGTCGTCACGTCGCCCTATACGCATTCGTCTTCAGGAACGCTGGATAGCACGCAACTCGCGGGCGTAATTCGGTACTCAAACTCGGTAACGTTCGCGGGGCTCGGTGTCGACTATCCGAATTCTGGCGAATTCCTGGTTGAGGGACTTGCCAGCAGCTTGCGCCTGTTCGCAGAAGACAACGTGAATGTGCGTATCGAAATTGATTTGGGCGCTGACGGAACGATCGATGAGACGATCAACACGACCTGGGCATCGCTAACCGCGTCATAGCAACCGTAAGTTCGGCTGCGTCATTCAAATCAAGGGCCCATCGGAAACGATGGGCCTTTTTTGTGCGCCCAAGCGGAGCTATCACATCAGCTAACGCGAGTTAGGGAGCGCGGCATGCGCAAGTTTAAGTCGGCTAGTCAGGCACAACGATTTCTGAGTACCCACGCGGTTGTCTACAATTTATTCAATTTGGGTCGACACCTGATTTCTGCCGAGCACTACCGAATATTCAGACAACGCGCCTTTGCGTCTTGGAAAAGTGCCGCAGCCATCTAGCTCGCGCTTTTAGAGAGAAGCGTTCGAGGCAGATAGTTAATTTGTCAGTACCGTCTTGCCTGAGGCGTCAACACGGTAGACATAAACTGTCTGGTCCCAGTCGTCTTGTGCCAATAGCCTATATAAGCGCTCCCACATGCGTGTTTCACTGTCCATAGGCCTGAATACCAGTAGTTTCGGTGTGTGTGTTGAATGTGTCTTGCAGTGTGTTGCTTGGTGTGTCGCGCCGTGTGTCTAAACGTGTGTTGTGACCTGTGTTGCTTCCGGTCGCCGCTAGGACTAGCTGCGATTCACAATTTGCTGCAGATGCTCTTGTTTTGTTAACCGAAGAATACATTTGGCGGAATCGACTGGTTGCCGTGCAAACAATAGAACATCCTGTCGAGTAATTGTTCTTTGACACCCAGGGATGCATCCATGTATTTGCCTGGACTATTCCAGGGTTAACGACAGCGCAGATCGTTTCAGTCGTGCCAATATGAGCACTCTAAACATGCAGAGCGTGCGAAATTCATGATCTGTTACGGCGACAGGTCGAAGCCACGTGTAACGGCCCACCGGATCCGATTCACGAGTTTTATGCGCAGATTGGGCGTTTCTACGGACCGCCGGCCCGTTGGTGAGCGCTCGGCGGTGTATTACCTAAAAATTACCGAAGTTAAGCAGTTGATCATGCCGTGACGCGTAACTACTTAAGAAATATGGTACTCCCTAGGGGATTCGAACCCCTGTTACCGCCGTGAGAGGGCAGCGTCCTAACCGCTAGACGAAGGGAGCGGAGTCTGTATTCCTGCTGAGCAGGGGCGGCCATTATACGACCGCTGCTTGAATGCTCAAGTGCCTCATACCGAACTCCCAGGGGATGGACGCACTCGCGTTGCGCGTGTGCGTCTGTCGGATGGCTACGCCATCCTCGGATCGAACACTTGTTGAATGCCGTGAGAGGGCAGCGTCCTAACCGCTAGACGAAGGGAGCGGAGTCTGTATTCCTGCTGAGCAGGGGCGGCCATTATACGACCGCTGCTTGAATGCTCAAGTGCCACACACCGAACTCCCAGTGGATGGACGCACTCGCGTTGCTCGTGCGTC
>Ga0255056_10000323_pt1 | contig 13759 bp, 8 predicted proteins | sample Cases_109_1_MG_FD_183639 | JGI IMG/M metagenome (GOLD analysis project Ga0255056, IMG submission 183639) | Seawater microbial communities from Amundsen Gulf, Northwest Territories, Canada - Cases_109_1 | ecosystem: Environmental > Aquatic > Marine > Gulf | place: Canada: Northwest Territories... | reverse complement strand
TAATATCGGCGCCGCCGCTGCCATGCCCGTGATGGAAGGCAAGGCCATCCTGTTCAAGGAGTTCGGTGGCGTCGACGCCTTCCCGCTCTGCGTGGCAAGCCAGGATTCCGAGGACATCATCCATCTCTGCCGGCTCATTGCGCCCGGATTCGGAGGCATCAATCTGGAAGACATCTCGGCTCCGCGTTGTTTCTACATCGAAGAAGCGCTTCAACGCGAGCTGGACATACCCGTGTTTCACGATGATCAGCATGGCACGGCGGTCGTAGTGCTTGCCGGTCTATTGAACGCCTTGAAAATCACCAAGCGCAAGCCCGGTAAGATGAAGGTCGTTATCTCGGGGGCGGGTGCTGCCGGTATCGCCTGCGCGAAGACGCTCAAAGAGTTCGGCATCAGAAATCTGATTGTTTGCGATTCCAAAGGGGCCATTCATCGAGACGTCAAGGTCGGGAAGAACATCGCAAAGCAGTGGGCTGCAAAAAACACTAACCCCGACGGCGAGAAAGGAAGTTTGAAGTCCGTCATCCGCGATGCGGATGTGTTCATCGGCGTATCCGCACCGGGAGTGCTCACGAGAGAGGATGTCAAGAAGATGAGCAAGGAGCCCATCGTCTTCGCGATGGCGAACCCGGTTCCGGAAGTCATGCCCGAAGGCGTCGAGGATATCGTCGCGGTGATGGCGACGGGCAGAAGCGACTATCCGAATCAGGTCAATAACGTTCTCGCATTTCCCGGCATATTCCGTGGTGCTCTGGATGCCCGTGCGTCTGAGATCAACGCTGCTATGAAGCATGCTGCTGCCGAGGCCATTGCGGCGGTCATCGACGCTGACGAGCTCTCGTCAGAGTACATTATTCCGAGTGTTTTCAATCCCAAGGTGGCCAAGGATGTCGCAGCGGCTGTAGCGAGGGCGGCCCGCAAGACCCGCGTCGCGCGCCGCCTGCGTAAGACGAGCATCTACCGACTCTGAATACAATCGAGCAAACTCGAGCCCTTGCCGGCACCTTCCAACCTATGAGTCACGCGGTTTTGTCAACCGTCGTTGCGATATGTTAGCGTCATCGCTCTTCCAGCCTGTTGCTCTTTTCGCCTTGCCATGAGCTCGTTGTTGCTGAGCCCTTCGGATCTGCTCGACCAGGTATCCGAGAGCTTCTACCGCCGGGGCGTCGACTATCAGCGCTCCGGAAGGGTGCTGAGCTCCGCGACCCAGCACCGTGGATGGAGCGCCATCGTCACCGGCCGGGTGAGTGGCTCCGGCGATCACGTCTACACCGTTTACGTGCAGCTCGAACGCGATGGGCACGGCTACGTGTCCGTGGACGGGGACTGCAGCTGCCCCGTGGGCTACAACTGCAAGCACGTGGTCGCGGTGCTGTTGGAGGAGGCGCAGAAGCGCGATGGGGGCACGGCCGTCGGGCCGGGTGAGGCGGGCGCCGACTCTCCCGATAACACTCTTCTCGAGACATGGGCGTCCCAGCTCGGCGAGGCCGCAGGCGCCCCCCCGGGCGTCACGCACCCGGCGGACGTTCCCGAGCGGCTCCTGTACCTTCTCGATCTGCACGAGTATCCGGCCGCGGCACCGCGTGCCATCGTCGAAACGGTCACCTGCCGGGCACTCAAGCGCGGCGGTTACGGTAAGGCCAGCCGCTTCAGTGCCGAGCGCGCCCTGGAGCCCTACCCGCCGCGATTTCTGCTCAACTCCGACATCGAGATCCTGCGACTCCTGGGCGGCGGCCGCGCCGCGGGGCTCGGCAGAGAGCTGGCGCTCTCGGGGGAGCTGGGAGCCCGCGTGCTGGAAGCCATGCTGGGAACCAGGCGCTGCCATTGGCGGGACAAGGACACGCCGGCCCTGAAGCTGGGTACTCCACGCCCCGCTGCTTGCCATTGGCGCCTGGCCGACGATGGCCGTCAGTGGCTTGCCTTCGACGCCACCCCGCCCATCGCCTTCACCGTAGCGGTTTCCCCGCCCTGGTACGTCGACCCCGACGCCGGGTACTGTGGCCCCCTGGCGACGGGGCTTTCGCCGGCGGTGGCGGCGGCTGCGGCACAGGCGCCGCCGGTTGCGCCTGCACAGGCGCAACGGCTGCCGCCGGCTGTGCAACGGGTGCTGGCCGAGCTCGCGCTTCCACCACCCAGCGTCTTGACCGTCGCGGAGTTGAGCGGCCCGCCCACCGCGTGTCTGGAGCTCCTCCCGGGGGGCTCGCAAAAGCAAGCGCCGAGTCCGCGCGATTGGTATCGGAGCGCGGCCCCGACGCCACCCCGGGCCCGCTTGTCGTTCGACTACGCCGGCGTTGAATTCCCCTTCGACCCTTCCGCGGACACCGGGCCCACGATCACGCGGCGCGATGAGCGGCTGGTGCGCGTCCGGCGCGACACGCTCTCGGAAGAGCACTTCATCGAGGAGCTCCGCGCATGCGGTCTGGCGCCCATGGTCACCGTTCTACCCATGGCAGCGCTCGGCGGGGACGCCCCATTCGATCTGGTGGCCGATCTGAATGTCGTCGACGCGAGCGAAGCCGACGCGTGGCGCCGCTTCCTGCGCCACGAGGTGCCGAGACTGCGGGCGGCGGGCTGGCGAATCCAGGTGGTCGAAGGATTCGACCATCGCATAGCAACACCACAAGCGTGGTATGGGGATGCCCGCGAGAGCGGCGAAAGCGGCTGGTTCGACCTGGATCTGGGCGTGATCGTCGACGGTGAGCGGCGCCCGCTGCTGCCGCTCCTGCATCAGTGGTTCAAGCGCAGCGGTACCCTCGAGGCGCTCGAGGGGCTCGCCGATGACGACGAAGTGGTGGTCCAGGAGCCGGATGGGCGCTCGCTGTTTCTGCCCGCCGCGCGCGTGCGCACGATCCTGAAAACCCTGATCGAGCTGTGCGACCCGGATCTGCGCCTTTCCGGTGACGGCTTGCGTGTGTCGGGCTTGCGCGCCGCCGAGGTGGAAGGGCTTGCCGGCGGCGACGACCCGGCGGCGCCCTGGCGTTGGCAGGGTGGCGAGCGGCTGCGGGCGCTGGCGGAAAAGCTGAAAAGCTTTCAGGGTATCGAGCCCCTTGCTGCGCCGCCGGGCTTCGACGCCGAGCTGCGGCCCTATCAGCACCAGGGGCTCGGCTGGCTGCAGTTTCTACGCGACTTGCGACTCGGCGGCATTCTGGCCGACGACATGGGGCTCGGCAAGACCGTGCAGACCCTGGCGCATTTGCTCACCGAGCTGCGCGCCGGCCGGCTCGATCGCCCGAGCCTGGTGGTGTCGCCCACCAGCCTGGTCACCAACTGGGCAATGGAGGCAAGGCGCTTTGCGCCGGATCTCCACGTGCTGACGCTGCACGGCCCGCGGCGCAAGGCGCGCTTCGCCGACATCGCCGACCACCACCTGGTGCTCACCACCTACGCGCTCGCCCTTCGCGACCGCGCGGCGCTCGCCGCCCAGCCCTACCACCTGCTGATCCTCGACGAGGCCCAGGCGATCAAGAACCCGCGTGCCAAGGTGACCCGCGCGCTGGCCTCGTTCGAGTCGCGCTCACGCCTGTGTCTCACGGGAACGCCGATGGAGAACCATCTCGGCGAGCTGTGGAGTCTCGTCCATTTCCTGGAGCCCGGACTGCTGGGCGATCAGCGGCAGTTCCGGCGCCTGTTCCGCAATCCCATCGAGAAGCACGGCGATGCCGAGCGCCAGGCAATCCTGCAGCGGCGTTTGGCGCCCGTCATGCTCCGGCGGACCAAGGGCGAGGTGCTCGGCGAGTTGCCCGACAAGACCGAGATCGAACGCGTGGTGGAGCTCGAGTCCGGGCAACGCGATCTCTACGAGACCATCCGCCTCGCGATGCACGACAAGATCCAGGGCGCCATCGCTCGCCAGGGGCTGGCACGCAGCCAGATCATCATCCTCGATGCGCTGCTCAAGCTGCGGCAAGTGTGCTGCGATCCCCGCCTGGTGAAGCTGGAGGCCGCGCGCGGCGTGCGCGCCTCGGCCAAGCTCGCGCTGCTGATGGATCTGCTGCCGGAGATGGTCGAGGAAGGTCGCCGGGTGCTGCTGTTCTCGCAGTTCACCGCCATGCTCGCCCTGATCGAGGAGGCCTTGACTGGTTGCGGCTTGAACTTCGTCAAGCTCACCGGCCGCACCCGCGATCGCGTGACGCCCATCCGGCGCTTTCAGGCGGCGGAGATCCCCATCTTCCTCATCAGCCTCAAGGCGGGCGGCACCGGACTCAACCTGACCGCCGCCGACACCGTCATCCACTACGATCCGTGGTGGAATCCGGCCGTCCAGGACCAGGCTACCGACCGCGCGCATCGCATCGGTCAGAGCAAGAAAGTGTTCGTCTACAAGCTGGTTACGGCGGGTACCGTGGAGCAGAAAATCCTTGCCATGCAGGCCCGCAAACGGCGCCTCGCCGAGTCGGTGTTCTCCAAGCCGGGCGCGCAAGGTGTGGCGCGCTTGAGCGCCGAAGACCTGGAGAGATTGTTTGCGCCACTCGACTGATCAAGCGACGGATTCCGCCCCCCGGGGCGACAGGCGGTGGTGACCACCGGCGGGCGCCATGCAGTCGAGGTGCAGGGCGCAGTGGATCGGGTGCTGCTGAGCCACGGTGAGTACGCACCCGTGGAGCTGCTTATGGACCAGGGCCGGCTCGATTACAGCGACTACGAGGCCTGGCGGTGCGGTGAGCTGGCCAGCCTCGAAGATGCGCTGGTGGGCAACCGGGCGCGGATCCGCGACATGCTCACGGAGGCGGCCCGATGGGCCCGGCGGCTGGGGCTAGCGGCGACGCGGCTGGACTATGGCGGATGGGGCGCGCTGGGGGGAGCAGGGTTGACGTTTTCGCCTGAGAGCGATCTCGCCGTCGCGCTCGCGACCCATTACCGCCGCGAGGATGCTTCGCCTCAGCTCGACCTGTTTCTGGACGGCGGCGAGGCGGCATTGATCATGGAGCTGCGCACGGCCTTGGCGGCGCGCCAGACGGACCGGGCCGGTTCCCTCCTGGGCGATTTCCTGGGTCGTTTCCCGGACCATCGCCTGCGGCCCGATGCCGAGCGCCTGTGTGACGCCCTGGCGCACTTCGAAGCAGGTCGGGTCACGGCCAGCACCGAGCAGGAGTTCCATCGCCTGCGCCATCACCTGGCGCCCGCGGCCGAGCGGCTGCTGAGTGGGCGCTGCCGGGATTTCATGACGCCCTTCTGGCGCCGGTTGGCGGTTCGGCTCGAGGGCTTGCCTTTCGATCCCGCCATTCCGGATCGCCACGCGAGCTGGGTCTACGCCCAGTGCCTGGATTGGCGCGGCGTGCGTCGTAGCGTGCTGGCCGGGGGGGAATTTCCCCGGCAGCCAGTGCTGCTCACGCGACTGGCCGAAGCCGAGCGGCGTCTGGGTGAGCGGGTGGTGGCGATCGAGCGTCTGGCCGTGCTGTGCTGGTGCTTCTGCGAGCAGGCCGAGTCGTTGCTCGATGCCGACGGCTTCCCCGATGCGGGGGTGCGCGCGGCGTGGCAGTCGTACCGGGATCTCGATCTGGAGCCGCCGGTGGAGAGCGCCTGGTTTCCTGCCTGGCTGTTGCTCTGCGAGCCGGGGCTCGCCAAGGCCTGGCAGGCGCTGCCCCCGGACGAAGCGGGCCCGGCGGGCCGAGGCTTCGATGCGCTCAAAAGGCTGGTCGCGGTGAAGGCTACGGACCGGCAGATAATCGCGCTGCGCCGGGAGCTCCAGGGATCCCACCCGGGGTTCTTCGCGCTGTTTCTCCAATGGCAAACGGGTCGCCGCGATTGATTAGCCGATCTGAAATAGATCTCGGTCGCGACCCTCCGCAATCGATACCGTGTTATTGCCGGGCCCTCTGCCTGGCCTCGCGCCTGCGAGTCTTTTGGATTTCCCCATGCCTGCAGCTTCTTCAGTGAAGAAGCTCATCGCCGTCCTCTTCGCCAGGGTAGTCGTCGTCCGAGAGCGCTTCCGTCATGGTCAGCGCCTCGTAGGCCGCGTCGGCGATGTCCTCGTCGTCGGCGTCGATGAGGTCGGCTAGAATCGCCGGCGCCTCCTGCGGGCGGATGCTGGCGACGGCGTCGATCGCGGCGAGCAACAGAGGCCTATCGGTTTTAGCCGTGGCGACGAGTGCCGCAACGTGCTGCCAAGCGGCGTCCACTGCCCACTCGCCCGCGGCGCAAACTGCCTGGTAGTGAATGTCCGGATTGTTGCTCTCCAGCGCTTCGAGAATTTCGTCCTCGAATCCACCAACGAACCGCATGCAGAAAACACCCGTGAGCCGCCAGGCCTCGTCGTCATTGGCATACGCGCGATGCACGGCCTGCCGGTGCCAGTCCAGTGGGGCGCGCACCGAGGCTTCCAGGAACCTCCGGCGCACGGCCTGTGGAACAGCAGCGTCCACGAACAGTTCGCGCAGTGATTGCTGGATCTTATGAAACACTCGCTCGGAAAGCAGTGTGTCGTCGGCGTCGTCGAACCCGGACGTGTCCGCGTCCTCGAGAGCCGGCCCCAGAGAGAGCGCCGCCGTGCCCCGCAGCGCATCTGTCTGGTCGCCGCGGCTCACGATTTCGAGCAGTGCCTCGGCGATCCGGTCACTCAGGACGGTGTAGTCGCAGGCCAAACGTGCTGCGAGAATGCGGTCGGATACCTCGGCGTGATCGTCATCGAGGATCCCGAGAAGCGTCTCGGCGGTGTTCTCCGGCCATTCCCAAGGTGGAATGGCCCGCAGGATCTTCAGGTCCACGCTACTGCCTCCGGAGCAACTTCGCCGATACGGCCTTCAGCGGAGTTTTCTGATGAGTCTTGCTTCGTCCGTGCGGTTCGGACGTCGATGCGCCGATATGCACGATTGACCGCGGTCATCGATCTGATCATTGACCTCGAGCCACGAGAGGCAAGAAAGAGTATCGACGCACTGGTTAAGCACGGCATGATCCCTCGTCTACCTGTCGACCCTTATGATTTCGCCAAGCCAGATATTCGCAGGCGTTGGATCGATGACAAGAACATGCGAGTCTTTTCAATGTGGAAACTGGACGAGCCACTTTTGTCCGTTGATCTATTCGTCGAACATCCTATCGAATTCGACCTACTCTGGTCCCGAGCGGAAGTAACCGATTTGGGACCAGTGTCTGTCCGAATCGCCTCGATCCCTGATTTGATCGCGTTGAAACGATTGGCCAATCGCCCACAGGACTTGATTGACATCGAAAAACTGACGGAAATACAGAAACTGACACAGCAGCGTGACGATGCCTAAATCCCATCTCTTCAAGACGCCGCCGCATTCTTGGCAAGCAGGCTGGAAGGACAACGAGCGCGATCAACTACGGTCTTGGTTGAAAACGACTCCTGCGCAGCGCCTTGCCTGGCTGGAGGAAGCGATGGAACTCGCCCACCAGGCTGGCGCGTTGGATCCGAAGAAACACGATCCGTAGCCACGCGCTCAGCTCTCCTCGTCATCGATCTTCGGTGCTTCGAGGTCCGCTCCGCGAGCGGCCTGAAGTATGGTCACACGCACCACGGCGTCTGTGCCCACGACCGAGCGCACCGCCCCTTCGATGTACTCGACGAATCCATGGGGAACTTGTCCCACCGAGGCCAGGATTATCTGCGCACCGGCTTCGGGAGAGGTGGCATAGCGCGCCATGGCGATGACTTCGATCCCGGGCTCCGCGTCGACGCGATCGAGAATGACATTGCGGAGCTCGGTGGAGAGCGGGTAGCTGGCGGGTCGTACCTGGCCGATCTCGAGCTGGGCCTCCAGGCGATTGCCGAGGGGTACGATCAGAATCGCCGTGGCCAGAATTAGTCCGATTCTGGATCGGCGCGCCCACAGCGGCGCGGTCGAGACGCCTAAGGATCCCTGCACGCCCACCAGTCGGAATACGAATGCGGCTCCAAGGATGATTGCCACCACGTTGGTGAGGAAGAGCACGGCCGAGAAGCCCGCGAGCACGAACTCCCCGGACGCGGCGGCAATCCCGATCACCGCGAGCGGTGGTACCAGGGCCGCGGCGATGGCGACCCCGGAGAGAATCGCGGCGAGATTCGGTCGGGCCATGGCATAGGCGGCGGCCATGCCGGAAACAAGCGCGATACCGAGATCGATCAGGTTGACCTGTCCTCTGGCCTCGACTTCCGCCGTCGGATCGTAGCCCGGTGTGATCAAGCCGATGATGAGCGACACGGCAACGCTGACCACGGTGCCGTAGGCCATGGCCTTGATGCAGCCACGGAACAACGCGCCATTGCCCTGCACCAGGGCAAAGCCGGCGCCGAGCAGCGGCGACATTAGTGGTGCGACGAGCATCGCGCCAATGACCGCCGCCGGCGAATTGTTCAGTAGGCCGAAGGCGGCAAGCGCCGTAGCCAGCCCCATCATAACGGTGAAATCGACGTTCCAGGTGCCGCTGGCCTGAAAGATCTCGAAAAGACTCAGGCGCTCTTCGCGTCCGAGCACCGGCAACCAGTTGAGCCAGCGCGATCGCGCGACCGCATCCTCACCAGGATTCATCATGACTACCCCTCCCCATGGTCCAGCGATGAATTGTTATGGATTTTCCGGGAGCATATCAGCAAGGACCGACCTGATGCTCGACGGCCATCCAGGCGAACGAGTGCAGCTGTAAATGCCTCGATCGTAGGAATACGAAGCCTTTGTGTCCGAGGTCATTGTGATCGGTGTCGCAAGAACCATTCGATCCATCCGATGCACTCTGCAACTCGATTTAGTGGGCGCTTTGCGATGGTGCTAATTCGGTCTATATTTGGGTCCTAATCAGGAACGGAGGTGACCCGCCATGAAACTCAGGGAATTCGTGAAACCGATCAGTTACCTGAAGAGCCATACCGCGGAGGCCGTGCGCAACGTGACGGAAAGCCATCAGACGATGGTCATCACCCAGCACGGCGAGGCCAAGGCCGTGCTCCAGGATATCACCGCATATGAGCACACCCAGGATTCTCTGGCGCTGCTCAAGATGCTGGCGCAAAGCTCGAAGAGTCTGACCGAAGGCCGCACCAAGCCCGTGAAGAAGGCCTTCGCCGACGTGCGCCGGCGGCTCAAGGAAAGAGCTACGTGAAACGCTACCGCGTCCGTGTCATCGAGGACGCCGAGCAGGACTTGATCGATATCTATACCTACGTCGCAGCCAGTGACTCAGGAGAGAAAGCGGAGTACGTCCGATATGGTCTCTCGCTTGCTCGGAGGCTTGGCGGGCGGATGCGAGGGCGTCGTCGAGCAAAGTGCGGTTGTCTGCGCGATACTGCAGCAGCATGACGGCCGCCAGTAGAAACCCCATAACGGACAGGACGGCACAACTTCGAAGGAGCAGCTTGGCATTAATCACTGGATCTTAGCGCTGTTGGGCAAAGAAACAGAGAGATCCCTCTCGGCTTTGTGGTCATGCCACAGAGGGGTGAAATTGCAGGCACCTGGCTCGTGACGCGATGCAGCATTCGGCATCAGGAATTCTGAGCTGTCCCTGTTTACGCGTCAGGTGGCGGCCGTGCTCCTGATATCTTAACCGAGATCTCATGACTCTCGCGACAAGCCGAGCCAGGCGCTAATATCTCTGCGACCGCCCCCCGCGACAGGCAACCCGATGCAAGAGCGCTTGCCCCGCAAGCTCGCTGCGATCTTCTACGCTGATGTGGCCGGCTACAGTCGCCTCACCGGAGAGGACGAGGAAGGTACCCACCGCCGGCTCAGCGAGTATTTGGATCTCATGAGCACGGCCATCGAGGACCACCAGGGCAACGTTGTTCATTACGCGGGCGACGCGGTGCTGGCGGACTTCGGCACCGTTACCGACGCACTGACCTGTGCCGCCCTGATCCAACGCGATTTGCAGGAAAGGAATCGGCCGCTCCCGGATGAGCGCAAGGTTCAATTTCGTATCGGCGTCAACCTCGGCGAGGTAATCATCGATCGCGATGACATCTATGGTGACGGCGTCAACGTTGCGGCCCGCTTGGAGGCACTTGGCGAGCCTGGAGGGATCTGTATCTCAGAATCCATTCATACCGCCATTGGTAACAAGCTGCCGATGGACTACGAGTTTCTGGGCGAGCAGCACGTCAAGAACATCGCCAAACCGGTCAAGGCCTACCATGCGCGACTGCGCCCCGATGCCGTGCTGGCCACGGCCACGGGGTCGCGCAAGGGCTCGAGAGTGCGGTTAAGCATTGTCACCGTGAGCGCCGTTCTGGGCCTGGTATTGGCAGGCGGGATGCTCGCCTGGCTCAAACCCTGGGCTCCGCGAGAGGAGCCGGCGTCCGTGGAACGCATGGCCTTCCCCCTGCCGGAGAAGCCTTCTATCGCCGTGCTGCCATTCAGCAATCTGAGCGGCGATGCCGAGCAGGAGTACTTTGCAGACGGTATGACCGACGATCTAATTACCGATCTGTCGAAGATTTCCGGCCTCTTCGTCATCTCGCGCAACTCCACCTTCACTTACAAAGGCAAGCCTGTGAAAGTGCAACAGGTCGCCGAGGAGCTGGGCGTACGCTACGTCCTGGAGGGCAGCGTGCGCCGCGTCGCCGACCAGGTACGCATCAATGCCCAGCTCATCGACGCGACCACCGGTGGACACCTCTGGGCGGAGCGCTATGACCATGAGCTGGAGAATGTCTTCGCTCTCCAGGACACCATTACCGGGAAGGTCGTTCAGGCCCTCGCGTTGCACCTGACGAAGTCTGACCAGGATCGGCGAAGCAATACACCGAGGACGAAAAATCTCGAGGCTTATGATCTGGTATTGCACGCGAGGAAATTGATGACGCGCTTCGACCGCAACGCCGCCGACGAAGCGAAGGCTTTACTCGAGCAGGCCATCGCGCTGGATCCCGATTATGCCGAAGCATACAGCCTGCTCGGCCTCTATTTCTTCGATGCATGGCGGCTGTGGGGAGAGAGCCGGAACAAGAATCTCTCCCGTGCTATGGAGCTCGCTCGAGCCGGTTTAGAGCTCAATCCGATGGACCCCGGGCCGCATGTGGTGTTGGCGCAGATCCATCAGTTCCGCCGTGATTTCGCCGCGGCGAGCGCGGAGGCGGACGCGGCGCTCGCCCTTGCGCCGACCGATGCCGTCCAACTCGCCAATCTAGGCTCCATGCTTCGTTATGCACACCGCCCAGAGGAAGCAGCAGACGTGGTCGAGCGCGCGATTCGCCTCAACCCGTTTCACCCGCCGAACTATCTGGAGTGGCTCGGGGACGCTTATTTTCAGCTCGACCGCCCACAGGACTGCATCGAATCGGTGGAGCGCGGCATCGCGCTGGATCCGGACTTCGTCGCGCTGCATGCCATAGCAGCAAAGTGCTTTGCGGCGCTCGGCGACGTGGAGAAAGCGCGGGCGGCCGGTTCGGAGATTCTGCGCAACAATCCGCGCTTCACATTGACGGCATTCGCTTCCTACGTGCCGTTCACGGACGAGGGCGACCGACTGCGTAATGTGGAGATGCTCCGCATAGCAGGGCTACCGGAGTGAGGCGGATCCGTTGATGCCTGGTAACAGAACAGCCTGCTGGCCGCTATCTGTCGCGACCTGAACTCGAATGCCCGACGGGCTCGAATGCTGCAGCGCGATATTTTGAAAGTTTTCCGATTTACCTACGGTCTATGTAGAATCAGGCGGGTGATAAAGATCTAATCACAAAAGCAACAGTCGGGCTCGACTGACGAGCCATAAAACAGCGAAAACCGCACTGGGGGGCACTCATGAATAACACAGTATCCATCGTTCACGCGGGCGTTCTGACCTGTCTGTTGGCAGCAGGAGGTCCTGCACTCGGGCAGAGCAATATCGACAAGATGCGCGGCTTCCAGGTGACCGGCACCAGCCTGGACATACCGACGGTTCCTCAGGACGAGGCCATGGCCGCGCAGATCCGCAAAAACCTGCAGCAGGTCAAGATGCCGCCGGGCTTCAAGATCGACCTTTTCGCCATCGTGCCCGACGCACGGCACATGGCGGTCAGCAAGAGTATCGGCGTGGTCTACGTGGGAACGCGCAAATCCAAGGCCTGGGCCGTCACCGACCGCGACAGGGATCGCATCGCAGACGAGGTCAAGGTCCTCGCGCCGAGCATCAAGATGAAGGTCCCGAACGGCATGTGCATTACCAACGACGGCATTCTCTATGTGGTCGAGCACAATCGTGTTCTCATCCTTCCCGCCATCGAGTTTTTCTACGAGAGCCCGGATATCGCCATCGATGGCATCATCGAGCCCCTTGTTCCGGTTGAGGAGGAGTCCTTCAACCATGGCGCCCGCACCTGCTCAATCGGCCCGGACAACAAGCTCTATATCACCCTTGGACAGCCGTTTAACGTGCCGGCTAAGGAAAAGCTGGGGTTGTACAAGCCATGGGGTATGGGCGGCATCATCCGCATGAACCGCGACGGCTCCGGCCGCGAGGTCTATGTTGACGGTGTCCGCAACTCGGTCGGCCATGCCTGGAATCCGGCTAACGGCGAGCTGTGGTTTACCGATAACCAGGTTGATGGCATGGGTGACGACATCCCGCCAGGTGAGTTGAACCGAGTGACCGCGCAAGGGCAGAATTTCGGCTTTCCCTGGTATGGCGGCGGCGACACCCGCACCGCCCTGTACATGGACGAGAGTCCGCCGGCGGACGTCGTCTTCCCTGAGGTCAATATGGTCGCCCACGCGGCCGATCTGGGCATGATGTTCTACAGCGGCAAGATGTTCCCGAAGAAGTACCGGAACGGCATCTTCAGCGCCCAGCACGGCTCGTGGAACCGCACGACCCCGGTGGGCGCCCGTGTCATGTTCACCTCGCTGAACGAGGACGGCAGCGCGAAGGAAACCGTGCCATTCGCGGAGGGCTGGCTGGTCGAGGAGACCGGCGAATATGTGGGCCGTCCTGTGGACGTCGAGCAGTACATCGACGGGTCGATCCTGGTTTCCGACGACTTGGTAGGGGCCATCTATCGTATCTCGTACGTAGGCGGGTAATTTCATTGCCCCCGCCGCCTTCCCGGCGGCGGGGGCACGTCTTCGCTCAACCACCTGTCGGTATCGGGAAGAATCAGGCGATGTTGCTCATGTCTCGCCTGGCGACCGGGTTCGCCATCCTCACGCTGACAGTCACGGCACAGACCCAGGAATTCCCCGAGGTCGCCAAAGTCTGCGTAACCTGCCACGGTCGTGACGGTATCGGCACCACGCCGCTCAATCCGAACCTCGCGGGTCAGAGTTCGATCTATCTGGTCCAACAGCTTACCGCCTTCCGTGACGGTAAGCGCAAGAGCGAAGTCATGAACATCACGGCCGCCAATCTTACCGACGACGAAATCTTCACGATCGCAGCGTATTACGAAAGCCGGTTAAGCTGTCGCTAAGCAATCGGCGAGCGGAGTTCCGGCCGCCTTAAGTTTTTGTAATTTCTTGATATTCTGGGCGTTGGCGCACTACAAAATCGTCCCATGGCAGTGCCGTGGGAAACCGCAAGACGATTTATTGCGGGGATATGTACTAGACCGGCTGGGCTCTGTTAGTATTCCCTGTCTGTGACAGTTCATTGTTTCTCTCGAACAATCGAGTGAAGGCGCCAATTAGAATACGTGGAGGAGGAGGAAGAAACATGCAGTGGACGAAACCCGCGTACACCGAGATTCGATATGGTTTCGAAATCACGATGTACATTTTGAACAGGTAAGTGCTGCTTCGCCTACCCGGCGACGCGGAAAGAACTAGATAAGGGGGCCCGCGCGGCCCCCTTGCTACGTGGCAGCACGGTTTCGGCCGGAGGCCGGACCCCTTTTCCCCAC
>Ga0255056_10000322_pt1 | contig 13760 bp, 12 predicted proteins | sample Cases_109_1_MG_FD_183639 | JGI IMG/M metagenome (GOLD analysis project Ga0255056, IMG submission 183639) | Seawater microbial communities from Amundsen Gulf, Northwest Territories, Canada - Cases_109_1 | ecosystem: Environmental > Aquatic > Marine > Gulf | place: Canada: Northwest Territories... | reverse complement strand
GCGGATCCGAACCTGCGCGAGCGCCTCGCACAGGCGCAGGCTCTGGCCAGCGGGGCGTCGAAGGTCCAGGGCGAGCGTTCCGTCGTTCCCCTGTCGACGGGCCCTCCTGTGGGTGTGGAACCGTCGCAGGAAGAGGACACCAGCCCTAAACTAGAGGAAAGGGAGGCGCCGGAGGGGCCCGATGACGCCGCTGCCTCCGCTGCAGATTCCGCGAGTGGCGCCGCTGCCTCCGCCGCAGATCCCGCGGGGGCCGCTGGCATCCGCTCTCATCTTCAAGCGTTGATCCGGGGCAATGCCGATGTCGAGCCACCCGTCCTCGACGATCCGCAAACGGAGACGGACGGACGGTCGCCGGGCCAAGCCGTGCCGCATGAGGATTCCGAACGCGACCGATCGTTCTCGGGATTCGGCGACTGGCTCCGTAGCCGCAGGCGTTAGCGTCCGTTGAGAATCGGCGTCCTGCACGGCCCCAACCTCAACCTTCTGGGCCGCCGTGATCCCACCCAGTACGGCGAGCTCACGCTCGAGGCCATCGATCGCCTCCTTCGCGAGCGGGCGGAGGATCGCGGGGTCGACCTCGTCAGCGTCCAATCCAACCACGAAGGCGTGCTCATCGATTGGATTCACGAGCAGATGGAGAGGGTCGACGGCTGGCTCGTCAACCCGGCGGCTCTCGGCCACACGAGCTATGCCCTGCGTGACGCGCTGGAGGCCTCGGGCAGGCCGTTCGTGGAGGTTCACCTCTCGAACGTGCATGCGCGGGAGCCGTTTCGCGGCCGATCGGTCCTGGCGCAGATCGCCCTCGGCGTCGTTTCTGGCTTTCGCGCAGACAGCTATCTGGTGGCGCTCGACGCGCTGTTGGCACATCTGACGACGGACGTGACGGACGACACGGAGTGACCACGGCAGCCGAGATTCGCCGCGACCGGATCACGAAACTCAGGATCGAGCTCGTCAATCACGGCCTGGATGCGGCCTTGCTTACCCACGGGCCCAACGTGCGCTATCTGTCAGGGTTCAGCGGATCGAGCGGCATGCTCGTCGTCCTTCCCGAAGAGGCCGGCCTGATCACGGATTTTCGTTACGAACAGCAGGCTGGCGAGGAGGTAGACGGGGTCGCGGAGGTCCTCGTGGCCCGCGATGGCTTGTCATCGATGTTGGCGGAGCGTCTCAAGGACCGCTCGCAGGTCCGCAAGGTTGGCTTCGAGGCCGGCTACGTGAGCGTGCGCGACCGTCGCGAACTCGGTGAGCGTTGCGCGAGCGTCGTGTGGGACGATCTCCCTCAGACGGTGGAGCGGCTGCGAGCTATCAAGGACGCTGCGGAGCTCGCGTCCATCGACCAGGCGGTTCGGGTCGCCGAACGGGCGCTGGAGGAGACGTTGGCCACAGTCGAGGAGGGCGTGACGGAGCTCGAGCTGGCGGCCGAGCTCAACCACCGCCTGACGCTCCAGGGCTCGACAGGAGAGCCGTTCGAGACGATCGTCGCGAGCGGGGAACGAACGGCTCTTCCCCACGCGAGCCCCTCTGAGCGACGCCTCCGGGAGGGCGACCTGCTTCTGCTCGACTTCGGCGCCACGGTCGACGGATACTGCTCCGATATCACCCGCACCGTTGTCCTAGGTACGCCGAGTCCCCGGCAACGAGAGATTCACGCGCGGGTGCTCGAGGCTCAGGAGGCCGCTCTGGCCGCAATCAGGCCGGAGGGGACGGCTGCCGATGTGGACCGGGCGGCGCGAGCATCGTTGGAGGCCGCGGGGCTGGGCGACCGATTCGGACATTCGGTCGGTCACGGCATCGGTCTCGAGGTGCACGAAGGGCCGAGACTGTACCGCAAGTCGAAGGACACGCTGGAAGCGGGAAATGTGGTGACGGTGGAACCGGGAGTGTATCTTGCCGGCGAGGGTGGAGTCCGGGTCGAAGAGGATGTAGTCGTGGTCGAGGCCGGACACCGCGTTCTGACCTCTTCCTCGACAGCGCTGCGGGAGCTCTGACAGACGGCACGGGAGCCCCGATTCTTTTTGCCCCTTAGTGACGCTATCTTATTGGACGATAGAAGCTTATTGGATTCGCAACCCGGTCGGGATGGCTGATACATCGGATTTCAGAAAGGGAATGGTGATCGAGCGGGATGGGACGCTGTACTCGATCACGTACTTTCAGCACGTGAAGCCCGGAAAGGGCGGTGCCTTCGTCCGCACGAAGCTGAAGGACGTCATGTCAGGTGGAGTCGTCGACAAGACGTTTCGGGCTGGAGAGAAGGTGAAGGAAGTGCGCCTGGTGCGACGGCCGATGCAGTACTCGTACACCGACGGACAGCTCTACTTCTTCATGGACATGCAGACCTTCGAGATGACCCCCCTGTCGGGCGACGCGATCGGGGCGGATCAGCTTCGCTACCTCGAGGAGAACATGGTCTGCCAGGGCCTCACGAGGGACGGTGACGTCTTGGCGGTTGAGCTGCCGCAATTCGTCGAACTCGAGGTCGTGGACACGGAGCCGGGGGTGAAGGGAGACACGGCCCAAGGGGGCACGAAGCCGGCGCGCCTGAGCACAGGTGCGACCGTTCAGGTCCCGCTCTTTATCGATCGAGGGGACGTCGTTCGAGTCGACCGCACGGTCGAAAAGTACCTGGAGCGCATCACCTAGTGTTTGATCTCGACTGGATACGAAAGCTGATCACGCTGATCGACGAATCGGAGCTCGATACGATCGAGGTTTCGCGTTTCGGGACACGCATCGTCCTGTCAAAATCTCCGCCCGTGTCGGCTCGGCTGTCCTTCGCCGATGTCGGGGGGGATCCGGCTCTCGTCGCAGCCGTGGCGCCCGGGTCTCCGGCGACGTCCGTCGATGGCGCTAGGGCCGAGGCTCTGACCGGTATGGCGGTGGAGGATGCCTCGACGGCCGCGGACGAGCCCGGCGAGGAGCTACTGGAGATCCACTCTCCCATGGTGGGAACCTTCTACCGAGCGCCGGCGCCCGACGCGCCGCCGTACGTGGAGGTCGGCGATCGGGTGCAGACCGGCCAGACGCTATGCATCCTAGAGGCGATGAAGCTGATGAACGAGCTCGAGTCCGAGGTAACGGGAGTGGTTCGCGAGATCTCCGTTCAGAACGCGGATCCGGTGGAGTACGGCCAGGTGCTCTTCCGCGTCGCAGAGGATGGGGCCGGCTGACCCGCCGGGGTTCGTCGATTCTCCTGAAGAGCGGGCTTTGTTCGAAAAGATCCTGATCGCCAACCGCGGCGAAGTCGCACTCCGAGTGATCCGTGCTTGCCGGGAGCTCGGCGTCCGGACCGTGGCGGTCTACTCCGAGGCCGATCTGGACTCACTACACGTGCGGTTCTCCGATGAGGACGTCTGCGTCGGCCCTCCCCCCGCCCGCGACAGCTATCTCAACATCCCCCGCATCCTCTCGGCGGCCGAGATCACCGGTGCCGATGCGATCCATCCCGGCTACGGGTTTCTGGCCGAGAACGCCGAGTTCGCGGAGATCTGTGAGCGAAGCGGCCTCGTGTTCATCGGGCCGACGGCCGACCAGATCCGCAAGATGGGCAACAAGGCAGAGGCGAAGCGGACGATGGACGCCGCCGGGGTGCCGATAGTGCCCGGCTCGGACGGTCCCGTCGACGACGAGGAAGAAGCGGTGGAGGAAGCACGCCGCATCGGTTTTCCGGTGATCGTCAAAGCGTCATCGGGAGGCGGAGGGAAGGGCATACGGTTGGGCGAGGACGAGGAGCAGCTGCGCCGCGCCTTCGTCATGGCGCGCACCGAGGCGAAGGCCGCCTTCGACGACCCGACCGTGTACGTGGAAAAGTACATCTCCCGGCCACGGCACGTCGAGATACAGCTGATGGGCGATCAGCACGGAAACATCGTCCACTTCGGCGAGAGAGATTGCTCGGTTCAGCGACGGCATCAGAAGCTGGTCGAGGAGAGCCCGAGCCCGGCGCTCGACGCGGAGCTCAGGGGCAGGATGGGCGACGCTGCGTTGCTGGCCGGAGCGTCGATCGGGTACAGGAACGCCGGTACGGTGGAGTTCCTGCTCGACGAGGACGGGAGCTTCTTCTTCATGGAGATGAACACCAGGATCCAGGTCGAACACCCGGTCACGGAGGCGGTCACCGCGGTGGATCTGGTCAAGGAACAGATTCGGGTCGCAGCTGGTGAGGAGCTCACGCTGCGGGAGCCCCCGGCCCTCCGCGGCCACGCCATCGAGTGCCGCATCAACGCGGAAGACCCGGAGAACGCCTTCCGTCCATCACCGGGCACGATCACCGCCTTCCACGCGCCCGGTGGTCCCGGGGTCCGGATCGATACCCACGTCTACGCCGGATACCAAGTTCCCCCCTATTACGATTCTCTGATCGCGAAGCTGATCGTCCGAGCCAACGACCGGCCGGAGGCGCTCAGCCGAGCGTACCATGCGCTCGAGGAGTTCATCGTAGAGGGCATTCACACTACGATCCCCTTCCTCCAGACCGTGCTCAGCCACCCCGATTTCGAGGCCGGTGAGGTCGATACACACTTCATCGAGCGTCTCTGAAGAATCGAGTGCGCTGGTGACGATCTGCGTCGACGTCCTCGCGACACCGGGAGAGCTGGAAGGTGAAGACCTCTCGGGCGCCTTCGTCGTCGTCGTAGACGTCGTCAGGGCCACGACCACCCTACTCGCCGGCCTCGAAGCCGGAGCCAGGCGAGCCCACGCGGTCGAGTCCGTCGAGGACGCGCTGGATCTGCAGCGCTCGATCGGCGAGGATGACGTAGTGTTGTGTGGAGAGCGTGGCGGCCGGAGAATCGAGGGTTTCGATCTCGGGAACTCGCCACTCGAGTTCGAGCCCGAATCGGTGGCGGGCAAGATCCTCGTGTGCACGACGACCAACGGCACCCGCACGCTGAGCCGGTGCGAGGGCGCGGACGGGCTGTGGCTGGGTTGTTTTCGAAATCGCGCCGCCCTCGTCGAGAGATTCGCGAAGGCGCTCCGCGGCGGGCTTGGGGGGGGACCTTCGAGCCGGCTCCTGATCGCTTGTGCAGGCAAGGAGGGGCGTCTGGGTCTGGATGATCACCTCTGCGCGGGATTGATCGTCGAGGGATTGGCGGCGGCGGTCCCCGAGGCCCGGCTCTCGGATGGTGCGCGCTCGGCTCGCGCGGCGGCGAAAGAGATCGGGATGCCATCGGCTGCTTTCCTGGCCACGACGGCAGCTGGAGAGGCGCTCGTCGAGATCGGGCTGAAGGCCGACCTGGAGTACTGTGCCGAGCTGGATGTGAGCCGATCCGTCCCCCGATTGGAGGCGGGTGGGTTCTCGCTGTCCGAACGGACCTAGCCGAGGACCGGTGATGGCCAAGGCAAAGTCGAAGCCCAAGAAGAACAAGAAGACCGATAAGCACCCTCGCTACGAGGCGCTTGGCGTCGCTCTCTTCGCCCTCGGCGTGCTGTTGCTTCTCGCCCTCGGGTGGCCTCGCGTGATGACGGGACGCAACCCCATAGGCCCGATCGGAGCCCTCCTGGACTCTTGGTTTCTGGCCGCGTTCGGTGGATTCGGATTCTTGGTGGCGATTCCGGCCCTTGCCTGGGGGCTGGACTCGTTTGGCGTGATCAAGCGCCGCAACGCCGCGCGCGCATCGGCGTTCGCGGTCGTTATGCTCGTCTTCCTTCCCACCCTCTCGTGGCTGCTCGACGCCGAGTCCGGCGGCTGGCTCGGAACCGAGGTGGGCCCGCTGCTCGTCTCCGGCTTCGGAACCCTCGGAGCGGTGCTGATCGTTGCCGCGGTCTTGCTCATCGCGACGATGCTGACCCTCGAGCTGTCTGTCGCCCGGGTGATCGGCCGCATCGGCCGTGTCGCGTGGACCGGCCTCAAGCGGCTGGTCCTGCTGGGCTGGCGAGCGCTCCGACGCATCGGCTCGTGGCTCGCGACCGTCGCCGAGGGCTTCCGTACCGCCCGGCCCGCCACCGAGTCGCCCTGGGAGGCCGAGTCCGGGGATCTGGATCGACAGGTCGAGGCGGTGATCGCCGAAGAGGGGATCGACCTCCCGGAAGGTGCTGCGGAGTCGCCGGGTGAGCCCGGCCTCGTGGATGTAGCGGACCTCTCGCAGACGGAGCTGCCGCCGCTGGATCTTCTCACCGCGCCGTCAACCGGCGGTGGAGGGTTGGAGCCTTCGGAGCTCGAGGCCCTCGGCACGATTCTCGTCGACAAGCTGCACACCTTCCGGGTCGAGGGGAGGATATCGGGCTGGACGACGGGTCCGGTGGTCACGCAGTTCGAGGTCGTGCCCGCGGCCGGCGTGAAGGTCGGGCAGATATCCGCCCTGGCCGACGATCTGGCCCTGGCCCTCAAGGCGCCCTCGGTGAGAATCGTGGCGCCGATCCCCGGCAAGGGAGCCGTGGGAGTGGAGGTCCCGAACCCCGAGCCCGAGGTCGTCTGGTTGAGAGATGTCCTCGAGGCACCGGCCTACCGGAGGACCCGGTCGGCACTGCCCATCGCTCTCGGCCACGATCTGGCCGGTCGCCCGTACGTGGCCGACCTGGCGCGCATGCCCCACCTGCTGATCGCCGGAGCGACGGGAACCGGCAAGTCAATCTGCATCAACGCGATCATCACGAGCCTGGTGTGCCGTTTCACGCCGGCCGAGCTGCGCCTGCTCATGGTGGATCCAAAGATGGTGGAGCTCAGCGTCTACAACGATCTTCCGCACCTGCGGCATCCCGTGGTCGTCGAGAACAGCGAGGCGGCGTCGACCCTGAAATGGGCCGTGTACGAGATGAGCCGTAGATACGGCCTGCTGTCCGCGAACGCGTGCAGGAACGTCGACGAGTTCAACCGCCGAGTGACGGCCGGTCGAGAGATGCGGATGCCGGAAGGATACCTGAAAGAGTACGATGAGGGCGAGCTCCCGGTCATCGTACTATTCATCGACGAGCTGGCGGATCTCATCATGACCGTCCAAGCTGAGGTGGAGGGCCCTCTGGCCATGCTTGCCCAGAAGGCTCGCGCGGTCGGCCTTCACCTGGTGATCGCGACGCAGCGGCCGTCCGTAAACGTGATCACGGGGTTGATCAAGGCCAACTTCCCCAGCCGCATCGCCTTTCGCGTGGCCTCGAAGACGGACAGCCGCACGATTCTGGACCAGAACGGAGCCGAGAGCCTTCTCGGCAACGGCGACATGCTGTTTCTGCCGCCCGGGGAGGCCGACCCGATCCGGATCCAGGGCGCCTACATCTCGAGCGACGACACGGAACGCCTCGTCGACTGGTACCGGATGCAGGCCGAGGAGAAGGCGGAGGCGCCGCGGCAAGAGGAGGACATCCTGGAGAGGGTGCGCGAGTTGGAGGCCGAAGAGTCGAGGGTGGACCGCGTGGAGGACGTGCTGGAGGATTGGGACGAGCTCTTCGCGCAGGCGGCGGAGATCGTGGTCACGAACGCCTCGGGTTCGACGAGCCTGCTGCAGCGACGCCTTAAGATCGGCTACGGCCGCGCGGCGCGGATCGTGGACCAGCTTCACCACGCCGGTGTCCTCGGACCGCCGGACGGATCCCGGCCCCGGGAGGTTCTCGTGGGCCTGGACGGTCTCGCGGCGATCCTGGAGGGAACGGAGCGGCGGAAAGGCCTGGTCTGACCAGGCCCTTCGACGGCCTGAGCGGTTCCGCTGCGGCTGCGGCCGGAACGGCCCCCCTCAGACCGTGTAGTCTCACGGAGGCCCGAAGATCAACCTGGTGCATAAGCGTATGGAGCACTGCACGTTGAACGAACGCCGCATGATACGCGCGACACTCGCTCTCGTGGCCGCCGCCGCGGCGCTCGCTGCGACCTTCCGCACGACGGACGGGCTCGCGAGCTCGGTACAAGTCGCTCCGGACGTGCGCGAGATTCTCGCCCGCGCCGAGAGCACGTACAACGAGCTGAGCTCCCTCCGCGCGCACTTCACGCAGACGATCGAGGTTCCGCTACTCGAGCGGACCCGGACCGGCTCCGGCGTTTGGTATCAGAAGGGCCGGGGACGATTCAAGATGGAGTTCGAGGATCCGGTCGGGGACGTCATCGTGGCGGACGGCACCTATATCTGGCTCTACTACCCGACGACGAATCCGGGTCAGGTCATCCGCTCCACGCTCGAAGCGAGAACGACCGGCGCGCACATGGTAGATCTCCAGGGACGGATCTTCGAGGACGCGAAGACGATCTACGATGCGGCGTACGTCCTGGAGGAGGAGGTGACCGACCGGCCGGCGCATCTCATCGAGCTCACTCCCCGGGAGGCCTCCCCTTACCGGCGGGTGCGCGTCTGGGTGGATGCCGAGAACTACCTGGTCAGGAAGTTCGAGATCATCGAAGAGAACGAGACCGTCCGCACCGTGGAATTGGGACGGTTGGAGCCCGACGCCCCGATCCCGGACTGGTATTTCCAGTTCGATACCCCCCCGAATGTGGATCTCTTCCAGGGATGAAGCTCGGCCTGGTCAGCCTGGGTTGCGACAAGAACACGGTCGACTCCGAGCGAATCCTCGCCACGCTCAAGGCCTGTGGAGCCGAGACAGCGCGAGATCTCGCCGAAGCCGAGGTCGTGCTGATCAACACCTGCGGGTTTATCGACGCTGCGAAGCAGGAATCGATCGGGGCGATTCTGGAGGCGTCCAGACTCAAGGAGAACGGGGCCTGCAAAGTTTTGGTGGCTGTGGGCTGTCTGGTCGAGCGGCACAGAGAGGAGCTCGCGGCCGAGCTTCCCGAGGTGGACCTCTTCCTCGGCTTGCGAGACCTCGACTGCCTGGTGCCCTCCCTTCAGCGACGCGGCTTCCTCGCCGCCGCCCGCTCCGCTCACCCCGGCGAACGCCTTCCGCTCGAGGGCAGCCCTCACGTGCGCTACCTGAAGGTCAGCGAGGGGTGCGATCACGGGTGTGCGTTCTGCGCGATTCCCCTATGGAGGGGTCGGCATCGTTCGTTCGAAGCGGAGCGGCTCGTCGCCGAGGCCCTGCGCCTGGAGGCGCAGGGGACCGTAGAGCTGAACCTCGTTGCCCAGGATCTCGCGCACTACGGCCGCGAGTACCGGGACGGCACCGACATCTCAACGCTAGTCGCGCGCCTGATCGAAGCGACCGAGATTCCATGGATCCGTCTGCTGTACATCTACTCGGCTGGCCTGCGCGAGCCGCTGATTCGGCTCATGGCCTCGGAACCGAGAATCCTTCCCTACATCGACATGCCGATCCAGCACGCAAGCGACCCGGTGTTGGAGGGGATGCGAAGACCGGAGCGGCAGGAGTCGCTGAGGGTGAAGATCGCGGGGCTCCGCGATGCCGTGCCGGGACTGACCCTGCGCACCACCGTGCTCGTCGGCTTTCCCGGGGAAACGGATGACGACTTTCGGGCTCTGCTCGACTTTCTGGAGGAGATCAGGTTCGAGCGGTTGGGCGCCTTCGCCTTCTCGCCGCAGGAGGGCACGCGGGCGGCTGAGATGGAGGGCTCCTTCGTTCCCGAGAGCCTGGCGCGCAAGCGCCTAGAGGAGCTGCTGGAGGTGCAGCGGGCGATCTCGGCCGAGCTGATGGCCGGCGAGGTCGGCAAGCAGCGGACGGCGATCGTGGACGAGCCGGCCGCAGCGGCGGGCATCGCGCTCGGTCGGATCGCCGGTCAGGCGGACGACGTGGACGGGGTGACACATCTGACGGCTGCCGAGCCTCTCGAAGCAGGTCAGATCGTTGAGGCGGTCGTGACGGATGCGCACGACTACGACCTTTCGGCGCGGGTCCTGAGAGTCCTTCGGAGCGCGCCAGCCGAGGCAGGCCGTGCGAAGGGCCGCCTCGGCCGCCGCCTCCCGGTCGCGGCGCTCGGGCTCGAGACGGCTTGGGGACGATAGCCGACTCGAGCCTGTGGGAGCGTGCCCGGCGGGTGTTGCCCGGCGGCGTCAGCTCGCCCGTGCGCTCCTTCCGCTCGGTGGGCGGAGAGCCTTTCTTCTCGGATCACGGCGAGGGAGCCTTCCTGTACGACGTCTCTGGCCGCCGTTACGTCGACTACGTCCTCTCCTGGGGTCCTCTCATCCTCGGCCATGCCCATCCAGAGGTCGTCGAGGCCGTCGAACGCGCCGCTGGCTCGGGGCTGACCTTCGGAACGCCAGCGCCGGCCGAAGTGGAGCTGGCCGAGCTGCTCGTCGAGCTCGTACCCTCAGTGGAGATGGTACGCTTCGTCAGTAGCGGTACGGAAGCGACGATGTCCGCCGTTCGATTGGCCCGAGGCGCGACGGGTCGTGATCGAATCCTCAAGCTCGACGGTTGCTACCACGGCCACGCCGACTCCTTTCTCGTTCAGGCCGGCTCAGGAGTGGCCACGCTCGGGCTCCCCGACTCACCGGGTGTTCCGAGCGCGCTCTCGGCGCTCACGAGCTCGGTCCCCTTCAACGACCTCGAGGCCGTAGAGTCCGTCTTCGGGAGCTTTCCGGGCGAGATCGCGGCGGTGATCGTCGAGCCGGTCATGGGGAACGTGGGCCTGATCGAGCCCGCGGAAGGATTCCTCTCCGGCCTGCGCGAGCTTACCCGAGCCCAAGGCTCGCTCCTCGTTTTCGATGAGGTGATGACGGGATTCAGGGTGGCCCTGGGCGGCGCGCAGGAGCGCTACGGGGTCGACCCCGATCTCACGACGTTGGGCAAGGTCGTCGGCGGAGGTCTACCGGTCGCCGCTCTTGGCGGAAGGCGGGCGATCATGGAGCAGCTGGCGCCCACCGGCCCCGTCTACCAGGCGGGCACGCTGAGCGGCAATCCGTTGGGTATGGCCGCCGGGCTCGCTCAGCTTCGCGTGCTGGAGCGTGACCGGCCCCACGAGCGGTTGGAGAGCCTGACCGGTGAGCTTGTCGATGGGATCGTGCGGGCGGCCACGGAGCGCGGGCTCCCGGTCTCCGGGGTCCATGTCGGCTCGATGTGGGGCATCTTCTTTACGGAAGGACCGGTCACGGACTATGCCGGCGCGAAGCAGACGGACACGGAGTTCTTTTCCACCTACTTTCGCGAGTGCCTGAAGCGGGGCGTGTTCTTCGCCCCCTCCCCCTTTGAAGCCGGCTTCATGTCGACCGCGCACCGACGCGAGCACCTCGAGATGACGCTGACCGCCGTCGGCGAGTCGATGGATGCGGCGCTGGCGGGCTGACACGTCTGGAGTGACGTGGCCGGCTGCCGCGTCGCCTCCCGTCGGGCTGGCGGCCGCCGGGTCCAGAGCCATCCGGTTTGCGGTGACCGGACTCGCGGTCTTCGGTTGGTCCTGTGCCGGAAGCCCGCCTCCGGATCCGCCGGCTCCGGAAGGATCTTCGCGGGCCGAGCCTCGACGAACGGAGCCTCCGGGGGTCGACCCGCGCGCCGCTCTGCCGCCGGCTGGATCCCCCACCGCAACGCCCATCGACGAGCTCATCACCTCGGAGCCGCTGATTCGCGTCGGGATCGAGGTCGGCACGCCGTCGGCCGTGATCATGTCGACGTCGGGTCTGAGAGTGCGCGACGGCGCCAGCGGCGAGGAGCTGGTGTCGTCGGCGGGCGAAGAGATCGTCCGCTTCGAGCCGAGCGCGGGAGGAGCGTCCCTGGTGGAGCCGGCCGGTCGAGTCGACCAGGCTCTGCCGAGCTTCATCGTCGAGCCGTTGGACCACCGAGCCGACGTCGTCATTGCCGGCAAGACGTACAGGGGTGCGGCCGAGGTCGTCGCGCACCGCTCGCGGGGGCTGATCGTGATCAATCGCTTGGGGCTCGAAGACTACTTGCTCGGCGTTGTGCCTGCCGAGATCGGACGGCGCACGCCCGAGGAGTTCGCAGCGGTGCGGGCGCAGGCGGTGGCCGCCCGAACCTATACGATCTCGCACCTCGGGAGGCGCGACTCACTAGGATTCGATCTGTTCGCGACGGTTGAAGATCAGGTCTACGGAGGCCTGGAGGTGGAAACAAGGGACGTGGAGCGGGCGATCAACGAGACGAGGGGGGAGATCCTCATCTTCGACGGTCAGCCGGTATCGGCTTTCTACCACTCCACTTGCGGAGGGCATACGGCGACTCGCGAGGAAGTATGGGGAGAGCCCGACCTTCCTTATCTTCGGTCGGTGCGGGATGCGGGTGAAGGTGAGGACTACTGTGCGATCTCACCGCGCTACCGCTGGCGCGAGAGCTGGACCGCCGACGAGATGAACGGATTCGTTCGTGCCGAGCTGGCGTCACGACTGGGCGTCTCGCCTTCATCGGTCGGCCGCATCTCCGGCATCCGCGTCCTCAGCCGGACGGAAGGTGATCGCGTGGATCAACTCGAGCTGGAGGCCTCGGGAGGGCGCTACGTGCTCCGGAAGAACGAGATCCGTTGGGTTCTGCAGCCGGCCGAGGGGCGCATCCTCGGTTCGACCGCCTTCGTGGTCCGTCAGGGTCGACTGGAAGACGGAGAGATCGTCGTCGAGGGCCGAGGCTTCGGGCACGGCATCGGGATGTGCCAATGGGGAGCGATCGGCCGGGCGAGGGCGGGTCAGGGCTATCGGGAGATCCTGGCCGCCTATTACCAGGATGCTGCCGTTCAGAGGCTTTACTAGGCGAGAACAACGACTCTACAGGGCTCCGGCGAATCACAAGGAGGGACGCGGGTGGCGAGGGATGTCAGCGTAGGAGTCATCGGAGCGGGCGGCGTGGCGCAGGTCGTCCACCTCCCGATCCTGAAACGGCTACCGGACGTGAAGGTGGCCGCGATCATAGACACCCAACAGGAGAAGGCTCGTACGATCGCGGAGCGCTTCGACGTGCCGGTGACGGCTCGATCTCTTGCGGAGCTGCCTGAGGACATCCTCCTGGACGCGGTGCTCGTGTCCACGCCGAACGACACGCATTCCGCGGTGGTTCTGGATGCCCTCGGGAGAGGGAAGCACGTCCTGTGCGAGCGCCCGCTCGCGCCGACGAGCGAGGCCACGGAGGAGCTGATACGAGCTGCCGACGCTGCGGAGCGCCAGCTGATGGTCGCGATGAACCAGCGATACCGCCTGGATGTCAGGGCCATTCGCCAGTTCCTGGCGAGCGGTGAGCTGGGAGATGTCATCCTGATTCGCTCGGGTTGGCTCACGCGCATCGACCGCAAGCCCAAACGAGGGTGGCGGCTCGATCCCGAGAGTGCCGGCGGCGGCGTCCTGATGGATCTGGGAGTGCAGGCCCTGGACGTGGCGCTCTGGCTGCTTGCCTATCCGAAGATCGAGCGCGTGAGCGCCAGCGCCCATCCCGCTGCGGGGGTAGAGGACACGGCGGTTGCGTTCCTCGCGCTGGCCGGCGGGGCCACCCTGCAGCTCGAGGTAAGCTGGGAGCTCCGGGATGAGCGGGATCGACGTGCGCTGCGTGTTCTGGGCACTCTCGGCTCGGCCGGGACATCGCCCTTTCGCGTGCGAACGGAGATGGAGACGGGGCTCTCCGACGTGACTCCTCCCCTGGACGTCGACGAGTCCGGGCTCTACACGGCATCGTATCGGCAGGAATGGGCGGAGTTCCTGCGCATCGTGCGCGGAGAGAGGCCGCTGGAGGTGCAGGCCGAGCAGGTGCGGCTGATGCGGGCCCTGGAGGCGTGTTACCGATCGGCTCGCGAGGGGCGTGAGGTCACTGCGTAGCGCCCGTTTCCCGGCGCCGCCTCCGGGAGCTGGCTGGATCGCGGTCAGTGGCCTCGTTCTCGGCCTTGCGCACCCGCCGTTTCATTTCCTCCTCCCATCCTTCCTCGGCCTGGTGCCCTTCGGGATCTGGCTCGCCCTGCTGCCGGAAGGGGATGAGAGTCGCGGGCTGGCGTTCCG
>Ga0255056_10000321_pt1 | contig 13807 bp, 13 predicted proteins | sample Cases_109_1_MG_FD_183639 | JGI IMG/M metagenome (GOLD analysis project Ga0255056, IMG submission 183639) | Seawater microbial communities from Amundsen Gulf, Northwest Territories, Canada - Cases_109_1 | ecosystem: Environmental > Aquatic > Marine > Gulf | place: Canada: Northwest Territories... | reverse complement strand
ACCGCAGCCACGACCACCACCGCTAACCCTGCAACCACGACCACTGCCCAGGCAACGACCACAGTCGTCCCCGCTACGACCACAACAATCGATGACGGATTCCCGGTCACGGTGGAGGCTGACAATGGGTCAGTGACGATCGAGGCGCTCCCTCGAGCGATCATTTCTCTCTCGTCTACGGCGACTGAGATGTTGTTTGAGATCGGTGCCGGGCCCCAGGTCGTCGCGGTCGACGATCAGTCCAATTACCCGACCGACGCGCCGATGACTGATCTATCTGGTTTTACTCCGAACCTGGAGGCGATACTTTCTTTTGAGCCCGATCTGGTGGTGATCACCTTTGACCCCGGAGAGCTGATCGCCGGCTTGGAGACGGCTGGCGTTCCAGTTCTTTCCTACACCGCTGCCTTCACCATTGATGACGTCTATCGACAGACCAAGGCCCTGGGAACGGCAACCGGGAACGTCGAGTCGGCTATGGAGGTGAACGAGACCATTCAGACCGACCTGGAGGAAATCGTGGACTTTTCCGGAGGTTCGGGTGAGGGGGTCACGTACTACCACGAGATCGACGCACTGCTCTACACGGCGACTTCTTCGACGTTCTTTGGCCAGATTTATGGCCTGTTTGGCATGGTGAACATCGCCGATCCCGCTGATGAAGACGGTTCTGCCTTCGGCTATCCCCAGCTGTCTGAAGAATATGTGGTCGCTTCCGACCCCAGCATCATCTTCTTGGCCAACGTGCTCTATGGAGAGTCATCTGAGACGATTGCGGCTCGGCCCGGCTGGGGCGTCATGACGGCGGTGACGAAAGGTGATATCGCTGAACTCGATTCCGACGTGGCTTCAAGATGGGGTCCGAGAATCGTCGAATTCGCCCAGGCGATCGCCGGCGCGCTGGGTCAGTACCGCCAGGGTTGAGCTCATTCGTGGCCACTCCGACCGTCGCCAGACCATCTAGACCAGGATGGGTGTCACTTACAGCCGGAGTGGTTTCTGTTGTCGTGGGAGTCGCTGGTCTTCTGCTTGGAGCGGCAGGGATCGCCTCCTCCCAGGTCGTTCGAGCCCTACTGGATGCTCTGCCCTTTATCGAGGTTGACCACGGACTCACGGAGATCCAGCTGAATGTTCTCTTTCAGATCCGGGCTCCCCGCGTTGTGCTGGGTGGGATGGTTGGTGCGATCTTGGCGGTTGGGGGAGCCTCTTATCAGGGAGTGTTTCGAAATCCATTGGCAGATCCCTACCTCCTTGGTGTGGCCGCCGGTGCCGGGCTCGGCGCCACCGTTGCGTTCGCGGTCAGTGGCAACGCCGACCTCCTGGCTCCGTTTGCCTTCGTCGGAGGCATGGCCGCGGTGGCCGTCACCTACTCCCTTGGCCGTTCTGTTGGTGGCCGAACGACGACATCTCTGATACTTGCCGGCGTCGCCGTCGCCGCGTTCGCCACTGCGATCCAGACATTCGTCCTCCAAAGAAACTCCGAAACGCTGCGCCAGGTGTACTCGTGGATTCTTGGTCAGCTGGTGACAGTGGGTTGGAGTGATGTTCTTGGCTTGCTGCCATACGCATTGGTCGCATCTGGGGTCATGCTGGCTAGCCGCCGGATTCTCGATGTGCTGAGCATTGGGGACGAGGAGGCGGCAGCGCTCGGTGTCAATGTTGTCCGGTTCCGTTGGGTGGTGGTGATCGCGGCCACACTGGCAACAGCGGCCGCCGTGTCGGTGAGTGGACTGATCGGCTTCGTTGGAATCATCGTGCCCCACACCATTCGTCTTCTCTTTGGTGTGAGCTACCGAGTGATCGTCCCCCTTTCATTGTTCTTTGGCGCCGCATTCCTGATGGCGGCCGACATCGTCGCTCGCACGGTGGTCGCGCCTGCCGAACTCCCGATCGGTGTTGTGACCGCCTTCTTTGGGGCACCGTTTTTTGTGATGGTGCTGAGATCGATGAGAGGTCCGGGATGATCATCTGGGAAGACGTCAGCGTGACATATGGAGCCACGCGCGTGCTCGGGCCCTTGAGTCTTGGCGTTGCCGATGGGGAATGGCTTGGTCTGATCGGCCCCAACGGGGCGGGCAAGTCGACATTGCTGAAGACCGCGCTGGATGCCGTCGAATACGAGGGGACTGTCTCAGTGGCCAACGGCGACAGACGGCCAGGGCTGGACATCGCGTGGATGCCCCAGCGACCCCAGATGCCCGTGGAGATGACGGTTTCCGATTACGTCCTTTTGGGTAGGACCCCTCACGTCGGTTATTTGGGGTCTGAGAGTCAGAACGACCTCGAGTCGGTTGAAACGGCCCTTCACAAGCTCAACATGATCGAGTTTGCTCCACGGACCCTGGGGACGCTCTCCGGCGGTGAGGCACAGAGGGCCGTGTTGGCCCGGGCGCTTGCCCAGGAGGCTCCGGTACTCCTGCTCGACGAGCCGACGGCGAGTCTGGACATCGGCCATGCGCTCGAGGTTCTCGAGGTGCTCGACGAACTGCGAAAGGCCGAGCGACTGACGGTGGTTACCGCGGTTCACGATCTGACCCTTGCCGGCAGATTCGCCGACCGGCTTGTGCTCTTGGGAAACGGAGTTGTGAGAGGAGACGGATCTCCCGCCGAGGTGCTCACCGAGGAGCTGCTCCGGACTCACTACGGTCGCGGGGTGAGGGTGATCAACGATGAGGACGGTCCGACGGTAGTTCCCAAGAGGTCCAATGACTGACAAGACAACTCCGCCAACCGGGCCACCGACAGAACCGCCAGAGAAGGCATCCAAGCGTGAGCCTTCCCTCATCCTCATCAACACTGGGGATGGCAAGGGTAAGTCAACTGCGGCTTTCGGAACCGCTATGCGCGCTGTAGCCAGAGGCTGGAACGTCGCTGTGGTTCAGTTTCTCAAGTCTGGCGAATGGTCGGTTGGCGAAGAGGAGATCGGCCGGCAGGTGGGTATCGACTGGTGGGCACTAGGGGACGGTTTCACCTGGGATTCCGAAGACTTGGAGGAATCCGAGGCTATCGCCCGAGAGGCCTGGTCCGCGGCTCGGGAGATAGTCGGGTCAGGTAAATATGACCTGGTGATATTGGATGAGGTGACCTATCCGATCAACTGGGGATGGATCGCCACCGCTGACGTCCTTTCAACTCTGAAAGAGCGACCCGAGAATGTCAACGTGTTCATAACCGGTAGGGACGCCTCTGAGGCTCTGATCGATGTGGCCGACACCGTCACGGAGATGAAGAAAGTGAAACACGCCTTTGACCGTGGGGTGATGGCCCGGAGGGGCATCGACTACTAGTCAAACGCTGACTAGCCCACCGCCTTTTTGTATTGCCTGACCGCCAGTGGGGCGAACACGGCAATGATCGCGACGATCCAAGCAAAAGACTTCAAGATAAGCGTCCCCTGGTCAATGCCCAGAAACACCAAGGCCTCCTCGGGGATCATCAACGATCTCACCGTGTTTGCCACGACGCTGACCGGCTGGTTTTCGGCGAAGCCCTGGAGCCAGTCAGGCATGGATGCGACAGGGACAAATATCGAAGAAACGAACACCAGGGGGAAGATGGGCAGAAAGCCAGCCGATTGGGCCGCCTCCGGTGTTTTCACGGCGAGGCCGATCGTCGCCATCACCCAGGAGAAGGCATACCCAAAAAGCAACGCGATGGCTACGCCCAACAGCATCTTCGGGACACCTTGTTCGAACCTCCAACCCATCAGCAAGCCAACGAAGAGCATCAAGGTGTAAACGAAAGTGTTGCGGACGAGGTCGGCGATGGTGCGTCCTGTGAGCACTGCCGACCGGGCCATCGGCAGACTGCGGAATCGGTCGATCACACCTGCACCCAAGTCCTCGGTGAGTCCCAGGGCGGTAGCGGTGGCTCCGAAGACAGCTGTTTGAACCAATATGCCCGGCATGAGCCAGTTGATGTACTGGTCCGATCCGGCCGGCGTTCCTGTGGTGATCGCTCCGCCAAAGACGATGTTGAATAACAGCAGAAACATCACCGGCTGAACCGTCGAAAACAGGATCAGTGATGGGATGCGCAGGACACGCATGTTGTTGCGGCCGGTGATGATCGCGGTGTGGGTGATTGCGTCGCCCAGACTCACACGTCGTTTGGGCTTGGCCACAGTCGTCATCGACCCCTGCTTTCTTCGCTCTCGGCAGGGCTTCTTCTGCTTCCAGCAGACTCGGACTCACTTTTGGATTCGGCTTTGTGACCGGTCAGATTGAGGAAGACGTCGTCGAGGGTGGGCTTGCGCAGTGCAATGTCCTTTGGCTCAACGTTGACCGCATCGAGTTCACGCACGACCTCGGTGAGGGTTCTCGAACCGCGGAGTGCTGGAATGCTGAGGCCGAGCCGCTCGAAAGTGGGCTCTTCTCCCGCCACCACCGCCAAAGCCCTGGCTGCAGTACCGCGGTCGGACTCGTCGACATGGATCTCCACCACATCTCCGCCCAACCTGGCCTTGAGGTCATCCGACGTGCCTTCGGCGATGACGTGGCCCTGGTCGATCACGCCAATGCGGTCGGCGAGTTGATCAGCCTCGTCGAGGTATTGGGTAGTGAGAAGAACGGTGGTGCCACCTTTCACGAGGTCTTCGATGAGATCCCAGAGGTCGAGACGACTTCCGGGGTCGATCCCAGTAGTTGGCTCATCGAGAAAGAGAACCCGGGGTCGACCCACCATCGAGGCGGCGACGTCCAAACGTCGTCGCATGCCACCGGAGTAGGTGTTCACTTTGCGGTCCGCAGCGTCGGTCAGCTGTATTCCCTCCAGCACTTCGTCGGCCCGGCGTTTGGCTTCCTTTTTGCCCAGGTTGTAAAGCCGACCGACCATTTCGACGTTCTCCCTCCCGGTTAGAAACTCGTCGACGGCCGCTGATTGTCCGGCCAGACCGATTCTGTGCCGCGCACCTACCGGATCGGCAAGCACATCTGTGCCGGCGACGGTTGCTGAACCCGAGTCGGGTTTGAGGAGGGTGGTCAGCACCCTGATCAGGGTCGTCTTGCCTGCCCCGTTTGGCCCAAGCAGCCCATAGACGATCCCTTCCTCGAACTGGAGACTGACTCCGTCGAGAGCGGTGACATCCCCGAACGTTTTGACGATGTCAGTGGCTACAACTGCACTCATGAGTCAGTGGATAGTAGTTGTGCAACGTAAAACCAGAACCGGTCTCTCAGGGTCGCCGGCCGCCCGCCAGTCGAAACAACTGGCGGGCCCCTTCATCGAGAAACTGAAACCGCGGGTCCTGAGTTTGGCCTCTCACCCACCGGATGTAGATCTGCTGGAGAACAACGCCGAGTTTCCAGGCCCCAAACACCAGGTACCAGTCGATTCGACCCATGTCCGTGCCGGTTAGGTCACCGTAGAGACGGACGGCCGCGGTTCGGTCGATCCAGCCTTCGCTTGTAGTTGGCATCATTCCGAGTGTTTCGGGGGCCTCTCCTGGGTCAAACCAAGATCCCATCAGTGTCCCCAGGTCAGCGAGGGGATCCCCACGGGTCGCCATATCCCAGTCATACACCGCAGTGCAAGTTGCCGGGTCGTCAGGATCCAGGGCCATGTTGTCGAGCCGCCAGTCATTGTGGATGAGAGTGGGGTCCGGCGACCCGGGTAGCTCGGCTGCCAACCACGTTGCCACGTCGTCAGCAACGGCATTCTCCTCATGTTTCGACTTCTCCCAACGAGATGCCCATCCCGACACCTGTCGATCCAGGAAGCCTTGGGGGTGTCCGAGATCGCCCAAGGCGCAGTCGTCAGGATTGACTCGATGGAGCTCGGCCAGAGTTCGGACCACAACTTCTGAGAGTTTGCGATTCGATGTGGTGTCAGTTCCCGAGCCGTACTCCTCGGGGACCAGACCTCTGACGACGACGCCATCCCGTCTCTCCATGAGAAAGAAGGGCGATTCGATGACCCCTATGTCTTCACAGAACGCGACGGCCCGAGCTGCCTTGTCAAACGAACGCCAGAGTTGGGACAGCACGCGGTACTCGCGAGACATGTCGTGAGATGAGGCTGCGACCGGGCCGAGGGGCGGCCGACGCAACACCAATTCTGCTCCGTCCGGATAGCTGAGCAGATAAGTGAGGTTTGCCTTGCCACCACCAAACTGCATGACTTTCGGAACACCTCCAGGTACAGCTTCGTGATCGAGGGCCCAAGTCGTCACCGCCTCGACGTCGAAGCGTTCGTCTTTGCGAACTTCAATCAGATCATCCACGGCGGGCGAGCGTATCGGGTTGGAACCCACATTGGACGTATACCCTCGAACTCGATGAATACGCCTTTTGAAATTTCCGAACGTTTCACCGAATCGTGGGCCGACCTGCACCCGATCGCTGCTACCACCCAAGGTGTCGCTGGTCGCGATCACCTGTGTGCTGATCTGTCGCCAGATCGACATCATCAGTCCGCCGATCTCTACCGGGCCACTCGTGTCGAGCTGCTCCCGCAGCTCGACCACCCTGATCCCACCCAAGCTTTTGCTGCCAGAGTGCTTGTGGGTGATTTGGACGAGCGGATCAACCGCCACGACACCAAGAAGTACCGACGGGACCTCAACCACATCTACAGCCCATTTCAGATTGTTCGAGACGTCTTCGACGTGATGCCACGAATATCGGTCGACGATTGGGACAACATCGTCTCTCGGTTGGATGGTTTCGCCGGAATGCTCGACGGGTATCGGCGCAGCTTGGAAGAGGGAGTTGCCGCCAACGACACGGTCGCGGTTCGCCAGGCCGAGTCGCTTTTGATGCAGGTGGAGGTGGTTGCCTCGGATAACTCGATGTTTCTTGGGTTTGTCGAGGAGGCAGCTTCAGCGGGAGTTGACTCTGAGGCGGTGGCTGCAGCCGTGGATAGCGCACGATCCGGATGTGTTGACCTGGCCATCTGGCTGAAAAGCTCCTACCTTCCGGCTGCACGGCCCCGAGACGCGGTGGGCGAGGACGAGTACATGCGTGGAGCCGAGGAGTTTCTCGGTATGAATCTTGATCCCCATGAGACCTATGAATGGGGGTGGGATGAGATTCACCGACTCCGCGCCGAGATGGCAGCCACCTCATCCGAGATCGACTCCAACCTTTCTCTGGAAGAGGTCATCGATGCCCTCGAGACAGATCCGGCCAAGTCGGCCGTGACGCGCGCTGACTTCACCGATTTCGTCTCGGCTTTGCAGCAGCAGGCGATCCAACAGCTTGACGGGGAGCACTTTGCTGTTCCGGACGAACTGAAGGTGATCACAGTCAATATCGCTCCGCCCGGTGTGCCGTTGGGAGCCTGGTACAACCCCCCGTCAGAGGACTTCGATCGTCCCGGTTCGATTTGGTATGCACCGGGTGAGCGCGAGCGGCTTCCGTATTGGCAACAGGTATCCACTGCTTATCACGAAGGGTTTCCCGGTCACCATCTTCAGGTGGGAACTGCGGTGATGTTGAAAGACAAACTGTCTCGATTTCATCGGATGGGGATCTGGAATTCCGGCGCTGGCGAAGGTTGGGCGTTGTATGCGGAACGATTGATGGACGAGCTTGGCTTTTTCGAGAAACCCGAATACCGCCTCGGATTGCTGACAAGTCAGTTGTTCAGATCGGTTCGCGTCGTTGTCGATATTGGGTGTCAGCTGGAGAAGGTCGTACCTGACCATGCGCCAATCCATGTCGGCGATGTTTGGAACTACAACATTGGCGTCGACTACATGAACATTATCGGCCTGCAACCGCGCGACATGTCGGAGTCGGAGGTGACTCGCTATCTCGGCTGGTGGGGCCAGGCGATCTCATACAAAGTGGGCGAGCGGGAGATTCTCAAGATGCGTGAGCAGGTGAAGAAAAAGGAAGGCGCCTCTTTCGACCGGAAGGGCTTCCATAAGAAAGTCTTGGAAGCGGGTGCGATTCGTCTCGATCAGCTTTGGGAGGAAGTCGCTTGAAGAAGACGATTTTTGATCTCGAGGCCGTTGAGACACAGGACACCTACAAGCTATTGTCGGGCCTCGTGGTCCCCCGGCCTATCGGGTGGATCGGGACCCGCCGGGACAACGGCACTCACAACCTCGCACCGTTCTCGTTTTTCAATGTGGTTTCGGTGAACCCTCCGACTGTTCTGTTCTCGGGGGGCCGTCATCCCGATCGACCAAAAGACTCAGTCATGTTCGCGGAGAAAACGGGGGAGTTCACGGTCAACATCGTCAGTGAGTCGGTGGCCGCAGCGATGAATGTGACATCGGGCACCTTCACGGCCGACGACGACGAGTTTGCTATTGCGGGCCTAACCGCAGCAATGGGCGCGAAAGTCAATGCTCCGTTGGTGGCCGAGTCGCCGGCCAATCTCGAATGCAAAGTCGTGGACATCCTCAACCTCGGCAGCGAGGGTCAAACCAGGGTCGTCATAGGCGAGGTTTTGGCAATCCACATCAGCGAAGAGGTTCTCGACGGCACCCGGGTCGACAACGACGCCCTTCAGGCCGTCGGGCGGATGGCGGGCAACACCTACATCAACACTCGAGACCGATTCCAACTCGAACGGCCTGGGTAGACGCCCGACTCAGCCCCCTAATTGCAACCTTGTGCGATCAGGATGGGGTAAGTGTTGATCACTACTCCCTTGTAAAACATCATGAAATGCAGATGCGGGCTTGTTCCGACTGCATTGCCGGTGTCCCCGTTGTATCCGACGACGTCTCCGGCATTGACACGTCCACTTTTTCCGAACTCATCCATGTGACTGCCAACGTAGATGACGCCGTCGTCACCGGTGAGATTGAACTGCTTGCCACCGATTGACCCGGTCTTGTGTTGAACGGTGCCTGAAACCGATGCGTAGATAGGCGAGCCGCGAGTCGAGAAGAGGTCATTCCCCTCGTGCCAGCGGGTGCCACCACCGCGGGGGAACCCCCAGTCGTTGAAGAACCCAGCGTTTTCGAGTGGACAGACCCACCTCGAACCGCCCGGCACCACGAGAACCTGCCCAGACCTGATCAGATTGGGATTCGAAATGTCGTTGAGGCTGGTGAGATTGGAGATTGTGGTGTCATGTGCGGCGGCGATGTCACCGAGACGATCACCTGATTTCACCTTGTACGTGCCTTCGCTACCGCCACCCTCAAATGTGTAGCTAGGGCCATCGGCGAAAAGACGAGTGTTGGCGTAGATGACGCCGTTGACAATGCCATTGGCCCGGACGATTTGGTCGGTTGGAAGCCCAAATCGTCTGGCAACCGCCGCCACATTTTCGCCTTTCCTGACGATGGCATAGCGACCCGACCGCACATTGGGGTCTGAGGACATGGCGGTCGATCCCCCGCCGGTTGTGTCACTTCCCCCGGATCCGGTGCTGCCGGAGATGACGATGTTTTGACCTATCGTGATCAGGTCGGGGTTGCTTATCCCGTTGGCGTCAGAAAGAGCAGAAACCGTCGACCCATATTTGGCAGCAATCCGACCCAAGGTGTCACCACGCCTGACAACGTGGACGACGTCGGGCTCACCCTCTTTCCCGGGGATAACAAGCACCTGTCCGATATGGATCAGGTTTGGATTTGAGATGTTGTTTGACTCCACGAGGTCGGCAACCGAAACCCCGTGTTCCTTGGCGATCTCGCCAAGTGTGTCCCCACTCTTGACCGTGTAGTCAACCGAAAACAGTGCTATGAGCAGCACAAGTGTCGAGCCGACCGCAAGGGCACGAGAAAGACGATTTTTGGGCATTGAAGGTTCAGCTCCTTCAGCCCCTGACTCGCTCCGCCGGACGAGCCTAACGCAGATTCGGACGTTTGCCAGACATCACCCGCAACTGACCGCAGGCAGCATCAATGTCGCGACCACGAGTGTTCCTGATAGTGACGTTGACCTTCAGCGACTCCAGGACTCGAGAGAATTCCTCGATGTGAAGTCTCGTCGATGGCTTTTCATTGCTCAACGGCGTCGGATTGAGAGCGATCAGATTCACGTGGGCACGAAGTCGTTTGGCGATAGCAGCCAACTTCCGAGCCTGGTCCTCGCTGTCGTTGACGCCGTCCATCATTGTCCACTCGATCGAGAGCCGTCTGCCCTTTTTTTCAAAGTAGTTCCACGCTGCCTCTTCGAGCAGTGCGATCGGGTAGCGCTTGTTGATCGGGACGAGAGAAGTGCGAAGCTCGTCGTCGGCGGCATGGAGGCTGATCGCGAGATAGACCGGCCACGGCTCGTCGGCGAGCCGGTTGATCCCGGGCACTATGCCGACGGTCGAAACAGTAAGAGACCGTGCTGACAGACCCATCACTTCGATCATCCGTCTGATGGCCTCGCGAACCCGGTCGTAGTTGGCAAGCGGCTCACCCATTCCCATGAACACCACGTTGGTTATACGCGAGGGAACGCCAGGCATGCCGATCTGTCGGAGAAACGCTTGTGCGTATGCCACCTGCGCGAAGATTTCACCGGGCTCGAGATGCCGCTCGAATCCGAATTGGCCGGTTGCACAGAAAGTACAAGCCAAGGCACATCCAGCCTGGCTAGAGATGCAGAGAGTGGCGCGTTTCGAATATCCCATGAGTACCGCCTCGATGGCAGCGCCATCAGGGGCCCGGAAGAGCCACTTTCGTGTTCTCCCGTTGTCCGCGCTCTGCTCCATCTCTACATCGAAAGGCCAGAGACGATCACCAATCTTCTCTCGAAGGTCGCCTGGAAGATTCGTCATGTCCTCAACGGAGAGAACCGGGTTGCGGTACAGCCAGTCCCGGAGTTGGCTAGCCCGATAAGCCGGACCTTCGGCTACGAATAGGTCCAGGTCCTCCGGGGCATGGAGGTAGGGCACGTCAGACTTGCTGTTGAGCTTGCTCGATCCAAGACCTGGCTCGAGCGGCGCTCACACCGGCCGCCTCGGCAATTGCATCAGGTGAGGCGTTTGCTAGATCAGGGATGGTCCCCAAGCCTTCGGCGGTGAGACGCTGCGCGAACACCGGGCCAATGCCGTCGACGGCGTCCACCGCTGCAGAAGCGTCGGAAGAGCCGGTGCGGAAGGTTGGTGGCTCTGGTTCACGGGAGGTTGCCACCGAGACGAACCGGTCGCGCATGGCCCACACCACAGCGGCAACCCCGCCCACAAAACCCACGACTTTGGCCATCCTCTTGATCATGGCTCCAGGCTACATGTGTTGGCGTGTGATCTACTCTCGCGGTCCATGAAAGTCGACTTCTACTACCCACCAACGCCACCCGAGGGCGCAGTTGACGCTGTCAGCCAGGCTGTTGATATGGGATACGACGGGTTTTTCTCCACTGAAACACAGCACGACCCGTTCCTCCCTCTGGCGCTCGCTGGGGCGAGAGCGCCGGATATCGACCTGGGAACCGCGATTGCCGTCGCGTTTCCGAGATCGCCGATGGTGACAGCGATGTCTTCTTGGGATCTGGCCCGGATGTCCAACGGCCGCTTCCTGCTCGGGCTCGGGACTCAGATCCGTCCCCACATCGTGCGTCGCTTCAGCACCGAATGGGGTCAACCTGCAGCGCGTCTCAAGGACTACATCTTGGCGATGAGAGCCATCTGGGACACCTGGCAGAACTCATCCCCATTGCGGTATGAAGGTGAGTTCTACCAATTCTCGCTGATGACTCCATTTTTTGACCCGGGCCCCATCGCTCATCCGGAGGTTCCGATCTATATCGCTGGCGTCGGGCCTCATCTGAGCAGGCTTGCCGGAGAGGTCTGTGACGGATTTCACGTCCACCCCTTTCACACCACGGCGTACCTGGACCAGGTCGTTCTTCCCAATATCACCAAAGGTGCCGAAAGCGAGGGGCGCGCTCCCGTCGACGTCGAGATGGTGAGCACAGTCTTCGTGATGACAGGGCGCGACGACTCCGAAGTCGAACAGGCAATGGGCGCCATCAAGCAGCAGATCTCGTTTTACGCATCGACCCCCTCATACCGGCCCGTAATTGAGGCCAGTGGATGGGACTTCGGCGATCAGCTCCATGCCATGTCTAAGCGTGGTCAGTGGGCGGAGATGGCTGATCTCATTCCCGACGAAGCCTTGTTCGAGGTGGGCATTGCCGCTCCGGTCGACAAGCTCGGCCAGGCCATCAAAGACCGATATGGCGACAGGGTTCAGCGGGTCGGGTTCTATACGATCGGGTCGATACTCGACATGGACCCGGACGCTGCCAGTCAGGTGATTGGCGACCTCAAGTCCTGAACGAGCTCGCGAGCGAATCGAAGGTCACCAGACGATGGCACGTGTTGTGTCCACCCGAGGGTCCGCAGCGGCCCGTCGTTGCCCTTCTTGAATTTCGATGATGGAGACGGGTCCCCATCCGGGCTGACTCTCGGCCAATGGTTCCACTAGGTGGCCTCGGGAAACCAATTCGCCAACAACCGTCTTCGAGACACCAGGCTCCACCGCAAGACTCGAGGGCTCATCCGGGCCAAAGTTACTGATGGCCCATCTTGGGGCGACCTGAGCGTCCTCGAGGTGGGTGTTCCCGAGAATGGCCCGCCCTGCTACCTGAGCTAGAAGTTGTGGTTGAACGGCACCTCCTCTGGTCCCGAGAAGCCAACGCGGTTGATTCCGATCGGTCCACAGGGTTGGAGCCAGGGTGTGCAGCGGACGTTTTCCCGGTTGCAATTCGTTTGGGTGACCCGGAGTCAAAGTGAAACCGAGCCCTCGATCCTGAAGAAGAAAACCACTGCCGGCGGCACCAAAAGGCGACCCGGTTCCTCGGTAGTTGGACTGGATGATCGAAACGGCCATTCCCCTGGCATCCGCCACACACATATAGGCCGTGCCTGAGATCGGACCGAGCACCGGCCATTTGCCTGTACCCGTAGGCGAAACGGTTGCGGCCGCGCGCTCCAACCGTGGGCGGTCGAGCATCAAGTTGTCGGGAAGAGGGGAGTGGCCGGGGTCGGCGACGATGTCGTTTCTTTCCCAGGCAAGACATCGGTAGGCCTCAATGAGTAGGTGCCACCAAAGAGGGTTTTCCGGATCGTCTGGCGGATCGAGCATCTCGAACACTGCAAGTGTTCCAGGTCCCAGATAGCCCTGTGTGTTTGGAGGGATGGTCCACGCCGTCAGGCCAGCAACATCAACGCCGATTGGATCGATCCAGTCAGCGTTGCTAGTCACTAAGTCGCTACGTGTAATCAATCCGCCGACTGCGTCGACGATTTCCTCACCAGGCCGACCGAGATAGAAAGCGTCTCGGCCGGATTCGGCAACCGAGCGAAGAGTTGTTCCCAGAGCGGATCGCGTCACATGGTCGCCTTTGACGACCGGCGACCCGTCGGGAAAGAAGTCCACAACCGCAGAATTATCCCGATATTCCGAAGCCCTCTTTGAGAATGCGGCGGCCTGTTCGGTGGATACTTCGAATCCGTTCACTGCCAGAGATATGGCCGGTTGCAGAGACTCGCCTAGGGAGAGCGAGCCCAACTCAGCCGAAAGAGTGGTCAGACCGTCAACGCAACCGGGAATCGTGACCGCCAATGGGTGGTCTTCAGGTATCTCGCCATGGCCGTCCTCCCGCAATTTCGAAGCATCGGCATTTGATCCAGACCGTCCAGACGAGTTGAGGGCCCGGGGTCGAACCCAGCCGGCCTGATGGATCAGTGCAAAGAGGTCGCCGCCAACACCACTTGTTTCCGGAGCGACGACCCCCTGGGCGGCCACTGCTGCCACGGCGGCATCGGCTGCGTTGCCACCGGCGTCGAGTATCTGGAGGGCAGCGTCTGCCGAGAGATGATGAGGTGTAACAACCGCGTTCTGGCTCAAGGAGCCTTGATGTCAGGTAATAGACGATTGAGGGCGTCCAATACTGCCCTCACCACG
>Ga0255056_10000320_pt1 | contig 13816 bp, 13 predicted proteins | sample Cases_109_1_MG_FD_183639 | JGI IMG/M metagenome (GOLD analysis project Ga0255056, IMG submission 183639) | Seawater microbial communities from Amundsen Gulf, Northwest Territories, Canada - Cases_109_1 | ecosystem: Environmental > Aquatic > Marine > Gulf | place: Canada: Northwest Territories... | reverse complement strand
GAAAAACACGAACAGATCAGGCAGGTTCGTTCCTTTCAGAAGACGCACAGCGACGACAGCGCTGCGGCGCTGTCACGATTGCAGGCCGTGGCACGGGAGCGCGGCAATGTCTTTGAGGAGCTCATGGAAACGGTCAAGTCGAACTCACTCGGCCAGATTTCATTCGCACTCTACCAGGTGGGCGGCGAGTACCGCCGCAACATGTAACAAATCCCGTTGCGAGGAATACGAATAATGAGTGAGATCGTTCATTACGAGCAACATGACGCCGTCGCGGTTGTAACGATCAGCCGCCCGGACAACATGAACGCATTCACGACAGAACTTTCGATGGATTTGCAGCTCGAATTGGAGCGTGCGCATCACGATGACGCTGTGCGTGCGGTCGTTCTCACGGGCGAAGGCCGATGCTTTAGCGCCGGCGCTGATTTGAAAAGCGGATTCGAAGGCCGACCCGTGTCGGGCAAATTGCAGCACGAATACCGGCCCGTCATCACTGAGGTGATGACAATGCCAAAGCCTGTCATTGCCGCGGTAAATGGGTCGGCCGCCGGCATTGGCATGTCGTTAGCCCTGTCATGCGATCTGATGCTCATGTCAGACGACGCGTTTCTGCTGTCGCCGTTCACGACGATCTCGCTGCTTCCCGACGGCGGACTGAACTGGCTGCTTGTAAAGCAGCTTGGCTATCGGCGGGCTTTTCAGCTCAGCATTGAGTCCGAGCGAATTGCCGCCGGGCGTTGTGTCGAACTGGGACTGGCGAACAGGGCCGTACCGGCAAGCGAGCTACAGTCAAACGCGCTCGAATGGGCGACTGCCCTCAGCAAGCGGGCGCCGCTATCCATCGCCGCGACCAAAAAGGCAATGCGTCTTGCCGAGAACAGTGACTGGGCGAGTGTCTACAACCTCGAAGCCGAATGTCAACAACAACTGGCGGGCTGTGCAGATAACGTTGAAGGTGTGCAAGCTTTTTTCGAAAAACGCCCCCCCGAATTCAAGGGCTGAAATCCGATGGACCGCGCAATATTTGAAGACGAGCATGTGATGTTCCGCGATTCAGCGCGGAGCTTTATGATCAACGAGATCAAGCCGCACAGCGACCGCTGGAACGAGCAGGGGATTGTCGACCGCGAGGCGTTTCTGAAAGCCGGTGAGCAGGGCATGCTCCTGATGTGGGCCGACGAGAAATATGGCGGCGCTGGAGTTTTCGACTTTCGGTACGAGCAGATTCTTATTGAAGAACTCGCCATGCATGGCGATATCGGTTTCTTTTGCTGGTTGCACAGTCGACTGGTCGCACCGTATATCGGCGATCTGGGAACCGAAGAGCAGAAACAACGATGGTTGCCGAAATGTGTCAGCGGAGAAAGCATTCTCGCAATCGCGATGACCGAACCGGCAGCCGGTAGCGACGTCGCAGGAATTCGAACGCGCGCCGAGGACAAGGGTGACCACTTCCTGTTGAACGGCTCAAAGACGTTCATCTCGAATGGCATTCTGGCCGACCTCGTCATCGTCGCCGCGCGCACGAATCCGCAAACGAAGCATGGACTCAGTCTTTTCGTTGTCGAGCGGGGCATGGAAGGCTTCGAACGTGGCAAAAACCTGAAGAAAATGGGACTGAAGAGCCAGGACACAGCGGAGTTGTTCTTCAACAACGTAAAGGTTCCCAAGGAAAATCTGCTTGGCGAACTGCATCGTGGCTTTTATCACCTGATGCATGGCCTTGCCGAGGAGCGCCTGTTGGGCGCGGTTGGCTATCTCGCCTGTTGCGAGGCGGCCTTCGCGGTGACGATGGACTACATTCGGGATCGCAAGGTATTCGGTCAGGCGATCGCCGATTTTCAAAACACACGCTTTCAGATGGCGAACGCGCGTACCGAGATGGACGTCGCCCAGGCCTATGTCGATCAATGTGTCATGCTGCACAACGAGGGCAAACTGAGCGGCGACGATGCCGCGAAAGCGAAACTGTTTACGAGCGAGCTCGAGTTCCGTGTCACGGATACGTGTCTGCAATTACATGGCGGTAACGGCTACATGGACGAATATCCCATTAGCCGCATGTATACCAACGCGCGCATCTCGCGAATTTATGCAGGCAGCTCCGAAATAATGCGCGAAATCATCGCACGCTCAATCGGGCTTGATCCGCGCAAGAGCGCGTGACAATGAGAACCGCGTTTATTGGATTGGGTGTCATGGGCTACCCCATGGCCGGCTACCTCGCGAGCAGCGGCCATGATGTCGTCGTCTACAACCGTACGACAGCGAAAGCCGATGCTTGGTGCGCCGAGCACAAAGGCAGCGCGTCGCTAACGCCGCTTGAAGCAGCGCGTGATGCCGATATCGTATTCTGCTGTGTCGGCGATGATGATGATGTGCGCGAGGTATTGCTGGGCGAGCACGGCGCATTGCATGAAATGTCAGAAGGCAGTGCGGTCGTTGACCATACGACCGCTTCGGCAGAGCTCGCGCGTGAGCTTTACGCAGATTGCTCTGCAAAGGATATTGATTTTCTCGACGCGCCATTGTCGGGCGGCCAGGCCGGTGCGGAAAACGGCCAGCTGACCATCATGGCGGGTGGCGACGAAGCGACATTCGAGCGCATTGCGCCGATTATGGACTGCTACGCCAAGGCGATGACCCTGATCGGACCTGCCGGGTCCGGGCAAACGGCCAAAATGGTCAATCAGATCTGTATCGCCGGCGTCGTGCAGGGATTAGCCGAAGGGCTGCACTTCGCAAAACGCGCGAACATCGATGCGGCGAAGCTGATCGCGGCGATATCGAAGGGAGCGGCGCAGTCCTGGCAAATGGAAAATCGCTGGGAAACGATGATCAACAATGAGTTCGATTTCGGTTTCGCCGTCGACTGGATGCGCAAGGATCTCGGCATCGCTTTGGCAGAAGCAGAGCGCATTGGTGCGACGCTGGACATGGCGAAACACATCGACAGCTTCTATGCCGAAGTTCAGGAGATGGGCGGCCATCGCTGGGACACCTCAAGCCTCATCGCCCGACTTGAAAAATGACCTGACCCGAATAAGCGGCTGTGAATGGGCCCCTGTTTACCCGAAGTAAAGCGCAGCGCAGCGAGCCATGAGGGTAACCAGGGGCCCATTCACAGCCGCAATGCTCATTCAATGTTATTCTTGAGAATCACAGGGGTGGTCTTCGGACCTGAGACCAGATCGGAACCCTTAGAACCTGATCCGGATAATGCCGGCGTAGGAAGGGAATAATGAATAAAATCAAACGATTGCGACATTGCCTTGCGTGGCTGTGCTGCCTGCTCCCGCTGCAGTATCTGAACGCAGAAACCATCGACGAAATCATCGTCAGCGCCGATTTTCGCGGCCGCTCGAACATGGAGTTGCCGGCCAGCATTACGCTCATCGACGCAGAGCAGCTGCAACAACTGGCGACTCAGCATTTCGAGGAACTCGTCAACGTCGTTCCAAACCTGAACTGGTCCGGGGACGGACATCGCGCCCGATACTTTCAGATTCGAGGCGTCGGCGAGCTGGAGCAGTATCAGGGCGCACCAAATCCCTCGGTCGGATTCCTGATCGACGATATCGACTTCAGCGGTATCGGCACCGTCGCGACGCTGTTTGATATAGAGCGTATCGAAGTATTACGAGGCCCTCAGGGCAGTCGTTATGGCGCCAATGCATTGGGTGGGCTCGTCTATATGCAAAGCACCTTTCCGAGCGCCGAGCGCAATGGTCGCCTGCAACTCATCGCCGGCGACGACGATTCCTATTCTGCGGGGATCGCATTTGGCGGCGCTCTGAACGAAAACGAAAGTGCCATGTTTCGTTTCAGCGCACACAAACATCAAAGCAATGGTTTTCGCGACAATCCGTTTCTCGGACGCGAAGATACGAATGGCAGAGATGAGACGACAATTCGCAGTCGATTGAGCTTCCAGCCGAGTGAACTCCTCGACATTAACGTTGCCGCTTTTTTTAGCAGCGTCAACGATGGTTACGACGCGTTTGCATTGGACAATTCCTACACCATGTTGTCGGACAAGCCGGGCAAGGACGCACAGGACAGTGTCGGAATATCGCTGAAGATCGAGTGGTCTGCCTGGTCGAATTTAACGCTTACGTCGATCACTGCAGCGGCCGATTCGGATATCGAGTTTTCCTATGACGCTGACTGGGGAAACGACGATAGCTGGAATCCGGTGCTGTACGACTACATCTCGCACAATGACCGAAAAAGACGCACGCTCAGCCAGGAGTTCCGACTTGCATCGGATACGGATGACAAAACGAATTGGCTCGTTGGCCTGTACGCACTGCGTCTGGAAGATGATTTGCTGACGACTAATCAAGGCGATTACTACGACCCGTTTTATGATTTTGCCGACGGCCTGGACACGACATTCGGGAGCGACTACCAGGCACGAAATTTTGCATTGTTCGGCCAGTTCGACCGATCAATCGGCAAGGCAACCCGCTTGAGCTTTGGATTGCGGGTCGAGCATCGCTCGGCAGACTATTTTGATACTGATGGCTTGGCAGTGGCTCCCTCGGACACAATGGCCGGCGGCGACATCAGTTTGTCTCACGATCACTCCGACGGGCTGAGCAGCTATATCAGCGTGTCAAAGGGCTACAAGGCAGGTGGCTTTAATATTGGCGTCGTTCCGCCCGAATTCCGCGAGTTCGGCGAGGAGGCGCTTTGGAGTATCGAAGCCGGTATCAAGTCGTATTGGCTGGACGGCGCATTCAATTTGAATGCCGCGCTGTTCTTCAATCGGCGCGATGATCAACAAGTGCGCAGCTCGTTCCAACTCGTGCCAAATGATCCGACCTCGTTCGGTTTCCTGACGGTGAACGCGGAACGCGGCAACGCGCTGGGCATTGAGGCAGACATGCGCTGGCTCGTCAATGAGTCATGGGAGTTGTACGCGAACCTTGGATTGCTCAATACGGAATTCGATCGCTTTAGTCTTGCGCAGGCAGAGCTCGGCGGCCGGGGACAGGCGCACGCGCCGGAAGTCACCTTCGCGCTAGGCGGAATCTACCGGCATTCCTCGGGGTGGTTCGCACGCATCGACGTATCAGGCAAAGACGCATTCTATTTCGATGTTAGCCACGATCAACGCTCGTGGTCTTACGAGCTCGTTAATGCTCGCCTCGGATTCGACGCCGACATCTGGAGCGCAACGCTTTGGGTGCGAAACATGTTCGACGAGGAATTCGCGGTGCGCGGCTTCTACTTCGGCAACGAGCCGCCCGATTTCCCTGCCACCCTGTACACGCGCCTGGGCGATCCGCGGCAGATCGGTATCACATTTGAAAAGAGGTTTGGATCATGAAAGTCGCAGTCGATATCAGTCTTTACCCGCTGGATGCTGACTACTTGCCGCCGATCAAAGATGTGATCGCCCGGTTGAACGAACACGATGGCATCGAAACCTGGACCAATGCGATGAGTACGCAACTGTTCGGTGAGTACGATATCGTGATGCAGGCCCTGAATCAGGAAATCGGAGCGACGTTCGAGAGTTTGCCGAAAGCGGTATTCACGATTCGCATCCTGAACAACCCCGTTATACACAACGAGTGATGTCCGACCTGGCAGCTACGATCCTTGGTCAGAGTTCTGGTCTTTGGGGCGCCGAAGGAATCGCCGTGGGGTGTGCCATGGCCTATCTGCTGTTGGCAATTCGTCAGAATATCTGGTGCTGGTTTTTCGCCGGCGTTAGTACAGCCTTATTTGTGTACTTGTTCTTCGGCGCTCGCCTGTACATGGAATCGGCGCTCAATGTCTTCTATTTCGCGATGGCTATCTACGGCTGGTACGTGTGGCGCTACGCAGGTGATAGCGCGGGCGAACTTGTTGTCACAGTTTGGCCAATTCGCGCACACGCAATCGCTATCGCAACCATTCTCCTTGTCAGTGGCATCAGCGGCTACTGCCTCGACTCGCTTACAGACGCCGAATTTCCCTATGTCGATTCAATGACGACCTGGGGCGCGATCTGGGCGACATTTCTGGTCGCCAGAAAGGTGTTGGAAAACTGGTGGTATTGGCTGCTGATCGATGCTGCCTCGGTATTGATTTACTGGTCGCGCGGGCTGGAATTGAGCGCATTGTTGTTCATTGTGTACCTGTTGATGATTCCGTTCGGAATCATCAGCTGGCGTCGCTCAATGATGGCGGCTGCGGCATGACGGAGTCTCCGCAGGCAGTGCTCGCGCGAATTCCTGGCTGGGAGCGGGCGGAATGCAGCCGTTTGCACGGTGGATTGACGAATCGCAGCTGGATTGTCAGCGTCAATGGTCGACGCGCCGTGTTAAAAATTGACGCGGCGCCTCGAGGCGCGCCTTACAACGATCGCCTGGCCGAAAAGAGTATCCAAACGATCGCCGCGCGAGCAGGACTCGCGAATTCGGTGTTATACGCCGAAGAGTGCGTCTACCTCACCGATTACCTCGAAGGAAATGTCTGGGCGTCCTCGTGCCTCGACAAAGACGAGAATCTCGAATTACTCGCGTCGTCTTTGCGCAAATTGCATTCATTGCCATTAACGCGCCGAAGTTTCAATGCAGTTGACGCGGCGCGCCGCTACAGCGGCAAAATCGATGTCGGCAAGCCGGACATTGCAGAGCATTGCCTGAATATCGTAAAGAAGATGCACGCGCCACAATATCTTTACTGCTGTCACAATGATCTTGTTGCAGGAAATATCATCACAGCGCCCGAGCTGCGATTTCTTGACTGGGAATACGCCTGCGACAACGATCCGTTCTTCGACCTCGCCACGATCGTCGCACACCACGAACTCACTTCGAGTCAGGCGACGTTTTTCCTCGACCGCTATTTCGATGGCGATGGCGAACGCTGGAGGAAAAAGCTTGAGCGGCAAATGACGCTTTACAATGCTTTGGTGTGGCTCTGGTACGCGTCTCGTCCTGAGTCTGATCCGCAAGCTTTGTTGGCATTCGAGTCGCGGCTAACCTAGGCTGCGGCCACACATCTACCAGCGGTTCCTGAGTTCGCGAAGCTTCAGGAATACGGTGCGCTTGTCCGGAGTGTCGCCGATGTCCGGGTATTCCTGTTGCAGTTTTGCAATGACAGACGGACTTTGCAGTCGGAAGAAAGTATTTATCTCGCGCTCCTGCCCGACGCTTGTAACCAGCGCATCTTCGGGGTCCTGACCGCCGATGTCGGCCAGCAATTGCCGCGCCATTTCGTTGTCCGGCTCGCGATCGAGCGTGAACTGCAGGTTGTTGATCAGGTAATCGTGCCCCGGGTAAATCAGCGTATCGTCAGCAAGTGTGTGCAGCTGGTTTTCGAATGTCTCGTAAAGCTCTTCCGGGTGGCCGCCGTTGTGGCAATTGCCGGCGCCGGCGTTGAACAGTGTATCGCCGCTGAAAAGGCCGGGCCGATCGGTCTTCGACAGCAAGCAGATATGGCTCATCGTGTGGCCGGGCGTGTCGAGGCACTCAAGGTCAACGCGCTTGCCAACGTGAATAACATCGCCGGCGCCGACACCGCGATCCACGTTCGGAATACTATTCTTCGCGTTCTTGTGCGCAATGATTTTCGCACCTGTGGCTTTGACGACGCCTTTGTTGCCGCCGGTGTGGTCCCCGTGCTCGTGGGTATTGAGGATTTGCGTGATTGACCAGCCCTTTTCCTTCGCGGCGGCCAGGCATTTCTTATGGTCGAGCGGGTCTATCGCCAGAGCGTCTCCCGTCTCGGGACAGGCTACAAGATAGTTAAAGTTGCGATAGGCATTGCCTGTCCAGACCTGCTCAACAATCATTGCTTACTCCGCGGCATCAAAGACCTGTTGCCCGCCGACCCAGGTCTGCAGCACCTGGATGTCGTCAATTTCTGCCGCCGGACATTCGAAAAAGTCACGATCCACAATGATGAAATCGGCCCACTTGCCGGCTTCAAGACTGCCGAGACGATCCTCCTGATGTGCAGCGTAGGCCGCGTCAAGGGTGAACGAATGCAAGGCCTCGGCACGGCTTAGCGCCTGATCCATATACCAGCCGCCTTCCGGCAAGCCCGCTCCGCTCTGGCGCGTAACTGCCGCGTACAGACCGAGAAACGGGTTGGGCAGTTCGACCGGGAAGTCCGAACCGCTGGCGATAATCGCACCGCTGTCGAGAAGGCGTCGCCAGGCGTAGCCGCCCAGGATGCGCTCCGGGCCGATGCGATCTTCGGCCATGTTCATGTCACTGGTCGCGTGAATTGGCTGCATGGCCGCGATAACGCCGAGTTCGGCGAAGCGCGGAATGTCGTCGAGCGAAATGATCTGCGAGTGTTCAATGCGATTTCGCAATGGCGAAATTTTTCCGCCTTGCGCCTTCTCGAAGGCATCCAGCGCCATTCGATTACCGAGATCACCGATAGCATGAATCGCCACCTGAAAGCCCATGTCATTCGACTTCTTTACAAAACCGTCGAGTTCGTCCTGCGTATAGAATGGCAATCCACGATTTTCCACGTCGTCCGAGTAAGGCTCGATCATCGCCGCGCCACGACTACCCAACGCTCCGTCCGAATATAATTTGACTGACTGAATATCGAGGCGGTCGTTGCCGTATGCCTTGAGCGGCGTGCCCATGGCGTCGAGGTTCGCCCCTGAGTCGCTCAGCATGGCATAGACCCGCATGTTGAGCTCTTTGTTGTCGGCCATGGAGATAAGGACTTCGGCTTCGCTGATACTGATGCCCGCGTCGTGCATGCCGGTCAGGCCGAGGGCGACAAGCGATTCAACGGCGTTCAGATACGCGTCGCGGATATCGTCCTTGGTCGGCGCCGGAACGTGCGCGCTCATCAGGCCCATCGCCTTGTCGATCAAAACGCCCGTTGCCTTGCCGTTGTCGTCGCGGACAATTTTTCCGCCAATCGGATCCGCTGTGTCGTCATCGATGCCCGCAATCTCAAGTGCCTTTGAATTGGCCCAACCAGCGTGACCGTCGATGCGTTCCAGCCAGACAGGTCGATCGTTAACGATGGGATCGATGTCCGATGCTTTCGGGAATTCCTTGACCGGCCACAGCACCTGGTTCCAGCCGCGGCCAAGTATCCAGCTTGCGCGCGGATTACGCTTCGCAAAATCCTCAATCTGTGCGACGGCGTCTTCGAGGCTCGGCGTACCGGCAAGATTAAGGCTAATGGTCAGGAATCCCTGGCTGTACAAATGCGCGTGAGCATCCGTCAGTCCCGGAAGCATGTATTTGCCGAGCGCATCGATGCGCCTGGCGCCGGCATGCTCGCCGAGCAGTTCGTCGCCACCTGTGGAAACAATCCTCCCGTCGTCATCGAAAACGAGTGCCGTGAACTCACGCACGCCGTTGTCGGTCGAGGTGTAGCCCTGCACATTGTGAACAAGCGTGTCGGCAAATGACGGCACCGGGAGGAACAGGGCGATCAACAAGTAAAAGCTTGATTGGGTTTTAATTTTCACAGCTATCGGAACTTCGCATGACCTGACGATCCTGCGAGAATAACACGATTTAGATCAACCACATACGGGGTCCTTTGCTAAGGTTTGCACAGGCAGGCAACACAGGCAGGAATGAAAAATTACACTCCGAAAGTTCTGGTGAACAGCTATCGTCCCTGATCGACTGGATTGGGCCGACTGCTGCACTCACCGCAAGGAGTTGTTCCAGCCGCTTATCAGGACCGATTTCTACTGAGAATCTGATCGACGCAGGTTGATTGGCCGTTCATTGACAAGGATTTTTCTTTGACATAACTTTTTAACCGCTTTCGGCGCCGTCCGCTAGTCGCCGGATTCCTACCGTTGGTCGGAAAGACACCTGTCACGAGACCGTATTGTGATCCGCTTCAAGGCGTACACCGAGCTTCGTGGGGGATAATCCTCTCCCGAGCTGTGGTCGTCTGCTTCGGCGCCGAGCCAGCGAGGCCGGCAGCGGAAGAATCGGAATCTTTAGAAACCGGGAGCATTGGCATCGATCGTCAAAAAGCATTTACGTTACTGGAATTACTCATGACACTGATGGTGGCTGCGGTGCTGACAACCGTTGCAGTACCGAGTTTCACGACTCTCTCGTTGAATTCCAAACGCGTCAGCTCGATCAATGAGCTTGTCACTGCAATGCACTTTGCAAGAAGCAGCGCTGTCACGCGTAACGCGAGAATAACTGTCTGCACGAGCAGCAACGGTACAGCATGTGAAGCGGTCGCATGGGACCGGGGCTGGGTAATTTTCTCGGATGACAACAGCAACCAGATCGTTGACGTCGGTGAGACCGTGTTTCGCTCCGGTTCCGAAGTGGGAGATGTTTCCTTCGTCAGCACCGAGTTTTCGAACTTTTTTGTCTATCGCCCGAACGGTCGCGTAATGGCCGCGCTCGTGACAACCAATTCCGGTAATTTCACGTTCTGCGACAGGCGTGGTGCGGCGTATGCCCGCGTCGTCGTTATCGAACTTGCGGGTCGGCCGCGATTATCGGAAACGATGAGTGATGGCAGCGTCCCGACCTGTCCGTGAGCACAGGGAGCAATACGATGAGGCAACGAATTGCACAAATTGGATTTTCACTGATTGAGGTGCTTGTGACCATCGTCATATTCAGCGTCGGCCTGCTTGCGGTCAGCGTCCTGCAGACCGTGTCCAAGCAGGCAACGTTCGAGGCAATGCAACGCACGACGGCGTCGCATGTCGCTTTCGGTCTGCTTGAGGATATGCGCAGTAACGGTCCCGGCCTCGTGGCCTATGTCGCAAAAGCACAGATCGGCCAGGGCAGCATCACGGCGACCTCGGCTGTGGACTGCACCAGTATGAACACACCCTGCAGTGGTGCGGAAGTGGCGGCGCGTGATCTCTGGTTCTGGGAAACCATGCTGGACGGTGGCATGGAGGCCAGCCCGAGCGGAGGCGTCGGCGGTCTCGTCTCACCTGTAGCCTGCATCACGGGGCCGGCAGGCGGAGTCGCCGGCATGTACACGGTCACTATCGCATGGCGCGGCATGGTCGGAATGACCGACCTGGGCCTGGACGTCTGCGGCACCACCTCGGGGCAGTACGGCACAGGCAATATTTTCCGGCGCGTGCTGCAGGTGCCCACGTTCATCGATCCGAATATTTAATCGGCGGGGACTGGCGATGACTATGCATTTTTCACCCAATCCAACCAGGCAGCGCGGCTTGACGATCGTGGAGATGATGATTGCGATGTCGCTCTCGCTGGCCTTGGGTGCCGCCATCATCACGGTATTCACGAATAACAGCAGGAGCTTCCGGGAAGACGAAAACATGCTGCGCATGCAGGACGATGCACGCAATGCGTTACGCGAGCTGGCTTTCGACATCAACATGGCTGGCCACTATGTCGACCTGATGGCGCCCTCCGCGGTGACCGGAGACACCAGCCTCGTGGTCAGTACCGATTGTGGCCCCACCGGCGTTGCCAATTGGGTCTATCAGACGCGGGCGGTGGGCGTGGACGAGCATCAGTCGTTGCTGGCGGTCGATAACGCCACCGGGACCAGCGCGAACGCAAGCCACTCCTGTATCGCGGCAGCGGATTTTCAGGGTGGATCCGACATCGTGTCGATCAAGCGCGTAGCGGGCGGCAACACGACAGTTCCCGTCGCGGGCAACATTTATTTGCGTACTAACGGCACGGTCGGACTGCTCTACAGGGAGCCGCCGTCCGCAACGCCGCCAATCGTCGTGCCGGCGCCGTTCAGAGAGTGGCAATACCGGCCGCGAATCTATTTTGTGCGAAATTATTCCAATACGCCCGGCGACCAGATTCCGGCCCTTTGCCGCAAAGTCCTGGCAGGCGCGGGCCCGGGCATGACGACGGAGTGCCTGGCGCAGGGCATCGAAAACCTGCAGGTCGAATACGGTCTGGATGCCACTGGAGATGGCATGCCGAATGCCTTCCTGGCCAATCCCACTCAGACAGAAATGCAGAACGTAGTTTCTGCACGGGTTATTCTCCTGGCCCGCTCGGTCCGGTCTGATTTGGGCTACGACGATATCAAGACGTACGCCCTGAGCAATGCGCCGGCCTACACGCCGGCCGACAATTTCCACCGGCGTGTCCTGTCGATAACGGTCAGCATTCCGAACATCCGCTCACTGGGCCAACTGGGACTCTGACATGAATATTCAGTCATCTTTTACAATGCGGCGGCAGTCCGGCGTCATCCTCATAGTCTCGTTGGTGTTTCTGATCGCCATCACACTGTTGACGGTCGCGTCTATGCGCTCAAGCAATATCGGGCTGCACATGGCGCAGAACGACGAGTCGAGAACTGTGGCAATACAGGGCGCACAGGCGCTGGCCGACGCCATCGTCTCGGATCCGAATACGACGCCTGTGATCGGCGAACCCGGATTTACCGTCTGCACGGCGACCGAGAACAACTGCCAGCGCAACGATCTGACGATGACGGACGCCGCCATGGCGAAGTACGCCGCCAGCGCCGTTATCAGCGCCAGGGTCGAGAGAATGTTCCCGGCGCTGCGTACTGCGCCTCGCGGGGCCGAATCCAGCATGGACAAATTTGTCGCCGCCACCTTTGAAGTGAGGTCGACGTATGACCGCGCCAACGAAGGACTCGGCAGGCAGACCGTCGTGGAGGGCATCCTGGTTCTGGTGCCGACCCAGTAGTGGTGGCAGGAAACCGCCTCGCCGAACGGATAACAGTCATGGAATTGAAACGAGACATCACACGGAAGAGTCCAATGCGTAATAAATATTTTCTGGCGACCGCTCTGGCGGCGCTCGTATTCTTCTCGGGCAATGCGCCCGCCGACGACACGGACATCTACATCAACAACGTCGGCGTCTTGCCGCCTGACAGCGAACCGATGGTCATGTTTACACTGGACTACCGACCGAACCTGGGTTCGACCGCCTGCAACGGCACGGAATGCGATTTCCTGATCACCGAAGGCTGGCTCTCGCCCGTCGGCCCCTACACGTTTTTCGATGTGCTGCGCGCGGTACTGCGGAAAGTATTTGACCCGCTGGCCGGGGTCAAGGTCGGCCTGATGCTCAATCACGCGAACGCAAATTGCAGAGGGTATGGTGCGGTCGGCTGCTCGAATGGCGGCCATGTCGCGATGGGCTTTCAGCTCTTCGACACTCTCGACAGCAACGGCGCCAAGGCCCGCTTTCACGCCATACTCGCCGCGATGCCGACGCCACAGGGCGGCGTCAGTCACCCCTACCAGGGCAAGGAGTTGTTCTTCGAGTTTTTCCGCTACCTGACCGGACAGGGCGTGTACAACGGCCATAACGGCTGGATCGACTACGGTACTGATGCGACCAATAACCTGGACGTCGATCATCCGGGCGCCTCCTGGGATACGACGATCGAGCTGCCGCCGGTGGCGGCGCCGGTCTACGAAAGTCCTCTGATCAGCGCCAGCGAATGCACGCGCATTTTCACCGTTAACCCGATGTTTTTTGTCTCCAATCAGGACGACGATTCGGATAATGCTATCGAGGATAACGAAAGTGACGGAGGCATGGACGACGAAATGGATGACTTCAAGGACGTCATTGAATTCCTGAATGATGAAGACCTGGCCGATGGCTCTTTTGGCACCGCGCCCAATCTGAGCGGCAAGCAGAATGTCATCTCGTATTTCATTGTCAGTCCGACCAAGATCAACAATACGACGATCGATTACGCGGAAGAGGGCGGCACGGGCCTGCCCCTGCCGCTGAACGAGGATCCGGAGCAGTTGGTGAAAATATTCAATGAGATCTTAAGGCAGATTCTATCCGTCAGCACGACCTTCGTTGCGGCATCCGTGCCTGTGAACGTGTTCAACCGT
>Ga0255056_10000319_pt1 | contig 13840 bp, 13 predicted proteins | sample Cases_109_1_MG_FD_183639 | JGI IMG/M metagenome (GOLD analysis project Ga0255056, IMG submission 183639) | Seawater microbial communities from Amundsen Gulf, Northwest Territories, Canada - Cases_109_1 | ecosystem: Environmental > Aquatic > Marine > Gulf | place: Canada: Northwest Territories... | reverse complement strand
GAGGAACAAATGTCGGAGCTGTTCGACATCAGTGAGCGACAGCTGGGGCTGTGGAAAAAACAGTACCCATTGTTCAAGGACGCACTCGAAGCAGGTTACACCGACGCTGATGCTGCCGTGCTGGGTGCTTTGTATCAGGTTGCAACTGGCTACACACACGATGAAGAAAAGATTTTCCAGTGGGACGGAGAAGTAATCCGTGCCGACACCATCAAGCATTACAAACCTGACGTGCAAGCGATCAAGTTATGGATGACCAACCGACAGCCAGCACGTTGGACGGATCGTCACACAACTGAAGTGAGCGGTAAGAAAGATTCACCCATTGGTATTCGCGATGAGACGAAGCTCGAAGTCATGTCGAGTATCCTCGCACTGATCAAACCGAAACCCGACAACGTGACCATCGATGGCCGCACTGGCGAGGTGGAGTAATAGCATGCCATCAAAGAGCCCTGCACAAGCAAAATTGATGCGAGCCGTTGCGCACGGATGGAAGCCTGACAGGATAAAAGGTCCATCGAGATCCGTGGCACGTGAGTTCGCAAACGCTGACCGGAAATACTCCGGTGGGTTTGCAGAGAATCGATACTGGACCGGTGGCCTAGCTGCAATGAACGAGGTGAACTCCGGCGTGCCGCAAACTCTCAACTTCCAAGAGGGGGGTCCAGTAGGTACGGGTTATTTGGACTATTACGGAAATGAACCTCAAGTACTGGATCTGGGAAACTTCAAGGATGTTCTTAAGATAGGTGCGATGCAAGCTGAGGGATGGCAGTTCGAGGAAGCCACAGGCACGATGTATCCACCTCTGTGGAACATCGAAACGGGAGGGTTAGAGCAGACTATCCTCGGTGAGACCCAGCCCACTACTACTACTACCACTGCTCCTACTACTACTGGAATCGGAACTCCTTACACATCAGGAATGGCATGGGATTGGGGTGGTTTTGGTAATTACGACGATTGGAGGCAAAACATGATTGACAATGGAATCATGTCTCCCGACCCAGAACCAGCTCCTGTAAGAGACATTCCAGGTGCAGGGAACAGTCCACCTGCACTTTCAGGTGGAGGTTCAGATGAACCTGTCGCAAGCAAATGGACTCCGGCTCAAATAGCAGCGTGGGAAGCCCAGCAAACAGCGAAGGAGAGACAGAGTCCGTATCGAGATCAGCTACGTGAACACAAAGCTCGTGTTGCATCTGCATTACAGCCCGGTTCAGTGTCCGTCGGAGGTGGGACTGGAGGTAACATGATGTCAGGACAGATGGTTCCCCCCGGTGCAATCGGAGGGGATTTACAGAACCCAATCTATGGGGCCGAAGGAGGCTATATGAATTACCAAGAAGGAGGCACAGCAGGTGGCCCAAGGAAACCAGACGTTGGAGGTGGCGCTCCAATCCCCGGTCATCAGGAAGGTACGAACCCCCACGTGCCGGGTACTGCTATGTACCGGATGTGGGAAGATAGATATCATATTGCTCCCCCACCTCCACCTCCGCCTCCACCACCGGAAGAGGAGCCCGGTTTTTGGTCGAGCCTATTCAGTTCCGAAACTGAAGATCTCAAGACCAGAAGCCAAAGAGAACTTGAGGCAATGGGCGAGGCCCGAGGAGGCCACGTGCGTAGGTTCCAAGGTGGTGGACTGGCGCGAGTAGCTCCACCGGTTGGAGGTGTACCTCCATGGGTAGAACCTGCCGGGTACATGGAGCCCGAGGGTTACCAAGCTGGTGGACCGGCTGCACCTCAATGGTCAGGTGCGCAGCGACAACAGTGGCGAGGTGCCGCAGGCAATCCGGCTGCACGGCAGAAGATGAGGGGAGCGTACAACAGCTACACACCTGAACAGCAAGCCGGGTACACCGGAAGAGTTGGTTATCAAAAGGGACCTCAGCCCGGTAATAGGCTGGCAGCGATGCAAGCGGAGCAGGGACGGCACCAACAGGCATTAATGCAGCGGCAGGGTGCGCCTCAGCAGAATCGAATGGCACAGATGCAAGCGGACCAGCAGAATCAGCAGCAGGCATTACAGCAACAGCAAATGCAACCAGCTGTAATGCCCGGTGGTGGTCAGATGATCGGTGGAGGTCAAGGTGTCTTGCCGGGTGAAGGAGATCTGGGTAACTATCGTAAAAGTATTTACGACAGACCATTCGGAAATCTTCGGGACCGAATGAGTGGGCAAGGAACTCCACCTACTCCGGGTGGGCCTGGGAGGTGGAGTCCGCAACAGCGATCACAATGGGGTGGCGCAGGTGCAGCTGAGCGGGGTGCGATGTCTGATCAATATAGCCGGGGTCAAGCGCTGCGAAACCAACCCGGTGGAGGAGGAATTACTGGTGGAGCCAGAGTGCCCCCTAACATGCGAGGCTTCCTGCAGAAGCAACGGATGATGAACCGTCCGCCTTCTAATGTCGGAGGTGGCGTAAACCGGGTTGGACAACAAGATCAGCAAGGCGGACTGTCGCGGGCGATGCAGAGAGGGACAGGTCGTCGTCCGATGTCAAGGCGAGGTGGCTTCCCCGGAGGGGGAACCCGATAACACCACAGCGAGTACATCTACCGTTGGTACCCCAGTTATGAAATAGCCAGTTGTCAACGCAGTGAATGTCCATGTGATTCTCCCTCTGGTTTGAGGAAAGCGTCGGGGCCGTACACCTTCATCCCCGGCACAAGCCCCCTGAGTTTGTTGCGTACATCGTCACGATCATCGATGACGATCTCTGGTCGGTACTTCTTCACCCACTGCACAACCAAGTCGGGACCTTTGATCTTGGTCTGTGTCGGCAGGCGTTGAATGAGATCTACTTTACCCCACAAATCGTGCGCGCGCAGCCACTGCTCTTCATGGTTGTATTTGTTGATAAAACGGGTGCTGTAAACAAGCGGACAGATCTCATTCTCGATCCACTCATGCATAAGATCCAGAATGTGCTGGCGTGGCTTATCCTCGATCAATCCCTTGTAGTATTCCTTCCACGATGGACGGTGACGGACGTCAGTCTTGGTATTAGCCTGAAGGATGGCTAAGCGAGTGGTGTGATCGGTCAGCGTACCTTCCAGATCGACCATTGGTGCAGGCCAGAAGTACTCCGCGATCATCTGCGTTTCTTTGCTCTCTTCTTTTTCTTGGCAGGATCGAAGACCATCAGCTGCTTCTTCATCTCTCTGATGAATTCCATGAGCACCTCTCTGTCGCCCTCATTTGTTAGGCTCACTTCGAAGTCTCCACTGAGCTTCCGACCTTCGAGTTGCATCACTGCTTTGCGGTGCTGTTTCAGGAACATGTCTTCCTTCCTATGCTGTTTGTTGTTTTGGACGTCGCAGATAAGCTGCTCTGAAACGACATTCGTCAGAACAATATTCAGTAATGGCGAGACCCTCAAACTTATCGCCACACTCAGGGTTCGCACACTTTTTCTTGTGGCGTTTGCGCATCTGTGCCATCTGGGCACCGACGCTGTCGCTAGGGGCTTTGCTTGCCATAATTCCTCTCCTTGGATTCAAATTCAAGCCCTATTATACACAGATCCGCTTGCGTGTAAAGAGAATCAGGTCTCATTTAATGCCCGAGCCTCTTTGGCATGGTGCATCAGGGCTAGCCCCATTTTTTCAGCGTCATCTGGCGGCAGCGTAAACGTGGTAAGCCTCTGAGAGAACAGGGTAATTACCTGCCCGTCCTCTACCCCCACCTGGATGCTCAGTTTGGGCTTCTCTTCAGTGGAAGAGGTCTCCGTCTCCTCTTTGGACTCGTTCTCGCTCATCTTCTGGTCTCCTGTAACGGACATCATTTTCGTAGAATACTTTCGACAGCCACATTCCTAAAAGAAATCCTACGCATAAAGTAGGCCACAACCACCACCAAGGAATCATGACGCGCCCCCCTAATCATACCTTCTACTGACAGGACCACGGGGCAGCTCGTCCTCAACAATAGGAAATTCGTACAAGAAATTGTCATCACCTTCGACTGCAATTCTGATCGCCATCGAAGCTACCTGCACAGCTTCACGCAGCACCTCCTGCGTGCTGGTACCTTCCTTGCGATCATGTTCCATCATCGCTTTGGCTACCTCACCTACCTCTTCGACCAGTGCGCACAACATGTGCGTGGTGCCGGGGAATGCTGTGCGTGCAGCTGCCAACTCGTCCCGGATCATGACGAAAATTAAACCGTCGGGGCTGGTGAGTCGATCACTGGCAGCGTTGTCCCACGCAACGCACTGACAGAGTGACAGGTCAGAGCCGCACTCGGTGCAGCACAGTGTGTTGTGTTTGTTAAGGAAGGTACAGCTACGTGTTGTCATGGAGAGTCCTCCGCAAACAGACGATAGTTTTCTGGCTCTCTGAGCGCAGAGTCTAAGGTATGAAAAGCATGTTGAGGGGCGTCTCTGCTTATTGTGTTCCATGCCATGGCGAGCAACTCCTCGTGCGTAGCCCCATTAAACTCATCGGCATCCTTTCCGTGAATAATGTAGATGACGCCCGGTGTTTCTGCAATGATCCAGACGATGCCACCGTGAGATACGTTGAGACCAATCCATTTCCGTTGGGATGTGTGTAGTCCCTTCTCCTCGTCGGAGAATGGTACCCGCAAGCTGCGGTCGGTGGCTTTGAGTTCCAGTGTTCCACTGGTACAGATCTTATCCTTGGTGACTTGGAAGTGAACGTCCGGAAATCCAGGCGCAGTATCTGGAGATTCAATTCTGGAGTAATTCCCCAGAGGCAGAACAACATCCCTCAGCCAGTCCCACAAATTACCTTCGTTCATAAAACCAATTTCCTACTAAAATATTTGACTACTTTTTCACGGATTTCTCTATAAGCTTCAATTCTCCACCGCACTTGCACTTACCCGGCAGCACTCTCCGGTAAACTATTTCGACACGTGACACGTATCGTTTGCAACGTTCGCAGCGCAATAATTGAGGCAGCTCCGTTACTTTCTCCTCTCGATGCATCATGCGAACACCGCTCGAGTTTTTCGATTTCTTTTCTTCTTCTTACGATGCTTGTCAAGCACCAGCGTTGCGAAATCTTTCTTACGTGCGACTGCGTCGTAGTACTCATCCTCGATTGTGTCTCGTGCCAGCAAGAAGTAATAGTTCACCCAGTCAGTAGTCTGCATGTTCATGATGCGGAATCTGGCCTGCTCGAACGTGATATGGCTGTAATCCCAGCTGTACAACACGTAGGTGTTTGCTTCAGACAGATCGAAGCCCAGACCGCTCTTCACCTGCAGGATGACGAAGTCCACGTCGAACGAATGATCCCACTCGTGCTGCCCAGAGATGATCTTGTAGGTCCACTCGAACTCATCGAATTTTGCAGCGATAGCTTCTATCTCATGCGTGAAGCGACAGCAGATAACTGCTTTCTCCTTACCGAAGCCGGAGAGCAACCCCATGAGCTTGTCGAGCTTCTCCGTACCGACTGGAATGACGGTGCGCTTGCGTTTCTTCTGGCCTGGAATTCGTTCTTGGTGCAGGAGGAAACCACCGCACACTTGCTGCAATTTCTGAACCAGTGTCACGGGCAGCGGTACATCAACCGTAAGCCCGTCAATCGTGGTTTCTAGATCCTTCTCCAGCTCGTCATAGATGTGACGCGTGCTGGGCCGGAGATCGAAGTACACCTTCTTCCTGCGGATGCGCACCTGCTTCTTACCCATGGCAACGCGCGCTTCATTGAATGTGATGCGGTAGCTGTGCTGATGGATCTTCTCCATGATCTCGTCGTCGTACCGGTAACCGACGATCACGGGATATGTTCGCTTATCCCGTCTCTGGCGTTCTTCGTAAATGATGTAGCGCTCTTTGAACTGGGCATAGCTGCCGAAGATCTCGTTTTTACCGATGAAATCGAAGATCGCCCAGTACTGCTCGAAGCCCTTATCGGTTGGTGTGCCGGTCAGTGCGAGCTTCCACTGTGCACGTTTGCCCAGCGTACGAACGAACCGGGACTGGGCAGTCCCAGGTTTCTTAATGAAGTGAGCTTCGTCAGCGATGACCATGAGCGTGCCGCCATCATCGACCCAATTCTTCGACCACTTGTACCACTGCTTGCGCAGCTCCAGGTTCTTAACGGGCTCTTGGTACGTGACGATGTAGATGTCACAGTCCCAGTCGTTATCGAGGTGCTCCTCGATCTGTTGCTCCCACGTCGTGACTGCCTTCTTCGGGCACACGATGACCAACACCTCTGGCTTGCGGTCATCCACAACAGCCAAAGAGATCAGGCACTTCCCTGTGCGCTGCTCCGGAAAAAAAGCGAAGCCGCTGTGCGGTAGTGCTGCAGCAACGGCTTCGATTTGGTACGGACGAAGTTCCGTCCGGATCACTACGCCTTCTTCAGCTCACTGACCGGGATTTCCCATTCCCCCTCTTCGTCGTCCACGACAACTGCCATGTCGTCTTCGAGGCCTTCGATGACGCCTTGGACATCTACCTCTTCTTCCTCATCGTAAAAGACGACGCGTGCGCCGGGACGCAGAGCACCCTTACGTGCAGCCTTTTTCTTGCCTGCTTTCTTTTTTGACGTCTTTTTCTTTTTGCTGCGTGGGGCTGGAGCCTCTTCTTCTTCCTCTTCTTCCTCTTCTTCTTCTTCGGACTCTTCCTCTTCTTCTGTCTCCACGCTTCCCCCTGCTTCCTCGATGTACTGTTCTGCCACTTCCTCCGTGAGGTAGCCAGTTACACGAGGCTGATCCTTCTCTTCGTACTCTTCGTTTTGGATCTCCAAACCGCACTTGTTCCCGATCAGCTCGTCGGGATCAAAATCGAATGGACCGTCCGGGGTGTCGTACCCCATGCAGTTCAATGCGGTGCGCAGTACCCACAGTGACTGCGGTAGCAACACGAACCGGTCGAACACAGTCGAACCGATGTTGGTCTTCCATCGCACGACGATCATGTCGTTGCCTGCTGCGCTGGCTTCCATTTCAGCGCTCATGATTTCAGCAACGTAGTAACCGTCAGGCGTAGGCATTCCACCCCCGGCTTCAACGTCAGTGAAATCTACTGAAATGACATTGGATCTGCTCCGTCGCCCCCCCGCAGCTTTCTTTTTTGAGCCACGCTTTTTCGTTGGTGCTTTCCGTTTAGGCATTAGCTTCGTCTCCTGATTTTACGTTTTGGTTTCTGTTTGCCCGAGGTCAGATCCTTAATCTTCTTGTACGTCGGATTGACAATCAGCTCAGGGATTGGCCCTGCGGACACCGGTCTGCGGATCTTTGTCGAATAGAATGCGTGTGGGCCGACCCGCATACAGTAGTCCACGTGGCGCACTTCTTCTTTGTCTTCAGTTTCCCAGCGTTCCTTGATGAACGTGGACCCGATGGCATCAACCGCACCATCGAGGAAGGATCCTACTGATGGCATCACGCGCGCACCGATGTTGGGTTCGATGTGCTCCTCTTCCTCATCTCCCGGTTCATCTATGCGCTCGTGCGCAATCAGTAAGAGGTTGTAGTGATCCGACAGGTCTCGGAAATCACTGATCGTTTGTTTCAGCATGCCGGAGAGCTGTCCCCAGTTACGCTGTGTGAAAGTTTCGTCGCGTCCCTTACGCCCCTTGCGTAGCACCTCCGCCATACCGATATCTTGCAGGTTGGTGACCTGATCTATGACGACGGATGCATACTCAATTGAAGTCTCCTTGTTGAGTAGTGCCCAGTACAGCTCGTCGAATTCGCTCCACTGAGTTACACGCACGACATCTATCTCTTCCATATCTGCAATGGTCTCAGTGCCCCGCTCGTTCGTGTCGATGAACAGGATGGGCTTCGGGAACGTCGAGCCGAAATGTGTCTTGCCGGAGCCGGAGCGACCATACACGAGCATGACCAGATTGGTTTTGAGTTCCGTCACCGGCTGGATTTTGTCGAGGATAGAGGTGGGTTTCGGATCCAGTTTCTTCCCCGGCTTCCGTTTTTTTGTCACTTTTTTTCTAGCTGGCATGGGCACTTCCTCGTTCTATGTATTCGCTCTTCTTAATGAAGTCAGCATCGAGACCCCGGACCTCAGCCTCACAGATCATTCGGTACTCACAGGTGGCGCAGTTAAACGATGACATGCTACGAGAGCAACGCCCACCGTCTCTCTTTGCCTGAATCTCTGCTGATGTTTGCAAGAAATCGTTGACCACCTCGACGATCATGTCGGTGCCGGGAGTGGGCAGGAACACACGCTCGTAGAATGTATCTTCCTTCCCTTCGAGCAACTCCAGCATGTCCACGTACTCGGTTGCGTCGAGACCTTCTCTTCGGATTGCTTTGAGATAGGTGTATGGATCGCAGTCCAGGTTCTTACGCTTCGACAGGCCTCCCTTCTTCAACACCTCTGGCTCCGTCGGTGCCTTCGAGCGTGCGTAGTCCCAGCACACTCCATCGATCTTCTCTTTCGGATTTTCCATGCCGTAGGCCCAGACATACAGCAGCAGCTGCAGCTCGCTGAATCGGTCGTCAGCCGTTGGAATGCTCTTCAGGAATTTATGGTCCATCACCCACCGACGTCCCTGCGGGTCAGTTGCAATCTTGTCGATGAAGCCGATGAATGTGACCGGGATGTGGAACGGCTCGATGTCCAGATCCACCTCGACCTTGATCTCACTTGCCTCGTACGTCAACGGATCCTTCTTGTACTTACGTAAATAACCCTCGAAGATCTTGCCGCAGTCGCCGATGACATCTCCGTGCATGTCACGCTCTTCCTCGAAGTAGGTGGCAAACTCTTCGGCGTACGTTTCGAGCACGTCCCACGGATCAGGACCCTCGTAATCGTGGTCCATCTTCGCGAACACGTAAGCGTTCAGCATCTCGTGCAGCATCTCACCCTTCAGCAGACGCACACCTTTGAACCTGCGCTTGATGCGCTGAGAGTAGCGGTACTCCCAACTTTTTGGACAGCGTCGGTACGAATTGACTTCGCTGAAACTAATAATTTCTTTAGGCTGCGACATCGTACTTCACCCCTTTACCCCACGGTCCCAGCTCTGCCTCGCCCTCCATTGGGACGTTGAGTCTGATTTTGAATGTCTTCATCAGCTTCGGTCGCTTTGCCATCTTCAACATCTTCGGAACGCACTCGTCGATGTATTCGTTCTTTACGATGGTCAGCACCGAGTCATGATGCTCACCGACCAGCCGCACCTTGTTGCGTGGGAAGGTCTGGTGGATCTGGATAAGGATCATTACTTTATAGTCGCCAATCATTGCCTGAACACCTGAGTTGACTGACTGACGCTCAGCTTCCATACGTACGTGCTTGTCTTTGGCCTGGATGCCGGGAAGTCTGCGCAACCGACCAGTCAGACAGCGCACGTGACCGTTCGCACGAGCAAGTTGTTTAGTCTTGCGATGCCAGTTATCGAGTCGTGAGTAGAGACGAAAATATGCCTTACGTGCGTTCTTTGCTTCAGCCATCGTCGGGGTCCACCCGTAATCCTTCTTCGCCTGCTCAATGAATTTCTTCTCATACATCCCGTAAATAAAACCGAAGTTAACTGCTTTTGCTCTGGTCCTGCCGTCGTACCATTTCGGCTCGACCTTGGTGCAGGCTTTTGGTCCTGCTTCGAGCATGATGTCGAGGCAATCGCTATACGATGGGTTACTGCAGCGCATGTAGGTTGGCTCAAGGCATTCTGCAGTGAACCACACTCTGTCAGTCCACTCGCTCTCCTGACTGATGGACAGGTTCTCAATCATCGTGCGCCAATGCACATCGATGCCTTCGTTAAAGCAGTTCATCATTTCAGGATCACGGGAGAGGTGTGCAGCAATGCGCATCTCTGCCGTGGCAATGTCCATGGCAACGAACGTCCAACCCTTGGGTGCAGTGATCAAATTGCGAATCTTTCCATCGCGCGGGATAGGATGCAGCGGAGAAGAATATCTGCCAGTGACAGTGCCGTGCAGTTTGTAATCGAAGAAGTACTGGTCGCCGATTCTATATTTCTGCCAGCCCTTGATGTACACGTTGAAATTTTTGTCGGCACCACGAAATTCGAGCAGCTTATCAACGACGGGGTGCTTGAGGTGGGACAGTGCTTCTTCGGACGTAGACTTCGCTTTCTTCGCAGTGAATACCTTGCACGTCAGGCCCAGCTCTTCGTATAACAGGTGTGCGATCTGCTGTGGTGAATTCCAATTCACCTCGTAGCCAGTCATCTCGTTCAGCTCTTCGCGCGCTGTGATCTTTTGTGAGAGCAGCTGCAGCCCGATCTCTTTGCGGGCAGGCTCATCGACGGTGAGCCCCTCCATCTCGGCATCTTCCATCGCGCGGGCACCGGGCATCGTGATCTTCCAGTAGAGACGATGCAGGCTGGGCTGCTCCCTGAGCATCTCCTCGAACAGTTTGCCCAGCCTGAGCGTGTACGCAGCGTCCTGTGCACAGTATTTGTAGTTGCGCACGGGCTTCTCGGATTTGCCCTGTTTCTCCGCCAGCGGGATGTCGTACTCAGGCTCATCAAGGTGTGTACGGCACATGCTGGTCAGATCGTGGGCTAGGTTTTCATCGAGCACGTGATGTGCCAGCATGACGTCGAACGTCAGCCAAAAAGACCCACCAAACTTACACCGCATCCACTTGTTATCGAACTTCCCGTTCTGAGCGTACGTCCGCTTCTTATCTTTATGAGCGATAGCAAAAAGCAATTGCATCAGTTTCCGAAGAGCGTCTCCGTGCGCAAAGGGGCTATGGGAAAATCGTTGGTAATCAGGGTGCATAAACCCAGGAATGACCCAAGTCTTATGAGCCAAAGCAATCCCGATTGCAGTGACGTACCCGTCTTCCTCGAATGGGAAAAGCCCAGACGTCTCCGTGTCGAATGCGAATTCGGGTGCCTCCTTAAACTCTCGTATGAAGGTGTCGAGGTTACCCTTCCGGACAACCGACCAGTTGACTGTCTCCTTGCGCAGGCCGCTCTCTATGAGGCGGGCAAGCCGAGCAATGTCATCCTTCAAACCGGGGAGCTTCGACGGATCGCGAAGCGTGTACGCCGGATGGAATATTGGCATACCGATGTAACCGACTTTAGAATTCTCAATGACCTCGCCATGGAATTGATTAATCTTAGCTCTGCCTCGAAACAACGTCTTAGTCGCGGGAACTCCAGCGGTAACGACGTAAGCGGGATTTAACTCAGCGATCTCGTCATCGAGGTAGTGACGACACGCTTTAATTTCTGCTGCGGTGGGAGTTCGATTCTTGGGGGGGCGACACTTGACGAGGTTGGTAATGTAGGTGTCCTCGTCCAGGTTATTACGTTGCAACTCCCCTCTCAGAATCCGTCCGGAGTCACCGACGAAGGGAACGCCGCGTTTATCTTCCTGCGCACCGGGAGCCTCTCCGATCACCATGACCTTGACGTTTTTTCGAGGTCCATCCCCGCTCATGCACACCGTATGTGCAGTGGCGTAGAGGCCACACTCAGTGCAGTCGGGGTTGATACTCGTCATGAGCCCAGTTGGATCGAGACCATTTGCAGTGCTCCGGTTCTGCTGTAGGATGGTCGGTCCCGCAGCACAATAAACACTCAGTCAAAATTGGAGAGGGAGCGTAAATTCCGTGACGGTTTCAACACTCCCTCCCCAGTACCCAGATCCCAAGGAAGGACGAGTTGGCACAGAGTAAATCAACTGACTTCCTTGCGCAAACCGCAGAGGACTGGCTAGAGAAGGGGGTCTACACGGTACCGCTTCGAAGCAGGTCAAAACGTCCCAAGGGCAAGGACTGGCCCCATTTGAGGCTGGTTGGAGAAGATTTCAAAAACGGAGCTTTCAAGCCGGGAGATAACATCGGCGCGCTCTGGGGCGAGGCTTCTGACCACGCTACCGACATCGATCTGGACATGGATGAGGCTGTCTGGGTAGCTGAATACATCCTGCCCGAGACATTCATGTACGGGCACACCGACAAAGAAGATTCTCACTACGTTTACCGCATCGTCGGAGCTGAAACGCACAAGTGGCAGGTGTCGGAACTGGGCACCGTCATCGAGATCCGTTCCACGGGAGCACAGTCAGTTATCCCTCCCTCGACGCACCCTGATGGGGGGAAGTACTTCTCCAATGATATGGATGCCGAGTTCGCCGAGCTGGGCAAGCTGGAGATGGAACGCTACGCCGATGAGATCGCAGTCGCTGCGGTGTTCACTCACTTCTACCCGACAGAAGGATCACGTCACGACTACGTGCATGCGTGCACGGGAGCACTGTGTCATCAAGAGTGGCAGGCCGATAAGATTAAACGCGTGATGGCTGCGGTACTCACTGTTATTCAGGAGGATGAAGACGAACTCGCCGACCGCAAAGGGTCCGTTGTTAACACCATAGAGAAACACCACGCGGGTGATCGCACGAAGGGATTCACGACGCTGCAAGATTGGATGAGCATGCCGGTGATCACAGCACTGCGCAGGTGGACAGAGAGTGGCAAGGCGGAGGGTAAGGTGGTCCTGGCCCCCGCGAATCTCAAGCCTACGTCGGCGACACTAGCATTCGATGAATCATTGTTAGAAGTGCCCGGTCTTATTGGGGAGGTTAGCCAGTGGGCGTGCCGAGAGTCGTTTGTAGATCAGCCGATCTTTGGATTAGCTGCAGGGATCATGTGCACTGCGATAGCAACCTGCAACCACTACATCGTGCAGCACTGGAAGACACCACTGCAACCTTATCTGATGGTCACTGCTCCGACCGGCGGAGGGAAGGCTTCAGTGATACGAGCTATCAGGACTTTCGGAAAGAAAATGGGACTGGAGGACGTCGTCTTTAAAGGTTTTCAATCCTACTATGTGATGCTCGACGTCCTTGCCGAGGAAAGCATGGCGTGCTGGCTGTGGGATGAGGCAGCTCGTTACATGGCAGCGGCGAAGAATTCCAACTCACCCGATTACACAACACTAAGTCACGTCATTTCGCTGTACGGTGAGGCAAACAGTCACGTCTCCGCAACCCCCGGACGCAAGCAATCAATCCCGGCTCTCGATTATCCTTTCCTTACGGTGCTCGCTACTGCGCAACCTGAGATGCTGATGGAAGCGCTGACCAGTGCGGCATCTGAGACAGGCTTCGTTAATCGTTTCATTCTCTTTGACACAGGTACGGAGTTTCGCAGTAGAAACTTAAATCGCAGTACCGTATTCCCATCTATAATTAGTAGGCATTCGAAACAGCTCCGAGATCACGAGCCTGCTGACGGTGATTTCACTGAAGTAATATTTGAAGACACTCGTACCTACACTACATTCGACAAGTTTGAGGAGACATCCAGACGTCGAGCCGGAGCGGGTCAGTACAGCTGGGCGAGAGCAAATCAAAATGCACTTATCCTCGCAGGCCTCGCAGCGGTAGGGATAGACGCACAGCGACCGGTCATCGATATCAATCTGTGCAAGTGGGCAATCGACCTCGTGACATGGAGCAACAACTGCTGGGAGGCTAAGGTAAGTTCGACGGCTTCAGGTGATAACTACATCGAGAAGGATTCGTTCAAAGTCGAAGGCATTATCAACAACCCACAGAAGTACGCTGATCAGAAGAACAGTGACAACCAGCGCAATGCACTTCAGCACGGCTACACTCCGTTAGCGGTCATCGCGCGCAACACACGAGGCATCGATAAGAAACGTCGCATGCAAATACTCGACGACCTACATGAGTCGGGGCTGATCAACTCCGCTGAGAAATTCAAACAAGTCGTATACTTCCCGACTCCCCTAAGTGATTGATCCTATTTGACATAATCAAGGCGGCTTGACACGGCTACGCTCCCGTGTTATTGTGAATGCCAATTCGCAATATACAGTAGAAGGAGCAAGACCGTGAGTAGAAAAGTAGTCGAAG